>ERZ827458.321-NODE-321-length-76365-cov-4.621124_pt1 | contig 76365 bp, 79 predicted proteins | sample MGYA00519706_ERZ827458 | MGnify/ENA primary metagenome ERZ827458 (study PRJEB31778, sample SAMEA3449309) | human gut metagenome | biome: human gut; feature: human-associated habitat; material: faeces | place: United Kingdom | collected 2010/2012 ...
TCGCCCGCGCCCGTCCGCCGCCACACCGTAGGGGACAGGGAAGCTGCCATCAGGAGGGCGTTTTGCCTGCGCGCCGTATCGGCTTCGGTTTACGCTGCTTTTCGGCTTGCGTTGGAGGGAAAGCTATTTTTCAGGTCTGCTCTTCGGCGGCAGCGCCGCCCTGTGCGCCGCCTTCTGCCGGCGGACAACCTTCCTCCCCTCGGCATGGCTCTTTCAACGCTGCGCCACTATCGCCGGCGGACGGAGGCGCCGCCGTCAGAGCGGGAAAATCGCCGTGACGCGAAAATCGCAGCCGGTCTGCGTGTCGGCTTGGATTCTGCCGCCGTGCGCGGTCACAATGGCCTTGGCCACCGAAAGCCCGATGCCGTGACCGCCCGTGTCGGAGCTGCGCGACGGGTCGATGCGGTAGAAGCGGTCAAACACCCGCGTCAGCTCCGACGGCGTCAGCGCCGTCTCCGTGGGATTGGTTACGGTCAGGCACAGCGACCTTCCCTGCGCGGCGAAGCGGAGCGCGATCGTCCCGTCCGTGGGCGTATATTTGAGCGCGTTGTCCAGCAGCAGCAGCACCAGCCGGCGGATCGATTTGTCGTCGCCGCGCAGGGTCAGCATCGGCTGGATGCTGCACAGGAACCGCTTCCCCTGCTGCTTCGCCAGCGTTTGGAAGGGCGCCGCCGCATCCTCGATTGCCTCTGAAACGGGGAATTCAATCAGCGGCAGCGCGTTCTCCGCTTCCTCCATGCGGGAGAGAAGAATCAGGTCGCCGGTCAGTTCCGACAGCCGCCGGGTCTGCTGCCGGATGTCGTGCAGGCTCTCGTTTTCGCCAAGCTCCATTTCGAGTATGTCCGCGTTGGCCTGAATGATGGTCAGCGGCGTTTTGATTTCATGTCCGGCGTCGGTGATAAAACGCTTCTGCTTTTCGTAGCTTTCTGCAATCGGACGCAGGATGCGGCCCGAGAAGAAGCAGAACAGCAGCGAGACGACCGCAAAGCCCGTCAGCGCCACGGCCAGACTCGTGTACAGAAATTGCCGGAAGGCGTCCAGCGACCGCCCGCAGTCGAGGAACACGAGCAGCACGCCGCCGTCCTGCTCGGCGCGCGTATAGCGGTATTGCCCCTCAAAGCCCCGTTCGCCGCCGTCGCGCAGGACGGTGCGGGCGTATTCGACCGCCGAGGCGTCGTCGATAGCGGAGATGCGGCTCGTGTCGGTGCGGAGAACGCCGCCGTCGCCGTCCAGCAGAACCGAAAAATACCGGCTTTCGTACGGCAGCTCGGGCGGCATATCGTGCGGCGGACGGCCGCCCTTGTCCGCGGTAGGGTCGGGGAACCTCCCCTCGTTGCCGACGAGCAGCGCGAGCGTCTGGTCGGCCTCGCGGACGACGGCGTGGTAGTTGATGACGTTCATGCTCGTCACGATGACCGCGAACAGCGCCAGCAGCGAGCCGGTGAGCAGGAGCGAGAATTTCAGACGCAGCCGCCGGATCATGGCGCTTCCTCCAGCGAATACCCGGCGTTCCGATGGGCTTTGATTTGAATGTCGGCGTGCAGGGCGGCCAGCTTTTTGCGCAGGTAGGAGACGTATACCCAGACGACGGTGATCTCCGCGTCGCTGTCGCAGCCCCAGATCTTTTCCAGAAACCGCTCGGTCGGGATCACATGGTGCGGATTGGCCATCAGCAGCTCGCACATCTGGAACTCCTTGTTCGCCAGCCGGAAGCTGCCCGACGGGGAGGACAGTGTGAAGGTTGAGCGATCCAGCGTGACGCTGCCGAACGTCAGTCTGGAATCGCCCGACGTCCGGCCGCGGGTGATCGCGCGCAGCGTGGCGAGCAGCTCCTTGGTGTCGAAGGGCTTGGTTAAGTAGTAGTTGGCGCCGCTGTCAAGCCCCTGCACCTTGTCGTCCACCTCCGACTTGGCGGTCAGCAGCAGCACCGGAATCGCATTCCCGGCCGCGCGCAGCCGCCTGAGCACGGTGATGCCGTCGGCCTTCGGCATCATAATGTCCAGCACCGCCACGTCGTACTGGCCCGATTCCAGATACGCCAGGGCGTCCTCGCCGTTTTCCACCGCGTCGACGGTAAAGAAATTCTTTTCAAAGATTTTCACGAGCGCACGGGCCAGCGGCCGTTCGTCCTCTGCAAGCAGGATGCGCATATTCGTTCCACACTCCTTTGGGATTTGTTGTTCTGCGTTTATTTTGCACCCCGAACATAAAACCGACTTAAAAACCGAAAGAAAACCGTTTGTTTTTTTGAGTTCGGTTAAGGTTTCGGGCTTATACTTGCGTATGTAAGGTAACCGCACGGCTTTGCTCGCCCATACAGGGGCGCGTAAAGCCGCAGCCGCAAGAAAGGAGGCTTTCGCAGAGCGAAAGCAGGGAATGATGGCAATTCAAACGGTTTTTCAACGCTATGAAATGAAATATCTGCTCACCCCCGACCAAAAGGAAGCGGTGCTGCGGGCGATGCAGCCCTATATGGAGCCGGACCGGTACGGACGCACCTCGATTCGGAATCTGTACTATGACACCGACAATTACCGCCTCATCCGCCGTTCCATCGAACGGCCGGTCTACAAGGAGAAGCTGCGCGTCCGCAGCTACGGCCGGGCCGAGCCGGACGGCGTCGTGTTCGCGGAGCTGAAGAAAAAGTATAAGCATACCGTCTATAAGCGCCGCCTGCCGCTTCGGGCGCAGGAGGCGGCGGACTGGCTCGCCGGCCGGCGGTCGTGTCCCGTTCGGACGCAGATTGCGGCGGAGATCGATTATTTTGTTTCCTATTACGAAACGCTGCATCCGGTCGTTTTCCTGTCCTACGAGCGCGAAGCCTTCGCCGCGAAGGACGGCGGCGTGTTCCGCGTCACCTTTGATGAAAACATCTTTTGCCGGCAGGAGGAGCTGACGCTGGACTCTGAGGCGTACGGCGCGCCGGTGCTGGAGCCGGGGCTGGTGCTGATGGAGCTGAAATGCGCGGGCGGAATCCCGCTGTGGATGACGCACACGCTCTCCGGCGAGCGGATTTACAAAACCTCGTTTTCCAAATACGGAACGGCGTATCAGAACATTCTGTTCCCCGCACAAAAGGAGGCTGTCGTTTATGCTTGAGCAACTGTTCAAGGGCCTGTTCGACACAGAGCTGACCGCTGTCATCAGCGTAGCCGATTTTCTGCTTTGCCTCGGCTTTTCGCTGCTGCTCGGTCTGCTGCTGGCGCTGGCCTATATGTACCGCACGCGTTATACAAAGAGCTTCGTGGTCACGCTGGCACTGCTGCCGGCCGTCGTCTGCGTCGTGATTATGATGGTCAACGGCAACGTCGGCGCCGGCGTCGCCGTCGCGGGCGCGTTCAGTCTGGTGCGCTTCCGCTCCGTCCCCGGCACGGCCAGAGAGATCGGCACGCTGTTCCTTGCGATGGGCGCGGGCCTGATCGCGGGGATGGGCTATCTCGGCTTCGCGGCGCTGTTTACCGTCGTGATGTGCGCCGTGTTTCTGCTGTACAGCCGGCTGGACTTCGGGGCGAAGAAAAACGCATCTTCGTATAAGACGCTGACCGTTATGATCCCCGAGGAACTGGACTACGCGGGCGTTTTTGATGAAATCTTCGCGCGCTACACCGTCTCGCACGAGCAGGTCAGCGTCAAAACGACCAATATGGGAAGCCTTTTCCGCCTGACCTACCACATCGTGCTGCGCGATCCGGCGGAGGAAAAGGAAATGATCGACAAGCTCCGCTGCCGCAACGGGAATCTGGAAATCCTCGTTTCCAAGCAGGAAACGACGAGCGCGGAGCTTTGACGAAGAAAGGAGCGACCTTTATATGAAGCGGTTATTCTGCATTCTGCTTTTGCTGGCCCTTTCGCTGTCCGCCTGCACGGAAGCGGGGGAGGACGGCTCGTCCGGCGGTTCATCCGGCGGCTCGTCCTCGACCGCCGCCGGCACGGCGTCGGACATCGCCAAGGATGCGTCCGAGCTGTTCACCGACCGGGATTATAACGACGACTATGCCGAGGACGGCAGCGTTCATATCACGCTCAACGGCGATTCGGCCGAGGCCGATTCGGACGCCGTCCGCATCTCCGGCACGATCGTCACGGTCACGGAGGCGGCAACCTATGTGATTTCCGGCACGCTTGACGACGGCATGCTCGTCGTCGACGCGCCCGACACGGCGAAGGTGCAGTTGGTTTTTGACGGCGTGCAGATCACCAGCCGGACCTCCGCGGCGCTGTATGTCCTCGAAGCCGATAAGGTGTTCCTGACGCTGGCGGAGGGGACGGAGAACGCGCTGTCCAACGGCGGGGAATTTGTCGCCGTCGACGACAACAACATCGACGCGGCGCTGTTCTCCAAGCAGGACTTGACCCTCAACGGCGCGGGCAGCCTGACGGTCACCTCGCCGGCCGGACACGGCGTCGTCTGCAAGGACGACCTCGTCATCACGGGCGGGACGTATACCGTCTACGCCGCCTCGCACGGCATCGACGCCAACGACAGTGTGCGCATTGCCGACGGCCTGCTGACGCTGGACGCCGGCAAGGACGGCATCCACGCCGAGAACAACGACGACGCGTCGCTGGGCTACGTCTATATCTCCGGCGGAACCCTGCGGATTGAGGCCGAGGGGGACGGCGTCAGCGCCGGTTCGACGATGCAGCTTGAGGGCGGCAGTCTGGACATCCTTGCCGGCGGCGGCAGCGAAAACGGCTCTAAGCAAAGCTCGGATTCGTGGGGCGGCTTTATGGGTGGCCGTCCGGGTATGGGTACGACCGAGAATGCGGCCTCGGAGGACTCCACCAGCATGAAGGGCCTCAAGGCGGGAACAGGTATGTTAATCAGCGCGGGGGACTTTACAATCGACTCGGCGGACGATGCCGTGCATTCCAACGCTTCCATCACCGTCAACGGCGGCAGCTTTGCAATCGCCACCGGCGACGACGCTTTCCACGCCGATGATACGCTGACCGTAACGGACGGCAGCATCCGCATCACCGACAGCTACGAGGGGCTGGAGGCGCTTCACGTCGTCGTCAGCGGCGGCGACATTGAGCTGTACGCGTCGGACGACGGCATCAACGCCGCCGGCGGCACCGATTCGAGCGGCACCGGCGGCCGCGGCGGCGACCGCTTCGGCGGCCCGGGCATGAACGGCGGTATGTCGTCCTCCTCGAGCGGTACGATCGTGATTTCGGGCGGAAGCATTCGGATTGAGGCGCACGGCGACGGCATCGACGCCAACGGCACGTTGACCATTTCCGGCGGATATGTCGCCGTCTGGGGACCGACGCAGGGCGATACCGCGACGCTCGATTACGACGTCTCCGGCGTCATCACGGGCGGCACCTTCATCGGCACCGGCGCCTCGGGCATGGCGCAGACCTTCAGCAGTTCCGAGCAGGGCGTCATCGCGGTCAGCGTCGGCTCGCAGTCCGCGGGCACGACAGTGACGGTCACGGACGAGGACGGAAACGTGCTGCTGTCCTATGAACCGCCGCTGAGCTTTTCCGTCGTCATTTACAGCAGCCCCGAGCTGGTGACGGGGCAGAGCTATACCATCGCGGTCGGCAGCGCGTCGGGGACCTTCACGGCAAGCTGATGGCCGCAGGAGACTATTCTCCCTCGGCGGCGCGTATGAGCCGGAAGCGGTTCTTCGAGAATTCCGCTGCCTCTCGTCGCGTCTCCGGCCAAAAAACGGACAGGCCGCTTTAATTCCTGAAAATTTCTCTTTCATTGCTCGAACCACCTACGCTTATGTCTGTATTATACTATACGGTCTTACGGAAAAGCAAGAGAGGGGAGAACAAAACGCTCCGAAAAATCGTACGGGCCGGCGAAGAACGCTGCCACGGCTGCGGCGCTTGTGCGGGGGGTCTGCTATGAGGATGCCATCGGCCTTTTTGGACGGCAGGGCGTCGGCTGCTGCGTGAGGATCGCTGCGACGGTCTGGGCGGCTGCCTATTACCGTCGTGGAACGTAAGCCGGCCGCGCACCGGGGCCCCGCCCCGCTCCGCGTGCTCTGCACGCGGAGCGGGGCGGGGCCCGACTTGCGCCGTTGCCCTGTCGGCTTCGCCTCGTCCCTGTGCAGACCCCGTATGATGCCGGCGCGTCGCCGCGAATTGCCGCCGACTGTGCGGCGTTTGCATATGCCGGCATGCACGAGCATGTTGGGATAGGTGCTCCCCGCCCGCGCAGATTGTCTGCGCGGGCTTTCTTTGCAAAAAGAGGCGCAAAGCTCTTGCATTGACGGGGAAAATGTGATAAAATAAACAATACTCTTGTACCTTTGCGCCCTCTGTCGGAAAGACGGGGCGAAGACGCGGCCTGTGCCGGCGTCCGCGTTCCGAACGGACGCGGACCGGGTAACGGCTTCGGACATACGGATAGGGGAGAGAAGGGCGGTGGACGCGTCATGGACCAAACGGCCGAAAAAGTAAAAATGCGCAATGCGGATACGTTCGGCGGCAATTTCCCCGTGCGTGTCTACAAGGTGTCGACCGGCTGGTGTCAGGAGACGCATTCGCACGAGTATATGCAGATTTGGTACGTCGTCTCCGGCGCCTGTACGCATATCGTTGAGGGCGCGGAATATCCGCTGCACGCCAAAAACGTGTTCGTGATTCCGCCGTTTGTCGAGCATGGGCTGAAGGATGAACGCGACAACTTCACCATCATCTGCTGCGAATTCCCCGCCGAGCTGATCACCGGAGACAACCTCTTCGACCCCGCCGGGCGCGGCCTGCTGCGCTATACCTGCATTGAGAGCTTCGCGGCGGTTCTCGGCCGCACGCGCCCCTGCCATACGCCGGGGGAGCTGTGCCGGATGAAGCTCGAGCGGCTTTTGGAGGAAATGCTCGCCGAATACGACCGTCGGGCGGAATTCTACGAGATCGTTCTCAAGGCCGACGTGCTGAAGCTGCTGACGCTGCTGGCGCGCGACTACGGCGAATCGATGACCGACGGCGGCGCGATTGTCCGCTCGTATTCGGCGTATATCGATAAGGCGGTGGCGTTTATCGAGGAGGGCTATCGCGGCAAGCTGCATATAGAGGATGCGGCAAAGGCCGCTTCGATGAGCGTGAGCTATTTTTCCTACTTTTTCCGCGAGCGGACGGGACTGAGCTTCCGCGAATATGTCTCCCGCCGCCGGATGGAAGCGGCGAAGGAGATTCTCCTGCGCGGCGGTACGGCCGCCGAGGCCGCGTCGGGCGCGGGATTCCCGGATACGGCGTATTTCAACCGTGCGTTCAAACGGACGCAGGGCGTCACGCCGGCCGCGTTCCGGCGTATGCACGGCGCAAAACAATAAATTTTGTCAATCATTGCTAAATAATAAATTTTGCAAATCATTTTGAAGGAATGGTCAAATTATGAGCTTTGAACGGCTTGCAGAGCTGCTGTTTCCCGACGTGGAGCGGGACGCGGACGATTACGAGCGCCTCTATCCCGAGCGTAAGCTGCCGGAGGGCGCGAAGGTCACGCGCATCGCGCCCAGCCCGACCGGCTTTATCCATCTCGGCAATCTGTACGGCGCGCTGACCGACGAACGGCTGGCGCACCAGTCGGGCGGTATATTCTTCCTGCGCATCGAGGACACCGACGCCAAACGCGAGGTCGCCAACGGGGCGGAAATGATTCGCGCCTGCCTGCGTTCCTTCGGGCTGGTCTTCGACGAGGGCGCGCTCGAGGGCGGCGACCGCGGGGCATACGGCCCCTATCGGCAGCGGGAGCGCGCGCACATCTACCACGCCTTCGCCAAGAAGCTCGTGCTGGAGGGCAAGGCGTATCCCTGCTTCTGCTCGGAGGAGGAGCTTGCCGAAATGCGCGCTGAGCAGGAGCGCGAAAAGGTCAATTTCGGCTATTACGGCAAATGGGCCAAATACCGCGACCTGCCGTTCGACGAGGCCGAGCGGCGCATCCGCGCGGGCGAGCCGTATGTGCTGCGCTTCCGCTCGGAGGGCGACCCGTCGCACTACCTGCACCTGACCGACCAAATCCGCGGGAAGATCGATATGCCCGAGAACGATCAGGACTTCGTCCTGCTGAAGTCGGACGGCATCCCCACCTATCACTTCGCGCATGTGGTCGACGACCACCTGATGCGCGTCACACACGTCGTCCGCGGCGAGGAGTGGCTGGCCACCTGGCCCATCCATGTTCAGCTTTTCGCGGCGCTCGGCTGGAAGTGCCCGAAATACTGCCATACCGCGCATCTGATGAAGGCGGAGGGGAGCGGCAAGCGCAAGCTGTCCAAGCGCAAGGACCCCGAGCTGGCGCTGAGCTTTTACCGCGAGAACGGCTATCCCTCCGAGTCGGTGCGCGAATACCTGATGACACTGCTGAATTCCAACTTCGAGGAATGGCGGCTGGCCAATCCGAAGGCGGATATCGACGCGTTCCCGTTTGCCCTGTCCAAAATGGGGGTCAGCGGCGCGCTGTTCGATCTGGACAAGCTGCGCGACGTGAGCAAGAACGTCGTCGCCGCGATGACCGCGCAGCAGGTTTACGACGCGGTCTGCGACTGGGCGCGCGAATACGACCGGCCGTTTTACGAGCTGCTGGCCGCCGACCCCGCCTATGCGATCCGTGTCCTGTCCATCGGCCGCGGCGGCAAAAAGCCGCGCAAGGACATCGCGCTCTGGTCGGACGTCAAGCCGTATATGAGCCTGTTCTACGATGGGTTGTTTACGCGCACAGAACCGATGCCGCAGGGCTTTGCTTCCGCCGACGTGAAGAAGGCGCTCGCGCTCTTCTGCGAGACCTACGACGAGAACGATACGCAGGAGCAGTGGTTTGACAAGCTCAAGGCGGTCGCGGCGGCGCTGGGCTACGCGCCCGAGGTCAAGCTGTACAAGCAGTCGCCCGAGCGCTATCCGGGCCATGTGGGCGACGTGAGCATGTTCGTCCGCATTGCGCTGACCGGCCGCAGCAGCTCGCCCGATATGTATGAAATTATGCAGATACTCGGCAGGGAACGGACGCTGGCGCGCCTGAACGACTGTCCGGTCTGACGTTTACGGGAAAGGATGAATCCTGCGATGGAGGAAAATTCCAACTTTTTGTTTGACATCATAGAGAGCGATTTGGCCGAGGGACGGACCGAGCGCGTGCATACCCGCTTTCCGCCCGAGCCGAACGGCTACCTGCACATCGGCAGCGCCAAGGCGATCTATATCAACTATACGGCCGCGAAGAAGTACGGCGGCCTGTTCAATCTGCGCTACGACGACACCAACCCCTCGAAGGAGGACGACGAGTACGTCGTTTCCATCCGCGAGGACCTCGAATGGCTCGGCGCGCATCCCGACGCGGTTTTTTACGGCAGCGATTATTTCGACAAATGCTACGAATTCGCCGTCGAACTCATCAAGGCGGGGAAGGCGTATGTCTGCGACCTGAGCGCCGACGAAATGCGCAGAACGCGCGGCACGCTGACCGAGCCGGGCGTGGAAAGCCCCTACCGAAACCGCAGCGTGGAGGAAAATCTGGCGCTGTTTGAGCGGATGAAGGCCGGCGAGTTCCCCGACGGTCACTGTACGCTGCGCGCGAAAATCGATATGGCCAGCCCGAATATGAACCTGCGCGACCCGGCCATTTACCGCATCCTGCACACGGCGCACCACAGGCAGGGAGATAAGTGGTGCATCTATCCGCTTTACGATTTCGCGCATCCGATTCAGGACGCGCTCGAGGGCATCACGCATTCGATGTGCTCGATTGAGTTTGAAAACCATCGCCCGCTCTACGATTGGGTGGTCGATAACATCGGGTTCGAGCAGAAGCCGCGCCAGTACGAGTTCGCGCGGCTGAACGTGACCAACACCGTGATGAGCAAGCGCTACCTCCGCCAGCTTGTCGAAACCGGCGTGGTCGACGGGTGGGATGACCCCCGCATGCCCACGCTCTGCGGCCTGCGCCGCCGCGGCTACACGCCGTCGGCCATCTTTGATTTCGTGTCCCGCGCGGGTGTGGCGAAGAATTTCTCCATCGTTGACATCGCGCTGCTTGAGCACTGCATCCGCGACGAGCTGAACCGCACCGCGCCGCGCCGCATCGCCGTGCTCGCGCCGATTCGCGTGGAAATCGAAAACTATCCCGAGGGCAAAACGGAATACTTCGAGCTGCCCAACAATCCCAACGACCCCGACGCCGGCACGCGCCCGGTCGCCTTCACGCGGAACCTGTATATCGACGCGGAGGATTTCTCGCTTGACCCGCCGCCCAAATATTTCCGTCTCAAGCCCGACGGCGAGGTGCGGCTGATGGGCGCGTATATCGTCAAATACAAGGACGTCGTCCGCAGTCAGGACGGCCGCATCGAGAAAATCATCTGCACCGCCGACCTCGAAAGCGGCAACGGCGCGCCGTCGGACGGCCGCAAGGTCAAGGGCACCATCCACTGGGTCTCGGCGGACGACTGCTTCCGCGCCGACGTGCGCATATTCGACCGGCTGTTCACCATCGAAAACACCGGCGCCATCCCCGAGGGGGAGACGTTCGACGACTACCTCAACCGCGACAGCGTGACGGTATTGCCGTGCTGCGTGATGGAGAAGGCGCTCGAGAGCGCCGCGCCGGGCGAGCGCTTCCAGTTCGTGCGCACGGGCTATTTCTGCCGCGACACGAAGGATACGGGCGTGTTCAACCGCATCGTTGAGCTGAAGGATTCCAAGCCGTTTTAGAGGGGAAGCAGTATGCGCATCATTGATTTTCATACCCATTGCTATACCGACGCGCTCGCCGAACGCGCGATGCGTAAACTGTCCGAGAGCGGCGGCATCGCCTATTACCATGACGGGACGGTGCGCGGGCTGGTGCAAACCGCGGCCGAAGCGGGCATCGAGCTTTCGGTCGTGATGCCGATTGCGACCAAGGAGAGCCAGAACACGACCATCAACACATGGGCGGCCGAGGTGCAGGCGGAAAACGACAGCCTGCTCTGCTTCGGCACGGTGTATCCCTTCACGGCCGACTATAAAGCCGTCGTCGCGCAGATTGCCGCGCTTGGGCTGAAGGGCGTCAAATTCCATCCCGAATACCAGTCCTTCCGCATCGACGACAAGGCCGTATACCCGCTGTATGAGGAAATCGCCAAGGCCGGACTGCCGATGCTGTTCCACACCGGCGGCGACGTGGCGTACAAGCCGCCCTTCCACGCCGAGCCGGACGCCGTCTATCGGATGGCGACCGATTTCGCGGGCGCGCAGATCATCGCCGCGCACGTCGGCGGCTACGAGTTCTGGGACGAGGCGGCCGAGCTGCTGCCCGCCACCGGCATTTACGTCGATCTTGCCGCCTCTGCGGAGCAGCTTCGCGGCGAGCATCTGCGGCGCATCATCGAAAAATGGGGCAGCGAGCGGGTGCTGTTCGCGACCGATTCGCCGTGGTTCCCGCAAAAGGCGGGCATCGACGCGCTGTATTCGGCCGGGCTGAGCGCGGAAGCGTATGAAAACATCTTCCACCGCAACGCCGAGCGGCTGCTGAAGCTCGTCTGAACCGAAAACCGCTGCGGACGGGAGGCGCGGCCGAAAGGCGCTTCCCGTCCGCGCCGTTTCATACCGTTACGGGAGGAAACGCGATGAAGCAGAACGATTACAGCCTCCGGCCCGAAGCCGAAGCGGATTACCGCGAGACCGAGGCCCTTGTCCGCGAATCCTTTTGGAATGTCTACCGCCCCGGCTGTACGGAGCATTATATCCTGCACATTCTGCGGGACGACCCCGCCTATTTGCCCGAGCTGGCTTTGGTGATGGAGAAGGACGGCAGGCTCATCGGGCAGACGGCCTATGTGCAGTCGACGCTTTGCGCGGACGACGGCCGGCGCGTTCCGATTCTGACGTTGGGGCCGATCGGCATCCTGCCCGGCTTCCAGAGGCAGGGCTATGGCAGAATTCTGCTGGAGGCTTCGCTGGAAAAGGCGGCGTCGCTCGGCTGGGGCGCCGTTTGTCTGGAGGGGAACATACGGTTCTACTGGAAAAGCGGATTTGTCCGTGCGTCGCAATACGGCGTTCGCTATTGCGGCCTGCCCGACGGCGCGGACGACTCGTTCTTTCTTCTCAAGGAGATGATCCCCGGCTATCTGGAGGGAATCACGGGCGTCTATGCGCCCCCGCAGGTGTATTTTGTGCAAAAAGCGGACGCCGACGCCTTCGACGCCGCCTTTCCGCCTAAGGAAAGGCTGCGTCTGCCGGGGCAGTTGTTCGGCGGCGACGAATAACAAGCCGCGAGAGCGCTCCGCTGTCCGTATCGACTTGCGGCCGTTTATGCAAAACGGTTCGGAAATCGGCAGTACGGCGCACCGATGGGCTTTTGGCCGTTCGGCCGATTAAGGAGGGAGCAGATATGCATTTCTGCGGCTTTGAAACGCTTTCCGCACCCGTCCGCGCGCAGCTTGCGCGGGTCGCGGACATCTGGCAGACCCGGCTGGCGGGAGATTTGCTCGGCGTATATCTGCACGGCTCGCTCGCGCTCGGCCGCTTTGCCGAGCCGGTCAGCGATCTGGACCTGCTGATCGTCACCGGCCGCCGTATGCCGCGCAGGGAGCGGCTTTCGGTTGCGGCGGCTGTCTTAGAAGCCGACCGTAAGCCCTGCCCGCTGGAAATGTCCGCGCTGTACATCGGCGACCTGCGCCCGTGGCGGCATCCGGCGGTCTGCCAGTTCCATTACAGCGGCATGTGGTCGGATACCTATCGGCGGCTGCTCGACGGGCGGCTGAAGGACTGCTTCCTGCTTGATACGGATTTCCCCGACGATGACATCGCCTGTCATGTGCGCTTGACGCGCGAACGCGGCGTCTGCGTTTTTGGCTGCCCGCCTGCAAAGCTGCTGCCCGCCGTGCCCGAGACGGATTTCTGGCAGTCGATTTGCGGCGGCGTCGAGACGTTCGACCTGTACGCGTATGCGCCGCGCTGCCTTCCGAGCAATCTTCTGACGCTTGTGCGGGTGCTGTCCTATAAGGTTGAGAAAACGATTCTGTCCAAATACGACGCGGGGCTGTGGGCGCTCGAACGGCTGCCCGACCGCTTCCGCCCGCTCCTGCGCGCCGCGCTGCGGGCATGGTACGACGGCGAAGCGATGTCCGATTGTCCGCCGGATGAGCTGGAGACGCTGCGGCGGTATTTGATCGACCGCATCGTAGACGGAGAGCCGGATTGAGGGCAGGGGAGCGCTTCGACGCGGCTTTCCTGCTGGCTTTGGCGCGGAAAACCGGCAGGCTGTTCAGGCTGTTTCTGCCGATTCGTTTCTGTTCGCGCGCTGTGTCCTGCCTTTGCGCGCAGGTTCGCAGCCTGCCGGAATAAACCGACGGCCGCCGCGCCGCCGCCGCAAAACCAGCGGGCTTCTTTTTGAAGCCCACTGGTTTTATTGGGGACTGTGGGGCGGAGTGGCTTATATTTCTGCCGCTCCGAAACGGTTTCTTGATCCGTCTTTTTTCAATCCGCCGAAGCGCGCTTCAGAGAGCGCATCGCCCAATGGCGGTACCCGCGGTTCCAAAGCGGGAAATTCTTGCGGGCCGACGGCGCGGGGGAATTGGCTGCATAAAAAAGAGAGGACGCCGGAGCATTTCCGATGTCCTCTCGAACATTTTTGGGGGTGCGTCAAAGCATACGGCCAAAGGCCCGGCTTTGAAGCGGACGACGCCAAAGCTTATTTGCCGTTGACCAGCTTATCGATCTCGGCCGCAAAATCGTCCTCGCGCTTTTCGAGACCCTCGCCTCTCTCGTAGGAGACGAAGGAAACAACCTTGATTTCGCCGCCCAGCGCTTTGGCGGTGTTCTCGACATATTTGCCGACCTTGAGGTCGTCGTCCTTGACGTACTGCTGCTCGAGCAGGCAGGCGGTGTCGTAGAACTTGGAGACGCGGCCCTCGACCATCTTCGCGATGATCGCCTCGGGCTTGTTGGCGCTCTTGGGATCGTTCTTGATCTGGGTGAGCAGAATCTCCTTTTCGTTGTCAACCACCGACTGCGGCACCTGCGTCTTGCAGACGTAGGTCGGCGCCATCGCCGTGATCTGCATGCAGATGTTCTTGGCAAGCTCCGCGAACTCGGGCTTGCTTTCGATGCCGCCGGTCGTCTCGAACTTCGTGACGACGCCGGCCGAGCCGTTGCCGTGGATATAGGTGCCGGTCACGCCCTCGATGATCTCGAAGCGGCGGATGGTGATGTTTTCGCCGATGGCGAAAATCTTGTTCTTCACTTCCGCGTCAACGGTGCTGTCGGTGCCGTCGAACGGCAGCGCGAGCAGCGCCTCGACGTTCGCCGGTCTGCCGGCGAGAATCGTGCGCAGGATACCCTTGACGAACTCGCGGAAGGTGGCGTTGTTGGCGACGAAATCGGTCTCGGAGTTGACCTCGACGATCGCGGTGGTCAGCCCGTCGTCGCTCTTGAGGATGTCCACGACGCCCTCGGCGGCGATGCGGTCGCTCTTTTTCGCGGCGACGGCAAGTCCTTTTTCACGCAGGATTTTCATCGCCTGATCGAAATCGCCCTCGGCCTCGACGAGCGCCTTCTTGCACTCCATCATACCGATGCCTGTCTTTTTGCGCAGCTCCATAACGTCCTTTGCTGCTATATTTGCCATGATGCTGGTCAATCCTTTCGTTTTGAAATGGGGGGTGAGCGCTTTCCTTACGCCTCGTTGACCTTCTCGGCCTCGGCCGCGTCGACGGCGTCCTTGTTCTCGGAGGAATCGGTGATCTGCTCGCCCTGCTTGCCCTCGATGACGGCCTCGGCCATCACGGAGGAAAGCAGCTTGATGGCGCGGATGGCGTCGTCGTTGCCGGGGATGACGTAATCGATCTCGTCCGGGTCGCAGTTCGTGTCGACGATGGCCACGACGGGGATGCCCAGCTTGCGCGCTTCGTCGACGGCGTTCTTTTCCTTCTTCGGGTCGACGACGAACATGCAGGAGGGAAGGGACTTCATATTCTTGATGCCGCCGAGGTTCTTTTCCAGATCGTTCATTTCCTTCTGGAGCGCGGCGACCTCCTTCTTGGGCAGAAGGTCGAACGTGCCGTCCTCCGCCATCTTTTCGAGGTTGTTGAGCTTCTGGATGCTCTTCTTGATCGTCTTGAAGTTGGTCAGCATGCCGCCGAGCCAGCGCACATTGACGTAGAACATCTCAGCCTTCTCCGCTTCCTCGCGGACGGCCTCCTGCGCCTGCTTCTTCGTGCCGACGAACAGGATCGTGCCGCCGTCCATCACGACGTTGCGGACGAACATATAGGCTTCCTCCACCTTTTTGACCGTCTTCTGCAGGTCGATGATGTAGATGCCGTTGCGCTCGGTGAAGATGTATTCGGCCATCTTCGGGTTCCATCTTCTCGTCTGGTGGCCGAAGTGAACGCCGGCCTCGAGAAGCTGCTTCATGGTGATAACTGCCATGGTGTCTCCTTTTCCTTTCGGGTTGCCCCGCCACCGCATTGGAATTTTGCGGCGCCGTATCCGGCGCGTTTCTTCGCGCCGCACCCGCGGGCCGCAATGCGGTGTGTGTATTGCCGGGCTGCGGCTGCGCAAACCCGTACTTCTGTATTATAGCACAAAGAATAAAGATTTGCAAGGCTTTTTGCCGAAATTTTCAAAAAAGCCGCGCGCCGATATTTTACGGCGCGCGGCTTTGCGGATTTCAGGAAAGGGCGAACGGTTCCAGAAGGCGGAAATCGGTCAGCGACAGCGGTGTGATTTCGGTCGGCGAGACGATGTAATAGCAGTCGCCGATGTACAGCCCGCGGGCGGACAGCCCCGTATCCGGCGGCAGCGCAATCCTTGCCCGCTCGGAAAACCCGGTCGTTTCGTCGTAGGTGTACAGCATATAGACGTTGCCGCCGTTCCATTCCGATGCGGGGAAGCCGATGAGCTTCCTCGCCGGGTCGACGAGCAGCATTTTGTGCGAAGCCTGCCATACCGGCGCCAGTTCGTCGAGCACGAGGGCGTTTTCCGTCCGCACAGCCGACGGGTCGGCGGTGTCGAACATCGTCAGCTTCAGTGACTGCACGCTTCCGTCCTGCGTCGCTTCGTTGCCGAAGCCGAACAGCCTCCCCGCGCCGTAGACGTGGAGATATGCGGAATAGCCGGTGATTTTCAGTTCGGAGCAGAGCCGCGGCCGCTCGGGGTCGGACAGGTCCAGCGTGTAGAGCGGGTCGGTCTGCCGGAAGGTGACGATGTAGCCGGTTTCGCCGAAGAAGCGCACGCCGTAGATGCGTTCGGTGATGCCCATCCCGGTCAGCGCGCCGGCGACGACGAGTGCACCGCCCTCCTGCCGCAGGGTGTAGAGCGAGTTGGTGCTTTCGCCGTTCCGATCCGTCTCGGTCACGGCGACGCGCAGCACGCCGTCGTACTCGTCCATCGAAAACTGGTTGAGCAGACTGCCGGGAACGCAGCCTTCGGCCGCAAATTCCAGCCCGTCGCCGGTGCGGCTGAATCGGACGAGCTGCGTTTTCGCACCTCCGTCATAGCGCGCGCCGGACAGATACAGCGATTCCGCGTTCATATACAGTTGGCTGCTGAAGCCGAGGAAGGTTTTGATGTCCGTACACCGCGCCCTGCCGGACGTGTCGAGCACGGATACCGAGGTGAAATACGGGGTGGCGGCGTCGGCGGCGATGCAGATGTCCCCGCCGCTGGGGTAGAGCATTTTCCCGCCGGCGCGGCAGCTTGGCAGCAGCTCATAGACGTTTTCACTGCGCACCGCCCGCTCGCCGGTCATCACAAATACCTGCCCGCCGATCTGCCGCGCCGTGCCGTAGCTGCCGCTGAGCAGGAATTCGTTGACGAGCGCGGGCGCGGTCGGGTCGGCGACGTCGTACACCATCGCCAGCGTCGAGTGTCCGAGTATGCTGTAATAGCCGTAATCCGGCAGGTCGGGCAGCAGGGAAAGATACCATTGCGCGGGAACGGTCAGCAGCAGCGTCAGACGGTTCCCGCCGAGCAGGAACTCCGTACAGCGGAAAAACGAAGCGTCGCGCCGTCCCGCCGTCCCGTCGGCGAATTTCTGAAGCTGTTTGCGGATTTCGGCGACGACAGCCGAATCGCCGACCGGGTCGATCGACGCGGCGGCGGACAGGACGCCGTTATCCGCGCGGGTGATGTGCAGCACGTTTTCGCCGGCAGACAGCGAGTAGAGAAAACGCCCGTCGGTTTTGACGGTGTCCGGCTCCTGCACGCCCGCAACCTGATTGTTCGTCTCGGAATACGCGGCGTTCCCACTTTCGGCGCCGTCCGACGGCTCTTCCGAGGCCGGCGGTTCGACTTCCATAACGGAATCGGAAGAGAATAGGAAATCGTTCGGGGACAGCGCGCGATAGCCGCTCATCCCCTCCAACTTGGACAGCAGCGCCTCGTAGCCCTGCGTCTGCGGCTGCAGCAGCGCGGGCAGCAGCGGCACGGCCAGCAGGAGCAGCGCCAGCAGCACGACGGCGACCTCGCGTACCGGCGGCCGCTTGGGACGGCGGCGCAGCGCGTCCATCCGCCTTTCCAGCGCATCCGTCGCCGCTGCGGACGGCAGCGCGGCCTGCATTTCGCGGCGGTAATTTTCTTCAAACATCGGTAAAGTCCTCCTTTAACGCTTCTTTGAGCTGCAGCCGCGCGCGGTGCAGGGCGGTTTTGACGGCCGATTCCTTCCGGCCGAGCAGCTTCGCCGTCTCCGCCACCGAGCAGCGCTCGTAGTAGTAGAGATACACGACGTCGCGCAGCTTGGGCGGGAGCGCGCGCACGGCCTCTGTGACCGCCGCGCGTTCGCACAGCGTCTCCAGCTCGCCGTCTGTTTCGCCCGGGTTCTCCGGCAGCGCGGCCGAATGCCGCCGGTGCGCGGAGGCGAACAGGCTTTGACAGCGGTGGAGCGTCGAGCGGATGAGGTAGGCTTTGAGATGCTCCTCACTCTCGAAAAAGCGCTCCCTGCGGATATAGCGGAGAAACACCTCCTGCATCACGTCCTCCGCGTCGGCGGGCGTGCGCGTTCGGTTGAGCGCAATGCGGTAGACCATCGGCGCGTAGCGTTCGATGATTTCGCGGCTGCTCTGCGCGTATGAAGAAATGCCGGCCATTCTTCCATCTCCCCCATTCGTAAACCAATACCCGGCAGGAGGACAAAAGGTTACAATAAAAATCTGCCGGTTTGAAAAAAGACCGCGCGGGGCGGAGCGGTCCGTCCCGGGCGGTCTTCTGCGCGGTTTTTATAAAAGCGTTTCCATCGGCTTGCCGTCGGCGAGCAGCGACAGGATTTTGTCGCAGTTCATCAGGCAGCGCGGGTGGTGGAAGGGACCCTTCCACATCGAGCCCTTCTGCGTGTGGGAAACGGTGCCGTCCTTGTGCAGATAGCCGTACCATTCGCCGTATTCCTTGTCGGCAAAATGGCCGAACGCATAGGCGTGCACCTTTTCAAACATATCGAAATATTTCTTCTCGCCCGTCAAGCCGTAGGCCAGCAGCGTGGCGATGAGCGCCTCGTTGTGGACCCACCACAGCTTCATATCCCACTCAAGCTGCTCGCAGGGGCGGCCGTCGATGTCGGTGAAGTAGATGAAGCCGCCGTACTGCTTATCCCAGCCCAGCTCGAGCGACCAGTCGAGGATGTTCAGCGCCTTTTCCAGCAGCGCCTTGTTGCCGGAGTAGATGGCCTCGTTCATCAAAAACCACGAGTTCTCCATCGAATGCCCGGGGTTGACGCAGCGTCCGGCCGGATTGTCGATGAACTCGCCGTTCGGGCCGACGCATTCCAGCACGCATTTGCGCTCGGGTTTATAGTGGTAGTCGATGATCGCGTCGACCATCTCGTTGGTCACCTTGGTGTAGTAGTCGGCTTTGGCCGGGTCGCAGCGGCGGAGAAGCTGCGCGCTGGACACCAGCACCATCGGCACCGCCGAGGCGCGGTCGGCGCGCGTGGAGGCGTAGGTCTTGGGCGTGATCTTATAGGGGTCGCTTTCGGGCGTGCGGTAGAGGCGGAGCATCAGCTCGAAGCATTCCTCGGCCTTGCGCAGCGCTTCCGCGTCGCCGGTCGCGGCGGCGTATTCGGCCATCGAGACGACGTAGAAGCTCTCGGAGAACATATAGCGGCGCTTGCGCAGCGGACGGCCGTCCTGTGTGACGGTAAAGAACATGCGCCCGTCCGTGTCGGTGCAGAACTTCTCCAAAAAGCCCTTGCCGATCTCCGCGCCCTCCTCCCAGGCGGCTTTTTTGCCGTAGCGGTTCATCAGTGCGGAAAACGTCCACAGGCAGCGGCCCTGAAACCAGACGGATTTGTCGTCGTTGTAGCTCTTGCCCTCGCGGTCGACGGAGGTGATGTAGCCGCCGAATTTCCGGTCGAGCAGATCGCTGTGCTCCCAGAACGGGATGCAGTCGTCCAAAAGCTGGTGGCGGTAAAAGTCCCGGTAGGAGGCAAAGATTTCCTTTGTCATATCGTTTGTATTCCTTTCCGCGTGCGGCCGCTTCAGCCGCGCGTATGGTTTTGTTTGGCTCTATTTTATTACGCTTTCCGCCGCTTGTCAAGACGACGGGGCTATTTTTCTGCAATTTACTTGACTTTTTCCGCCGATAATGTATAATAAGAAGATGAATGCTGTCAATCAAATTGTTTTAATAAGGAAGGGTCGTCCGAATGGAACCGTTATCACTGAATGTTCTGCGGGAGAAATACCTCTCGTTTTTTGAAAGCAAAGGCCACCTGCGGCTGGAGAGCTTCCCGCTCGTACCGCAGAACGACAATTCGCTGCTGCTCATCAACGCCGGCATGGCGCCGCTCAAGCCCTATTTCAAGGGCGAGCGCGTGCCCCCGCGCAAGCGCGTGACCACCTGCCAGAAGTGCGTGCGCACGCTGGACATCGACAACGTGGGCAAAACCTCGCGCCACGGCACGTTTTTTGAAATGCTCGGCAACTTCTCCTTCGGGGATTATTTCAAGGAGGAGGCGATTCCGTGGGCGTGGGAGTTCCTGACCAAGGTGCTGGAAATCCCCGAGTCGCGCCTGTATCCGAGCGTGTACGTTGAGGACGACGAGGCGCTGGAAATCTGGGTCAAGACCGGCGTCCCGCGCGAGCGGATTACCAAGCTCGGCAAGGACGACAACTTCTGGGAGATCGGCGCGGGTCCCTGCGGCCCCTGCTCGGAAATCTACTTTGACCGCGGCCCGGAATTCGGCTGCGGCAAGCCCGACTGCGGTCCGGGCTGCGACTGCGACCGCTTCATCGAAATCTGGAACATCGTGTTCACGCAGTTCGACGGCGACGGGAACGGCAACTACACCCGTCTCGCGCACCCGAACATCGACACCGGCATGGGGCTGGAGCGTCTGGCGACGGTCATGCAGGGCGTGGGTAACCTGTTCGAAGTGGATACCATCCGCAACATTATGCGCAAGGTCTGCGAGATCGCCGGCGTGGAGTACGGCGGCTCGTCCGCGCCGTCCGACGTGTCGCTGCGCGTGATCACCGACCACATCCGCACCGCCGTGTTTCTGATTTCCGACGGCGTCATCCCCTCCAACGAGGGGCGGGGCTACATCCTCCGCCGCGTGCTGCGCCGCGCCGCCCGCCATGGACGGCTGCTCGGCATCCGCGGCTGCTTCCTGGACACGCTGTGCGACACCGTCGTGCAGGAGAACCGCGGCGCGTATCCCGCGCTGGCGGAGCGCCTCGAATACATCCGCAAGACCATCCGCACCGAGGAGGAGCGCTTCGGCCAGACCATCGACGCGGGGCTGGGCATTCTGGAAAAAATGCTCGAGCACGTCAGCGGCGGCACGCTCGACGGCGCGAGCATCTTCCGGCTGTACGACACCTTCGGCTTCCCGCCGGACCTGACGAAAGAAATCACCGCCGAGCACGGCATCAATATCGACGAGGACGAGTTCAAGCGCCTGATGCAGCAGCAGAAGGAGCGTGCGCGCGCCGCGCGCGCGGGCTTGGGCGACGTGGGCTGGACCGACGCGTCCGGCGACCTGATCGACAAGACGGTCAAGACTGTTTTCACCGGCTACGACGAGCTGTCGTGCGGCTGTGAGATCCGCACCATCCTTGCCGACGACGAGTCGGTTTCCATCCTCGCGGGCGGCCGCGCCGTACTCGTGCTCGACCGCACGCCCTTTTACGCCGAGGGCGGCGGACAGGTCGGGGACAGCGGTGAAATCATCACCGACACCGGCGTGTTCCGCGTGGAGGACACGAAAAAAACGCCCGAGGGGCAGTATCTGCATATCGGCTTTGTCGCTTCCGGCAGCGTTGCGCTCGGCGCCGCCCGCGCGGAGGTGAACGCGCCGCGCCGCAGGGCGATTATGCGCAACCATTCCTCGGTGCATCTTCTGCAGGCGGCGCTGCGGAGGGTTTTGGGTACGCACGTCGAGCAGTCCGGCTCGTATGTCGATGAGAACCGCGCGCGGTTCGACTTCACGCATACCGCCGCGCTCACGCCGGACGAGCTGCAGCAGGTCGAGCTGCTCGTCAACGAGCAGATTCTTGCGGGCTCGGCCGTCACGGCGACGGAGATGCCTATAGACGAGGCGAAAAAGCTGGGCGCGATGGCGCTGTTCGGCGAGAAATACGGCGACGTCGTCCGCGTGGTGCGGATGGGGGATTTCTCCGTAGAGCTTTGCGGCGGCACGCACATCGACGATACCGCCAAGATCGGTATGTTCAAAATCCTCGGCGAAAGCTCCGTCGCTTCGGGCGTCCGCCGTATCGAAGCGGTGACGGGTCTGAATACGCTCGGGCTTCTGCACGCGCAGGAAAACAGCCTGCTCGCGATGCGCGCCGTACTCAAGGCCAACAGCGTGGACGAGCTGGTCAATAAAGCCGAAGCGCTGCAAAACGAATTCAAGTTTATCAAAAAGGCGCTGGAGAAGGCCAATATCACCGCCGCGTTCACCCAGATCGCCGCCGAACTGGAGAAGGCCGAGACGGTCGGCGGGCTGCGGCTGGTGACGAGCCGCTTTGCGGACATCCCCGTGGACGCGCTGCGGGAGGCCTCCGACCGGCTGCGCGCGAAAAACGACGACGTCGTGTGCGTTTTCGCCTCCGTTTCCGACGGGAAGATCACCTTCGCCGCCGGCTGCGGCAAGGCGGCGCTCGAGGCGGGCGCCAACGCCGGCGCGCTGCTCAAGGCGCTTTCGCCGATTGTGGGCGGCGGCGGCGGCGGCCGGCCGGACAGCGCCACCAGCGGCGGGCGCGACGTGTCCCGGCTGGACGAGGCGCTCGGGGCCGCGGCCGGCCTGCTGGCGGCGCAGCTCGGCGCTTGAATCAGATAAAAGGAAGGAAGATCAGCGATGGATTGTATTTTTTGCGAAATTCTCCGAGGGAACATCCCCTCGCAGAAGGTTTTTGAAAATGAGACGGTTTACGCCTTCCGCGACATCAAGCCCTGCGCGCCGGTGCATATTCTCATCGTTCCCAAGACGCATATCGCCTCGGCGGACGAAATCGACGCCGGCAACGCCGACGCGGTGCGCGACATCTTTCTCGCCATTCCCGAGATCGCCAAATCGGCCGGCCTCTCCAACGGCTACCGCGTCGTGACGAACATCGGCGAGGACGGCGGCCAGACGGTGAAGCATCTGCATTTTCACCTGCTCGGCGGCCAAAAGTTCGCCGAAAAGCTCGTGTGAGCGTGCGGAGAGGGGGAAACGAATATGACCGGTATGCACATTGACATCGACACCTACCATTCCTACCCGCTCGAGGTGGCGGGACTCCGGCGCGACCTGCCCATCTGCCGCGTGAGCGACAGCCTGTACATCGCCGCGTTTGTCATCTTCGGCGACGTGGAACTGACGAAGGCCTGCGCCTCCGAGCTGATTAAAAAGCTGCCGCCCTACGACGTGCTTATCACGGCCGAGGCCAAGGGCATCCCGCTTGTGTATGAAATGGCGCGCCAGCTCGGCGACGAACGCTATCTCATCGCGCGCAAGGCGGTCAAGCTGTATATGAAGGAGCCGCACACCGTTGAGGTGCGCTCCATCACCACCGCGAAAAAGCAAACGCTGTTCATCGACAAGTCGGACGCCGACTATATGCGCGGCAAGCGCGTCGTCATCGTCGACGACGTCATCAGCACCGGCGAGAGCCTGTTCGCCGTCGAGAAGCTGGTCAAGGAGTCGGGCGGCACGGTCGCCGGACGCATGGCCATTCTTGCCGAGGGCGACGCCAAGTATCGGGACGACATTCTGTATCTGGAAGAGCTGCCGCTTTTCTTTCCGAAGGCATAAGACAACGCAAGGGGTGTGACCAATGCTCAAAAACCGCGTCCTCGCATCGTTCGGCGCGCTTTTCGCGTGCGGCGCTGCCGTTGCGGTCTATTTGGAGAACTATATCCCTTTGTTTCTGTTCCTTGTTGCGGGCGTGCTGTGCGGTTATCTCTGCATAGCACGCCTTTTGCGCCGTAAGCCGCGCATCCGCCGCACGCTCGCATATGCGGCGGCGCCGCTGCTGGCGATCGCTTTCACGTTCGTGTACCGCGCGCTGTTCATCACGCCCTATTATGCGCTCGACGGCGTCGCCGTCAAAGGTGCGGGCACGGTCGTCGAGGTGCGCGAGTACGCCGCCGGCGGCTATTTGGAGGTCGAAATCGAGGAAGCCGACACGCCGCTCGCGGAGGGGCTGACCGTCCGGCTGTATCTGGCCGACGGCGCCAATCTGCCCGCCTGCGGCTTCACGGTGGAATTCGAGGCGACGCTGCGCGTGCCGGAGAACGGGACGGGCATGGCGGCCGACCGTGTGCTGCTCGTCGGCACGCAGGCGAAGCTGCGCTCGGTCTGGTATCCCTCCGGCGCGCTCTGGAAGCTGCGGTACGCGGTTTCCAAGGACATTGAGGAAATGTACGGGCAGTTCGGGAAAGAGGTGCCTGCGGTCATCAAGGCCACGGTCGTCAACAACACCACCGGCCTTACGGACGACGTTTACGCCGCCTTCCGCGACACCGGCACCGCGCATCTCATCGCCATCAGCGGCCAGCACTTTTCCATCCTCATTATGTCGATTTACGGCGTTTTATGCGCGCTCGGCATGGGCCGGAAGCCCCGTTCGCTCGTCTGCTCGGTGCTGGCCATCCTTTACGCCGCGTTCGTCGGCTTTACGCCGTCGGTGGTGCGCGCGGCGATTATGCTGCTGATCGTGTTCCTTGTCTTTCTGTCCATGCGCGAACCGGACGGCCTTTCGTCGCTCTTCTTCGCGCTGATCGTGCTGCTGGTGCTCAACCCGTATTCCATCGCGTCGGTCAGCCTGCAGCTTTCCTTCCTCTCCTGCTTGGGAATCCTGCTCGTCGGCCCGCTGATGAACGATTTTTTCAGCCTGCGCTTCGGCGTCGGCTACCGTCTGCTCGAGTTTTTCGTCACGCCGATTGTGTATTCGGTCGTGGCGGCGCTGTTTACGTTCCCCGTCACGCTCACGGTGTTTGACACGGTCTCGATCATTTCGCCGCTGGCCAATCTGCTGTCGGGCGCGCTGTTCACGCTGTTGCTGGTTCTGGCGCTGATTTCCGTCGCGCTCTATCCGCTGCTCGGCTCCGCCGCGGTGATTGTCTACTATCCCTGCGGCTGTCTGGCTAAGGTTATCTTGGCGCTGATCGACTGGCTGGCCACGCTCCCGTTCGCGTCGATGCCCTCGTCCGCGCCCCACCTCTGGCCGGCCATGCTGGCGGCTGTGCTGTCGATTGCGGCGCTCATCGCGTTCCGCAAGAGCTTCAAGTATATCGTTTCGGCCGTGCTCGCCGTGTCCTTTTTCGTCACACTCGGGGTCGGGAACGCGGTTCTGGCGCGCTATCTGAAGGAGCACACCATCATCGAGCTGGTCGAGCAGCCGGACATGTCGCAGCTTTATATCGCGGCGGAAACGCTGCGCATCCTCATCGATTTCGGCGGCACGGGCGATTTCGCGGCGCTGCCCGCCGAGCATTACGAGACGGGCGTGGACGTCCTCGTGCTGCTTGCGCCGGACGAGTCGTCCTACGGCCGCGTCCGCACCCTGCTGGCGACGACCGAGGTCAGCCGGATTCTGTTTCCGACAGTCGTCGACCCGCGCTATGCCGCAGCCGACGCGGTCGAACAAATTTCACTCTTGGCAGAAGACTATAATTGTGCTATACTGTATCGGGAGGAGACCTACCGCTTTCAGTCGGGCGGCACCGACGTGCTGCTGGATACGACGTATACCGACGACACCGGCGCGTTCGCCGTCAGCGTAACGACGGCCGGCAACCGCTTTCTGTATCTGAACGGCCAGTGCGGCCCGGCCTACAATAAGGAACACGGGCGCCGGACGCAGGTCCTTGCCGTCAGCGGGGACGCCTATTTTATGCCCGAAACGGTCAGCGTCGTGCTGTACGGCGCCGGCGTCGACCGGATACGCCTGCCGATGTCGGCGTATCGGAGGGAAAGCTATACCGCAGCGGGTGGATTTACCGTTATTTTCGGAACCGACAGCGTTCGGGAGGTGATCGTGGATTGAGCATTGACGCGCTGAAAAAGAAAATTAAATCCGGCAGCCTTGGCGGCGCCTATCTGTTTTACGGCGACGAGGAGTATCTGAAGGACCATTACCTGAGCCTGCTTCGCCGCGCGGTGGAGGCGGCGCCGCTGCCCGAATTCAATCATATTGTATTTGACGAGAAGGACATGCGCTTCTCCGACTTGGGCGACGCGGTCGAAACGCTTCCCGCTATGTCGGACTTCAAGCTCATCGAAATCCGCGAGCCGAATTTTGAGAGGATGAAGGCCGATACCGCCGAGCGCTATGCCGCGCTGCTGGACGACCTGCCCGCGTATGCCGCGCTGGTGTTCCTGCTGCGCGGCGATACCGACGGCAAGCTGTTCGCGCCGGGCGGGAAAACACCTGCGGCGGCCGTCGCGGCGGCGGTGCGGAAGCAGGGGCTGGTCGTCGAGTTCAAAAAGGAGACCGAGAGCAGGCTTTATGCGTGGATTGACCGCCATTTCGCGCACCGCGGCGTCACGGTCGGGAAGGACGCCGTCGAGCTGCTGGTGGCGATGTGCGGCAACGATATGTATATCCTTGCCGGCGAAATCGAGAAGCTGGCGGGCTTCGCCTCCGGCCGCCCGCTGACCGCGGAGGACGTGCGGATAGTCTGCTGCGCGAACAGCAGCTTCCACATCTTCGATATGAGCGCCGCCGTCACCACCGGGGAGTACCGCCGTGCGCGGGCCATCCTCGAAAGTCTGATGTTTTCCAAAACGCCGCCCGAGCTGATCGTCGCCACGCTCGGCAAGGCGTTCTGCGATATGCTGCTCGTGCGCGAAGCGCAGAGCGCCGGCAAGAGTCCGGCGGCGATGGCCGGCGCGCTGAAGCTGCAGGACTGGCAGCTCCGCCGCGTGCTCTCTGCCGCCGCCCGTGCGGACGATGCGTTCCTGCGGTATGCCGTGCAGGCCTGCGCGGACGTCGATCTGCGGCTCAAAAGCGTCGCCTGCGAGCCGTATGCGGCCGTCGGCACGCTGCTCGCCCGCCTTCAGGGGTACGGCCGCGCGCGGAAGTCGGGGTGACGGTATGGAAAAGCGCAAACGCCTTGTTTTGAAGTACCCCGTGCTGGTCGAGGGCAAGTACGACCGCATCCGGCTTTCCAACATCGTCGCCTCGCCGGTGCTGACGGCGGACGGCTTCGCGGTGTTCAACAGCCCGCAGAAGAAAAAGCTGCTCCGCCGTCTGACGCAGGACGGAAAGCTCATCCTGCTGACCGACAGCGACGCGGGCGGCCGTCTGATCCGCAGCAAGCTCAAGGGCTATCTGCCGGCGGGAAGCACGATCGATTTGTATATCCCCAAGATCCACGGCCGCGAGCGCCGCAAGGAAAAATGGTCCAAGGAGGGGCTGCTCGGCGTGGAGGGGATGGACGACGGCCTGCTCTACGATTTGCTGTCCGACTATGCGGCGGCGGACGAAGCAAATGCCGCGCGCGGCGAAATCGACACCGTGCGCCTGTATGAGGACGGCTTCCTCGGCGGCACGGGCAGCGCCGAGCGCCGCCGCCTGCTGGCGGCCGAGCTGGGGCTGCCCGACGACTTGAGCGCCAAAGCGCTGCTGCAGGCCGTCAATCTCGTCGCCGGCGCGGCCGGCTATGAACGGGCCGTAAGAAAGGTAAAGGAAACGCTTGAAACGCTGTAACGTAAAATTGCATCCCCGCTCCGACCCGCCTTCCTCCGCCGCGCCCGTTTCGCGGGAGGGGGCGGCCCTCCCGCGGCGCGTATCCTTTTATACGCTCGGCTGCCGCGTCAACGCGTATGAAACGCAGGCGATGGAGGAGCGGTTTCGGGCGGCCGGCTTTGCGGTCGTGCCGTTTGGCGCGCCCTGCGACGTCTGCGTGGTCAATACCTGCGCCGTCACCGCCGAGAGCGAGCGCAAGAGCGCGCAGCTTCTCCGCCGCGCGGGCGGACAGGCCGCGCATGTGATCGCCGTCGGCTGCTTTGCGCAGCTTCGGCCCGAGAAGGCCGCCGCCTGCTCCGGCGTGGGCTATGTGGGCGGCTGCGCGGGCAAGCCCGACGCGGTCGCAGCCGCGCTGGCGCTCTGTCGGGGCGAGACGCCTCCCGCGCCGGTGCCGGCCTGCGGCGGGGGCTACGAGCCGATGTCGATCTTCACGCGCGCCGGCGGCGAATCGGGAAAATGCCGCACGTTTTTGAAAATACAGGACGGCTGCTCGGGCCGCTGTACCTACTGCATCATCCCGTCGCTGCGCGGACCGTCCCGCTCGCGCGACGCGGCGGAAATTCTCGACGAGGCCGCCCGCGCGGTCCGCGCCGGGGTGAAGGAGCTGGTGCTCACCGGCATCGAGACCGGCGCGTACAACCGCATGCCGCTGGGCGAGCTGGCCGCGCGGGTGGCGGCCGTCCCGGGCGTGGAACGCATCCGTCTGGGGTCGCTGGACCCCGCCTGCGTCACGACGGCGCTGGCGGCGCGCCTGTCCGCGCTTCCGAATTTTATGCCGCATTTTCACCTCTCGCTGCAATCGGGCAGCGACAGCGTGCTGCGCCGGATGCGCCGCCCTTACGATTCGGCGGGCGCGCAGCGCGCCATTGATCGGTTGCGGGACGCGTTCCCCGACCTAATGCTCAGCGCGGATGTGATCTCCGGCTTCCCGGGGGAGACGGAGGAGGAATTCGCGCAGACCTGCGCGTTTATCGAGCGCAATAGCTTCGCGCACATCCACGCCTTTCCCTTTTCCCCGCGGGAGGGGACGCCCGCCGCGGCGATGGAGGGACGTCTGCCGCCGGGCGAGGCGAAGGCGCGCAACGAGCGCCTGATCGCTCTGGCGGAGCGGGTGCGGGCGCGCGTTTTGTGTTCGCGCATCGGCGGGACGGAGACCGTGCTGCTCGAACGGACGGACGGCGACTGCGGCAGCGGCCATACGGCGGGCTTTTTAGAGTGCGTCGTGCGGGGCGCCGGCCTGCGGGTGGGCGAGCTGACCGCCGTGCGTGTGACCGGCGTCGAAAACGGCGTGCTGCTCGCCGTTTCCGAAAGCCTGTGAAGGAAAGGATGGAGACCGATGAACGACAGCTTTATGCCCGAACGGGAGGCGGAGGAGGCGTATCCGTTTGCCAATGCGGCCGTGCGCGCCTATTTTACCGACCGTGGCCGCCTGCCCACGCCGGAGGAGGAAGCGGTGCTGGACGAATGCCTGCGCGCCGACAGCCGCTTCAATCTGCTTTTGACGCGCTACGCCGACGTCCGCATCGCCGACGCGGAGGCCGCGCGCTGCTTTGAAGGCTTTATCAAAAGGCGCAGGCCGCAGAACGGATATATTACGCTTCGTGACCTGTCGCTGCTCGAGCTGGAAAAGCCCTGCGCCCAGATACCGCGTCCCGGCGATTTGCTGCTGTATATCGACGACCTGCCCTTCGACCGCCGCTTGCAGAAGCAGGTCAACCGCCACGCGTTTTTCGGGCTTCATACGCTGCTGGCGCTTTCGGCGGGGCTGACCGTGGATTTGGACGCGTTTCCGCCCGCCTGCGGCCGCGTGGGCTTTGACGAACTGCTTTCGATGCGCTTCCTCGCCGCCGACGAGCGGACGGTCGGACGTCTGCGCGCGCAGCTTGCGAAGGCTTCACCTTACGCGCAGGCGCAGATGACGGTGGTCGGCGTGTTCAACTCGCTCGGCACACTCACGCTCCTGCGGGCGCAGGAGCCGGTCGTCGACGTCGCCTCCTCGCTGCTGCGGGAGACCTCCGAGCGGCTGTATAACGCCGAAATCTGCGGCGCGGAGGAATTCCGCGCGGGGATGCTCGACGTTGCCGACGCGCTGCTGACGGCCGTCTCGGGGCTGCGCAACCACCTCGTGGTCGTCGCCCGCGAGCGGACCGACCGCTCGGCGCTGCTCGCGCACCGGCTCGGCGTGTTTGCCGCCGAGCGCGCGCTGTCGGTCACGGTGAGCGGCTGTGTGCCGCAGCAGGGCGAAAAAAGGCTGCCGCCCTTTGAAAAGAGCGGCAACCTTCTGTATGCGTTGCCGATAGGCCGTTCGACCGGGGAAGCCTATCTGCATCTGCTCGCCCAAACGCTTCCGCGTTTGCAGGCGGATATCCGCAGCGGCATCGTCGTGCGCGCGCTGCGCTGCACCGGCACGGCGGAGGAGATGCTCGCCGGGCTGTGCGGGGAGCGGTATCGCTTCCTTCCCGCGCCGACGCCCGCCGTCTGCGCCGAGGGCGACCTCCTGCTGGAGACGCGGATGCCCATTCAGGCGCCGCTGCTCGGCCGCTGCGAGGCGCGCGGGGAGGATTAAAAGAACGCGGCGATCTCGCCGATGTTCTCAAAGATGAAATCGGGCGCGTTGGCGTCGTTGACGTCCTCGCGTTTGGTCTCGCCGGTGAGGACGAGGATGCTCGTCAGCCCGTTGTTGCGGCCGAGCGCGATGTCGGTGTAGAGCCGGTCGCCGACGACCGCCGTCCGCGCGGACGGCACGCCGAAGCGGCGCGTGATCATCTCCGCCGTTTCCTTGTGCGGCTTGCCGAAATAACGGGGCTGCACGCCCGTCGAGGCGGTGATCAGCGCGCAGATGGCGCCGCTGTCGGGGATGAAGCCGGTTTCGGTCGGGCAGTTGAAATCGGGGTGCGTGGAATAGAACCTCGCGCCGTTGCGGATGAGCGTGCAGGCCTTTTCCAGCTTCTCGTAGGTCAGCGTCGTGTCGAAGCTGGAGACGACGATGTCCGCCTCGCGTCCGTCGGTGAGGAAAATGCCCTTTTCGCGGAAGCTGGCTTCCAAAAACGGCGTGCCGACGAGGTAGACCTTTGCGCCCTTGTGATAGGTCTGCAAATATTCGGCCGTTACGTCGCCGGCGGTGACGATTTCCTCCCGCTCGGCGGAGAAGCCGAGTCGCAGCAGCTTTTCGTAGTAAACCGCCGGATTTTTCGAGGCGTTGTTGGTGAAATATACGATCCGGCGGCCGCTCGCTTTCGCCTTGCGGATGAATTCAATCGCCGCGGGGAAGGGGCGCTCGCCGAGATAGATGGTGCCGTCCATATCCAGCACGAACAGCGCGATGTCTTTTAAGATGGCCGGGTTCATAGTTTACGGTTTCCTTTCCTTTTTAAGCAGTCACCTGCCATTATAATACATTGCGCGGGATTTTGCAACAGCTTTCTTCGCGGTCGGTTCGGTTCCCGCAGCGGGACGGCCTGCTTGCGTATTCGCTTAGGTTCGGCGGGTTTGCGGGGCGAAAAAGCGGACGGCCGCCGGATTTTCCCGTGACTGTGCGGATAGGTGCCAGACGTGAACGGCGGCCTTTGCGGCAGAAATATTTCTTAATATACACATATATAAGGTCAAAACGACAAACGGAAAGGAACAAAATGATGAGCATTGCGGGTAAGAAATTTTATGTCAGCGTCGATCTGGAGGGCGTCGCCTGCGTGGTCGGCAATTACGGGCAGGGCTTGGGCGACGGGAAAAACTACGCCTTTGCCTGCGCGCAGGGAAGCCGCGAGGCCGCTGCCGCAGCCAAGGCGCTGTTCGACTGCGGCGCCGCCGCCGTCACGGTCTGGGACTGCCACGGCACCGGCGTCAATTTGGATTACAGCCTGTTTGACAAGCGGTGTACGTTTACGCTCGGCGCGGGCAGCCGCCTGCGCTTCCCCGGGATTGAGGAGGGCTACGACGGCATACTCTTCCTCGGCTACCACGCCTACGACGCGCCCGCCGCCACGCTCGCGCATGTGTATTCCTCCACGACCTTTCAGGGGCAGTGGATCAACGGGAAACCGGTCGGCGAGTTGCAGATTGACGCCGCCGTCGCCGGAAAGCGGGGCGTGCCGGTGCTGTTTGTCGCGGCGGACGACGTTTGCGTCGGGCAGGCGAAGGAGACCTTCCCTTGGGCGGAGACGGTCGTGACCAAGAAGGCGTTGGCGTGGAATAGCTGCATCAGCAAGCATCCGCAGACCGCCTGCGACGAAATTTACGCCGGTGTGCAGGCCGCCTGTGAGCGCCTGCAGGAGATGCGGCCGTTCACCATCCCCGAGCCGTTTGCCTATGAAATCCGCTATAAGCGCATCGAATACGCGCAGGGCTGTTCGTACCGCACGCCCGACGGCGCGCTCTTCGAGCGCACCGACGCGTATACCCGCCGCGGAACGCTCGCGTCGGTCGAGCAGATTTTCGAATCGTAAAGGAGGGCTTGCTTTGGACGCGTCCGTGGAATCGGTCACGCACAGCCGTGCACAGCGCCGCGCGATGCGGCGCGACCTGCAGCGCTATATCCGGGTGGTGCGGTCTTTCGATTTCTCCGGCGTCGCGGAGAACAGTCCGGTCGAGATCACCGAGGGCTATGTCGTCAGCGACAGGGAGACCGACGAGGTGTTCGTCTGCTTCGAGCTGCTCTGCGTCTCGAAGCGTCCGCTGCGCTCGCTGACGATCCGGCTGCACCTTTACGACCGGCAGAACGTGCCTTATGAAAGGCTGACCTTCCGCTACGCCGCGGCCGACGGTACGCTCGGTCTGCGCTCGGGCATAGGCAGAAGGCGCGCCGGCCGGCGGGTCGAGCCGGTTTTGATCCATCCGGGCGAGACCTTCGGCCGCGCCTCGTATATCCGGCTGCCCGCGCGCTATTTCAAACGGCTCACGCTGGAGCTGGTCTCGGCCGTCTATGCCGACGGCGTCGAGGAGGCGCTCGGCTTCATTCTCTCGGGCGGCGCCAAGCGGCTGAGCGAGGCGGATATTTACACCCAGCGCGCGTTCGTGAGCAAGAACGTGTTCCGCGCGGCGGAGGAGGCGTTCCCCTCGGTTTATGTCCCTGAATCGGGCGGGAATTCGTGGCTCTGCTGCTGCGGGCAGAAAAACCTGGCTTCAGACGCCGTCTGCACCCGCTGTTCGCGCGAACGCGACTGGGTGCTGACGAACCTGAACGAGCAGTCGCTTGCGTCCGAGCGCGAGAAGGAGATCGCGGAGGAGTCCGGCGTGCTGCGCAGGAGCGCGTACCGCCAGAACCGCTATCTCGAAACCGACGCCGAGCGCGAGCAGAAGGCCGAAGCGTTTGAAAAGGCCGTGGCCGCCGTCGCCGAACGCGAGCGGCTGGCGGAAAAGCGCAAGTGGCGTATTCTGCTTTGCGTCCTCGGCCTGCTTGGCTTTGCCGCGCTTCTGACGTTCCTCCTGCGGCTGTATGACGTTTTCGGCTGAAAAAGGAAAAAAGAAAAATTCGCGGCAGAGCGCAAGGCTCTGCCGCTTTTTTCAAGGCGTACCGCCGTCGGCTTCGAGCGGGACCTGAAGCCGGTAGTTCCATTTCAGAATGCCGGAAATGACTATGATTTGCAGCGTAAAGCGGGGCGAGACGCCGTAGTCCGCCTCCGCCCTCCGCAGCAGCCGGCAAAGCGTTTCGCTTCGTTCGTCCTCCGTGCAGTCGGCGCACAGATAGCTGCCCGCCGGCAGCGTGATCAGGCCGCGCGCCTCCCCATGGCGGAGGCATACGGCGAACAGTCTGGAACGTCCGCCCTCCGTGTAAAGCCCCGCCAGATCCTCAAATGCGAACTGTTCCCGTCGGGACGGCTCGATTTGGCTGTAAAAACGGCCGAGATAGTTCCATAAATCGTCCAAAGCCGGCTTTTCCGCCTCGTCGGAAAGCATAATCACGCGCGCCGGCAGCCGTTGGACGAAAGCCTGCTCCGTGCGCCGCTCGGTTTGCAGCTTGCGCGCATAATCCCGCTTCGCCGCCTGTATTTTCGATTTGCTGTATTGCAGCGCGGCGATCTTTTTGTCGGCGGTTTGCTCCGCCTCGGTCAGAAAATCGACGATTTTCCGAAGGTCGTCGTAGGCCAATACCTCCTTGATCTTCTTCAGCGGTAGCTCCATTTGCCGCAGGGCATACACCGTGTTCAGCCGCACGACGTCCTGCTCGGTGTAATAGCGGTAATTGGTCCATTCGTCTCGTTTGCTCGGCTTCACCAGCCCGACGCGGTCGTAGTGCCGCAGCGTCTCTTCGGTCATGCCCGCCGCTTTCGCCGCTTCGCCGATCGAATAATAAGATTTCTCGTCTTTCATAAACGTCCCTCTTTTCCCGTATGGCCATCATCCCATTTGTGCAGCACAAGAGCTTCGGCTTATACACATTGTAGCACAGCGGACGGCGAAATGCAACAGGCTCGTATGTCCGAAGCCGATGGAATCAGACAGAGAAACGACGCGGAAGCACAGCCGGTTGAAAGTCCTTTCGCGTCACGCGGTGCACGGGCCGGGCGTAAGCCGTTGGAAGCGCTTCACACCTTCCGGCTGCCGAAACACAGGCTGCCGCGCCTCGCGCCGAGCCTGGCCTTGAGGAAACAGAAAAAGCCGTCCCCGCACCTATAAGGCGGGGACGGCTTCGGCTTGCGGCGGCTTTTACTGGGCGCGTTCGGAAGGGAATGCACGCGGCTTTTTCCGGCGTGCCTCGGAAAGCGCGCGTTCAGCTATGCTTCTCGTCTTGGAACTGCGCGTTCATAAACGCGGCATAGGCGGCTTTTTTCGCCTCTAACGTCTGTTCGTCTTTGCCCTTGGCGAGAATATACACCTTGATTTTCGGCTCGGTGCCCGACGGGCGGACGATGACGTTCGTGCCGTCCTCCAGTTCGAAATAGAGCACGTCGCTCTCGGGCAGGTCGGTTTCTGATGTCGCGCCGGTGACGAGGTCAAACACGGTCCGCCGGAGATAGTCGCGCACCCGCAGCACCCTGCATTCCGCGATGCTGTCGAACAGCTCGCCCCGCAGCGCCGTCATCCGCCTGTTCATCTCGGCCATCGGGTCGACGCCGCCGACCTGTACGTTCAGCACCGCCTCGCCGTAATAGCCGTACTCCAAGTACAGCGCATGGATGGCGCCGTACAGCGTCGTCCCGATCGACTTGTAATAGGCCGCCATCTCGGAAATCAGCAGCGATCCGGCGACCGCGTCCTTGTCCCGCACATAGCCGGCGGAGAGAAAGCCGTAGCTTTCCTCGTAGCCGAACAGGAAGGTATACTGCCCGGTTTTCTCGTATTCCGCGATTTTTTCGCCGATGTATTTGAAGCCGGTCAGCACGTTGACCGGCGTCACGCCGTTCTTTTTGCAGATCGCCGTGAACAGCTCGCTGGACACGATCGATTTGACCGCGCACGCGTTTTCGGGCAGCGTCCCCTTGCGGCGGCGGGCCTGGATGATATAATCGACCAGCAGCGCGCCCAGCTCGTTGCCCGACAGCGGCACGAACAGGCCGTTGGCGTCCTTGACCACGACGCCCACGCGGTCCGCGTCCGGGTCGGTGCCGATGATGAGGTCGCAGTCGGCGCCGTCGCGCAGGACAAGGTCGATGGCCTCCGCAAAGCAGGCCTTGTTTTCGGGGTTGGGCACCGCCACGGTGGGGAAGTCCCCGTCCGGCCTGCGCTGACTCTCGACCACGCGCAGATTGGTCACGCCCGCGCGTTTGAGCACCTCCGGCACCAGCCGGTAGCCCGTGCCGTGAAGCGGTGTGTAGACGATGCCGACCGTGTCGCCGTATTTCGAGAGAATCTCGGGGTCGGTGCGGCAGTCAAGCACGGCGCGCAGGAAGGCTTCATCCATCGCCTCGCCGATGCGCACGATCAGCCCCTGGTCGCAGCCCTCGGAGAAGGACAGCCGGCGCACGCCGGTAAAGATATCGATGCCCGCCGTTTCGCGGCTGACCTCGTCGGCATGGTCGGGCGGGAGCTGTGCGCCGTCCTCCCAGTAGACCTTATAGCCGTTGTATTCCTTCGGATTGTGCGAGGCGGTGATGTTGATGCCCGCGAGGCAGCCGAGCTGCAAAATCGCGAACGAAAGGCAGGGCGTCGGGCGCAGGCTTTCATATATATATACCTTCACGCCGTTGCCCGCCAGCACCTCTGCCGCCGTCTCGGCAAAGCGCATCGAGTTGTTGCGGCTGTCGTAGGCGATGGCCACGCCGCGCGCCTGCCCGCCGTGCCGGCAGACGAGGTTGGCAAGCGCCTGCGTCGTCTGCGCGACGGTGTAGACGTTCATCCGCGAGATGCCCGCCGCCATGACGCTGCGCAGCCCCGCCGTGCCGAAGCGCATCGGCACGGCAAAGCGCGCTTCGATCTCGTCCGCGTCCTCCGCGATGGATTCCAGCTCGCGGCGGGTGTCCGCGTCCAGCCCCTCGTAGGAAAGCCAGTATTCGTAATTCGGATTCATTCCCGTTCGTCTCCTTTCAGCGCCGTCTCCAGCGCGGCGGCAAATTGGTCGGGACAGGAGGTCGTTTTGAAGCCGCAGCGCACGCCCTTCAGCCGCGAGATCAGCTCCTCGGCGGGCATGCCCTCGCTCAGCGCCGCGACGCCCTTGAGGTTGCCGTTGCAGCCGCCGACGAATTCCACGTCATGCACGCGTCCTTCGCCGTCGATGTCAAAGCTGACGGTGCGGGAGCACACGCCGTTCATTTTGATGGTCCTTTTCACCGGTAAATCGTTCCTTTCGGTGTGTTCCGCGCCTGTTCGTTTTTCGGCGGGATACTTCACCCTATATTATAGCATACTTTTTCCGCAAATCAAGCGGGAAAAAGCGTCGGCGGCAAAATTTCTTCCGCAGCGGGCCAAAAAGGAGGAGAAATGCCCTCGTTTACAAAATATTTACAAATAAATCCGCGGGATTTGCGCAAAAAGGTTGACAGAGCCTTGCGGTTGTGGTATACTTGCGTTTGCTTGGTATGCGATGAAGCGGGAGATTGCTGTCCAAAAACAGGTAACTTCCGCAGAGTATGTCCGAAAATCGGGCGACGGAATGAGCATTTTTTAAGGGGCGTTCACGGAACGCCCGGACGGGTGTTCAGATACCGTGCCTCAGCCAAACGCAAAAATTTAAGGAGGCAAAAGCAAGTAATGGCAACAAAAGAGAGAATCAGAATCAGACTGAAGGCCTACGATCACACGCTCATCGATCAGGCGGCCGAAAAGATCGTGGAAACGGCCAAGCGCAACGGCGCCGCGGTTTCCGGGCCGATCCCGCTGCCGACCGACCGCGAGATCATCACGATCCTGCGCGCGGTGCATAAGTATAAGGATTCGCGCGAGCAGTTCGAGCTGCGCACCCACAAGCGCCTGATTGACATCATCAAGCCGTCGCAGAAGGCCGTGGAGGCCCTGATGGGTATGGAGCTTCCCGCCGGCGTGGATATCGAGATCAAGCTCTGAGCTTTGTTGACTAAAAGGTCATGTTAGCGCCGCCCGGCGGCGCCAACCAATAACCTTAAGGAGGATAAACGGTAATGAAAAAAGGCATCATCGGCAAGAAAATCGGAATGACCCAGCTTTTTGATGAAAAGGGCAACGTTATACCGGTAACGGTCATTAACGCGGGTCCCTGCGTTGTGGTCGCCAAGAAAACGGCGGACAAGGAGGGCTATGACTCGGTTCAGCTCGGCTATCAGGACATCGCGGAGCGGAAGCTGACCAAGCCTGCGAAGGGCGCTTTCAAAAAGGCCGGCGTTTCCTATAAGAAATATCTCAAAGAGTTCCGTCTCGACGGCGCTGCTGAAATGAACGTCGGCGACACCGTCACCGCGGATACGTTCGAGGCCGGCGAGAAGGTTGACGTCACGGGCGTCACCAAGGGCCGCGGCTACTCCGGTGTCATCAAGAGATGGGGCGCGCACCGCCTCAGAATGACGCACGGCACGGGTCCTGTCCACCGCCAGGTCGGTTCGATGGGCGCGAACAGCTCGCCTTCGAGAGTGTTCAAAAACAAGAAGATGGCCGGTCAGTACGGCAACGAGAAGGTGACGGTGCTCAACCTTGAAATCGTCAAGATCGACGCCGACAACAACCTCATCGCGGTGAAGGGTGCGGTCCCCGGTCCGCGCGGCGGAATCGTTTACATCCGCAACACCGTGAAATAGGCTGAAGGGAGGAAACAATAATGCCAACAATTGACGTTTACAACATGGAGGGCAAGGTCTGCGGCACGCTCGAACTGAGCGACAAGGTCTTTGCCGCGCAGGTCAACGGACCTGTCATCCATTCGGTGGTCAGAGCATATCTGCTCAACCAGAGACAGGGCACGCAGTCCACCCTGACGCGCAGCGAGGTTGCCGGCGGCGGCAGAAAGCCGTGGAGACAGAAGGGCACCGGCCGTGCCAGACAGGGTTCGACCCGCGCGCCGCAGTGGACGAAGGGCGGCATCGCGCTCGGCCCGAAGCCCAGAAGTTACAGAGTTTCCGTGAATAAGAAGGAAAAGAGAATCGCCATGCTCGGCGCGCTTTCTTCCAAGGTTTCCTCGGGCGACCTGATTGTCCTTGACAATATCGCGCTCGAAGAGTACAAGACCAAGAAGATCGTCGCGATGCTCGGCGCTCTCGGTGCAAACGGCAAGCCGATGATCGTCACGGAAGCGCCGGACCAGAAGGTGATCAAATCCGCTGCGAATATCCCCGGCGTCGCCACGGCGCCCGTCAACGCGATGAGCGTGTACGAGATCCTCAAGCATGACAAGCTCATCCTGACCAAAGCCGCGGTCGCGTCTCTCGAGGAGGTTTACGGAGAATGAAAACAGCATACGACATCATCCTCAAGCCGGTTATCACCGAAGCCGCCATCGAGGATATGCAGAATAAGAAGTATACGTTCCGCGTCGCAAAGGACGCCAACAAGATCGAGATCAAAAACGCCGTCGAGGAAATCTTCAAGGTCGAGGTCGATAAGGTGACGACGATCAATATGAAAAGCAAGCCGAAGAGACTCGGCCGCTCCGAAGGCAGCACGAGCGCTTGGAAAAAGGCGATCGTGAAGCTCTCGGACGGCTCCAAGACCATCGAGTTCTTCGACAGCCTGATGTAAGCGGAAGGAGTCAGACAATGGCAACGAAGACATATAAACCGACAACTCCGTCGAGAAGGAATATGGTGACGCCCTCCTTCAGCGAAATCACGAAGAAAAAGCCCGAGAAGAGCCTCGTCACCGTCCTGAAAAAGAACGCGGGCCGCAACAACACCGGCCGCATCACCGTCCGCCATCACGGCGGCGGCAACCGCCAGAAGTACAGAATCATCGACTTCAAGCGGAATTCCGAGGCGACGAACAAGGTCGTCGCGATCGAGTACGATCCCAACCGCACCGCCTATATCGCCCTGCTTGAGGACGATACCGGCAAAAAGAGCTATATCCTTGCTCCCGACGGGCTGTCGGTCGGCGATACGCTGTATGCCGGCGAGCACGCCGACATCAAAACCGGCAACGTGCTGCCCATCAGCGCGATCCCCGTGGGTACGTTCATCCACGCCGTCGAGCTTTATCCCGGCCGCGGCGCGCAGCTTGTTCGCTCCGCCGGCGCCGCCGCGCAGCTTATGGCCAAGGAAAACGGCATGGCGCAGATCCGCCTCCCCTCGGGCGAGGTCCGGCTCGTGCGTCTCGACTGCAAGGCCACCATCGGTCAGGTCGGCAACCTCGAGCATGAGAACATCAAGCTCGGCAAGGCCGGCAAGACCCGCCACCTCGGCATCCGCCCGACGGTCCGCGGCTCGGTCATGAACCCTGTCGACCACCCGCACGGCGGCGGCGAAGGCCGTTCGCCCATCGGCAGACCTTCTCCGGTTACTCCGTGGGGCAAGCCTACTCTCGGCTATAAGACGAGAAACAAGAAGGCGCGCACCGACAAGTTTATTGTCAAGCGCAGAAATGACAAATAAGTCGGTGAAGGAGGATTATTGACAGTGAGCAGAAGCGTGAAAAAGGGTCCTTTCGTAGAGGCCAAGCTGTATAACCGTGTTTGCGATATGAACGCCAAGGGCGAGAAGAGAGTTCTCAAGACCTGGTCGCGTTCTTCCACGATATTCCCCGAGTTCGTCGGACATACGATCGCCGTGCACGACGGCCGGAAGCATATCCCGGTCTATGTCGTGGAGGATATGGTCGGGCATAAGCTCGGTGAGTTTGCGCCCACGCGGACGTTCCGCGGCCATTCCGGCTCGAAAACGTCCAACACGTCGAAGTAATGTCTGATTGAAAGGAGGCAAAAACAGTGGAATCAAAGGTGGCAAAAGCGCATCTGAAGCAGCTGCGCATGACCCCCAGAAAGGTCAAGGTCGTGCTCGACCTGATTCGCAACAAGAATGTCGCGGAAGCCGCGGCCATTCTGAAAACGACCAACAAAATCGCTTGTGAAAGCGTGGAAAAGCTCCTCAAATCGGCAGTGGCCAACGCGGAAACGAACCACGGTATGGATGTGGAAAAGCTGTATGTCGCGGAGTGCTTCGTGACGCCCGGTAAGCTCAAGGGCATGAAGCGCGTGATGCCGCGCGCGAGAGGCAGCGCCTTCCGCATTGTAAAGAGAACCTCGCACGTTACCGTTGTGCTGAAGGAAAGAGATTAGGAGGAAGCGAATTATGGGTCAAAAGGTGAATCCGCACGGACTGCGTGTGGGCGTTATAAAAGACTGGGATTCCCGCTGGTTCGTCAAGGACGAAGTGTTCGGCGACACGCTCGTTTCTGACTATAAGCTCAGAAAGTTCCTGAAGGAAAAGCTCAAGCAGGCGGGCGTTCCCAAGATTGAAATTGAGAGAGACAACGCGAAAATCCGCGTCGTCCTCCATTGTGCGAAGCCCGGCATCATCATCGGCAAGGGCGGCGCCGAAATCGAAAAGCTCCGCAAGGAGATCGAAGCCTTCGTCGGCAAGCCTGCCAGCGTCAACGTGGTCGAGATTAAGCAGCCCGACCTCAACGCGCAGCTCGTCGCCGAAAGCATTTCCGCGCAGTTGGAAAAGCGTATCGCGTTCCGCCGCGCGATGAAGCAGGCCATCGGCAGAGCCATCAAGCTCAACGCCAAGGGCATCAAGGTTATGGTTTCCGGCCGCCTCGGCGGCGCCGAAATCGCCAGAAGCGAGCACTACCACGAGGGTACCATCCCGCTTCAGACGCTCAGAGCCGACATCGATTACGGCTTCTATGAGGCGAATACGACCTACGGCAAGATCGGCGTCAAGGTCTGGATTTATAAGGGCGAGGTCCTTCCCGAGGTCAAGCGCGCCTCTTCGGACCAAGGAGGTAGACGAAATGTTAATGCCTAAGCGTGTCAAATACAGAAGAGTTCAGCGCGGCCGCCTGAAGGGTACGGCGACGCGCGGCAACAGGATTACGAACGGACAGTTCGGCCTTGTCGCCACCGAACCCGCCTGGATCACCAGCAATCAGATCGAGGCCGCCCGTGTCGCTATGACGAGATACATCAAAAGAGGCGGTCAGGTCTGGATCAAGATATTCCCTGATAAGCCGATCACCGAAAAGCCCGCCGAAACGCGTATGGGCTCCGGTAAAGGCAGCCCCGAGTATTGGGTAGCAGTGGTCAAGCCCGGCAGAGTTATGTTTGAGATGGACGGCATTACCGAGGAGGTCGCGCGCGAAGCGATGCGTCTGGCCTCGCATAAGCTCCCGATCAAGTGTAAGTTCGCAACGAAGGCTGACCTCGAAAAATAGGAGGTAACAAATGAACATCAAAGATATCAAGCAGATGGCGCCCTCCGAGCTTACCAAGACTTTGAGGGAGCAGAAGGAAGAGCTTTTCAACCTTAGATTTCAGCATTCCATCAACCAGCTCGATAACCCGATGAAAATCGTGGAAACCAAGAAAACCATTGCCCGCATTCTGACGGTTCTTCGTGAAAAAGAACTCAGCGGCAAGGCGTAAGCGAAAGGAGTAGGTTGAGATGAATACGGATAGAGCGCTCAGAAAATCCAGAGTCGGCAAGGTCGTTTCCAATAAGATGGACAAAACGATTGTCGTCGCAATCGAAGGCAGCAAAAAGCATCCTCTGTATAAAAAGATCATCAAGCACACCGTCAAGTTCAAGGCGCACGACGAAAAGAACGAGTGCAACGTCGGCGACAAGGTGCTGATTATGGAGACCCGCCCCATTTCCAAGGACAAAAACTGGCGGCTGGTCGAGATCATCGAACGCGCCAAGTAAGCCGGTATAAGGAGGATACAAAATGATTCAGCAGCAATCCTACATGAAGGTTGCCGATAATACGGGCGCGAAGGAGCTGATGTGCATCCGCGTGCTCGGCGGTACCGGCAGGCGCTATGCGGAGATCGGCGACGTGGTCGTCTGCTCCGTGAAGAAAGCTTCCCCCGGCGGCGTCGTTAAAAAGGGCGAGGTCGTCAAGGCCGTCGTCGTGCGCACCGTAAAGGGCCACCGCAGACCGGACGGGTCGTATATCCGCTTCGACGACAACGCGGCCGTCCTCATCAAGGAGGACAAAAACCCCAGAGGCACCCGTATCTTCGGGCCGGTTGCCCGCGAGCTTCGCGAGAAGGACTATATGAAAATACTCTCCTTGGCTCCCGAAGTAGTTTGACAGGAGGTAACCGAAATGCAAAACGTAAAAAAGATGCACGTCAAAACCGGCGACACCGTTATGGTCAGATCCGGTAAGTACGCGAAGGCCGTAGGCAAGGTCATCGGCGTGTCTCCCAAGGAGGGCAAGGTCATCGTCGAGGACGTTCATATGGTTCATAAACATGTCAAGCCCAGAAAGCAGGGCGAGGCCGGCGGCATCATCGAGACCGCGGGCGCCATCTACGCCTGCAAGGTGCAGCTCTACTGCCCGAAATGCCAGAAGGGCGCGCGCGTCGCGCATAAGGTGACCGCGAACGGCGAGAAGATCCGCACCTGCGCGCGCTGCGGCGAAACTTTGTAAGAAGGAGAGACGATAATGGCAAGACTTCAGGAATTCTACAAAAGCGACGTTGCTCCCGCTCTTATGAAGAAGTTCGCTTACAAGAGCCCGATGCAGATTCCGCGGCTGGAAAAGGTCGTCGTCAACGTCGGCGCCGGCGACGCGAAGGATAACTCCAAGGTCATCGACAGCATCATCGACGATCTGACGATGATTACCGGCCAGAAGGCCGTGCCCACGACGGCGAGAAAGTCGGTTTCGAACTTCAAGCTGCGCGCAGGCATGCACATCGGCGCGAAGGTGACGCTGCGCGGCGACAGAATGTATGAGTTTGTGGATAAGTTCTTCTCGCTCGCGCTCCCGCGCGTCAGAGACTTCAAGGGCATCAACCCCAACTCGTTCGACGGCCGCGGCAACTATACCTGCGGACTCAAGGAGCAGCTCATTTTCCCCGAAATCGAGTACGATAAGGTCGATAAAATCAGAGGCATGGACATATGCTTCGTGACAACGGCGAATACCGACGAAGAGGCCAAAGAGCTTCTTACGCTGCTCGGCGCGCCGTTCGCGAGATAACAGGGAGGGCGGACAGAATGGCAAAGACATCGATGAAAATCAAGCAGCAGAGAACGCAGAAGTATTCGACCCGCGCCTATAACCGCTGCAAAATCTGCGGCAGACCTCACGGTTATCTGCGCAAGTTCGGCATCTGCCGCATTTGCTTCCGGAATCTGTCTTACAGCGGTCAGATCCCCGGTGTGAAAAAAGCCAGCTGGTAAAGGAGGACGGATCAATGCAAGTGACAGACGTTGTGGCGGATATGCTCACACGCATAAGAAACGCCAATTCCGCGAAGCACGAAAAGGTAAACGTTCCGTGCTCCAATATGAAAAAGGCCATTGCGGATATCCTTGTGGAAGAGGGCTTTATCAAGAGCTACGAGGTCAGCGAGACCGATAACAAGCAGGGGATGATCACCATCACCCTCAAGTACGGCGAAGGCAAAACCCGCACCATCGAGGGACTGCGCAGGGTTTCCAAGCCGGGTCTGCGGATCTACGCCTCCTGCAAGGACATCCCCAAGGTCAGAAACGGCCTCGGCATCGCGATCATTTCCACCTCGAAGGGGCTTATGACGGATAAGAAGGCCCGCAAAGAGAACATCGGCGGCGAAGTGCTCGCCTTCGTATGGTAAGGGGAGGTTAAACAGCATGTCAAGAATAGGCAGAATGCAGATCGCGATCCCCGCCGGCGTGACGGTTGACGTAGCCGCGGGCAACGTCGTGACCGTGAAGGGGCCTAAAGGCACGCTCACGCAGCGGCTCCACCCGGAAATGACGATCGAGGTCGACGGCGGGTTCGCGCATGTCAAGCGCCCCTCCGATGAAAAAGAGCATAAGGCGCTCCACGGCCTGACCCGCTCGCTTCTGAACAATATGGTCATCGGCGTGACCGAGGGCTATAAAAAGGAGCTTGAAATCAACGGCGTCGGCTACCGTGCGGCGAAGCAGGGCAAGCAGCTTGTCCTGAATATCGGATATTCGCATCAGGTCGTCTTTGACGAGCCGGAGGGCATCACCTTCGACGTGCCCAACCCCAACGCGGTCGTCGTCAGCGGCCCCGATAAGCAGCAGGTCGGGCAGATCGCCTCGGAAATCCGCGGCAAGAGACCTCCGGAGCCGTATCTCGGCAAGGGCATCAAGTATGCCGACGAGAGAATTCGGCGTAAGTCCGGTAAGGCCGGCAAATAACGGAAAGGAGCGGAAAACATGGTTAATCGTGTTGACAGCAATAAAAAGCGTCTTAAGCGCCATAAGAGAGTCCGGGCAAAAATCTCGGGTACTGCGCAGAAGCCGCGTATGTGCGTTTACCGTTCGTTGAACAACATCTATGTGCAGATCATCGACGATACGGCGGGAAAGACTTTAGTTTCAGCCTCCAGCGTTGAGCCGGCATTCGGCAGTGAGGGCGGCAATAAGGAAAGTGCCAAGAAGGTCGGTGCGCTCGCGGCGCAGCGCGCGATCGAAAAGGGCATCACCGAGGTCGTGTTCGACCGTGGCGGTTACATTTACCACGGTAGAATCATCGCGCTCGCCGACGGTGCGCGCGAGGCCGGGCTCAAATTTTAGGAGGTTCATAATGGCTAAAAAGGTTGATTATTCCGCAGTAGAGCTGAAAGAGACCCTCATCGATACAAAACGCGTTTCCAAAACGGTTAAGGGCGGCCGCATCGCGCGGTTCTCCGCTCTCGTCGTCGTCGGCGACGGCGCCGGTCACGTCGGCTACGGTCTCGGCAAAGCCGCCGAGGTCCCGGAGGCCATCCGAAAGGCCATCGAAGCCGCCAAGCGGAACGTCATCGAGGTCTCCGTGAAGGGGACGACGATCCCCCACGAGATCATCGGCGAGTTCGGCGCGGGCCGCGTGCTTCTGAAGCCGGCTTCTCCCGGTACCGGCATCATCGCCGGCGGAACGATGCGTGCGATCCTCGAGAGCGCGGGTATCCGCGACATCCGGGGCAAATCGCTGCGCTCCAATAACGCCATCAACGTTGTCAAGGCCACGTTCGAGGCGCTGCGTTCGCTTCGCACGGCCGAACAGGTCGCGAAGGTGCGCGGCATCAGCGTGGACGCCGTCAACGGCTGAGGAGGTATGTGAAAATGGCAAAGGTTAAACTGACGCTGGCCAAGAGCCTGATCGGCCGCAAGAAAAACCAGATCCTCACGGCCAACTCCCTCGGCTTGAAGAAAATAGGCGATACCGTTGTCTCGGAGCGGGACAACATACTTGAAGGCAAACTTAATGTGATAGCTCACCTTGTTAAGGTCGAGGAAGCTAAATAACATTAGAACAACGTATAAGAGGGCGCCCGAAGGGCCGTGCCCAACGGGCGGCGGGGGAATGGTCTCCCGCGCGGCGCAGGCGGCCCCTCAACAGAAAGGAAGGGCATAGTTATGAAGCTTCACGAGCTTTCTCCGGCTCCCGGTTCCGTCAAGGACAACTTCCGTAAAGGAAGAGGCGCCGGCAGCGGCAACGGCAAAACCGCCGGCCGGGGCCATAAGGGCCAGAATGCGCGCTCGGGCGGCGGCGTTCGTCCGGGCTTTGAGGGCGGACAGCTTCCGATATACAGAAAACTCCCGAAGCGCGGATTCACCAACCATTTCTCGAAGGAATACGCCATCATCAACCTCAACCGTCTGGAAGAGCTGTTCGATGACGGCAGCGTCGTCGATATCGAGACGCTGCTGGCCGAAGGCGCGCTTCGCAAGGAACTGGACGGCCTCAAGGTCCTCGGCGAAGGTGAGCTGACCAAAAAGCTGACCGTTAAGGCGGCGGTCTTTTCCGCGAGCGCAAAGGAGAAGATAGAAGCCGCAGGCGGGAAGGCCGAGGTGGTCTGAAATGCTGGAAACATTAAGAAACGCGTGGCGTGTTGACGATATTCGCAAAAAGCTCATCTATACTTTTGTAGTCATCGTGCTTTTCAGAATAGGCTCCGCGATCCCTGTTCCTTATGTTGATTCTGCAAAGCTGGCGGATTATTTCAGCTCGGCCAGCGTTTCCACCTCGCTGCTCGGTTATTTTAACCTTCTCTCGGGCGACGCGTTTTCCAAAGCGACGCTGTTCGCGCTCTCCATTTCGCCGTATATCACCGCGTCCATCGTCATGCAGCTTTTGACTGTGGCGATCCCCGCGCTGGAACGGCTTCAGAAGAGCGGCCCGGACGGGCAGGAGAAGATCAAGCGCATCACCCGCTATGTGACCGTCGCGCTGGCGCTTGTAACGGCGTATGGTTACTATCTTACGATCAAGAGCTTTCTTTACACCACCAACTGGTTCGCCTGCCTTGTCATCGTTGCATCGTTCTCGGCCGGCGCGTATCTGGTGATGTGGATGGGCGAAAAGATCGACGCCAACGGCATCGGCAACGGCATATCGATCATCCTGTTCGTAAGCATCGTTTCCCGCGCGCCCGCGATGCTCTCCTATGGCTGGGAGTATCTCAAGTACGCGTTTGACGGCAACATCGAATATCTTTTCTACCTGATATTCATTGTCCTGTTTATGCTTGCCGTCGTTACGCTCGTCGTGTTCATCACCAACTCGGAGCGTCGTCTGCCCGTCCAGTACGCCAAGCGTCAGGTCGGCAGAAAGATGTACGGCGGTATGAATACGCATCTGCCCATTAAGCTGAATATGACCGGCGTTATGCCGATCATCTTCGCGCAGGCCATCGTTTCGATCCCCGCCACGCTCGCGCTGATTTTCACGAGCTGGCAGAGCGGGATCAATACATGGTTCTCCGCGGCCAGCAAATGGCCGTTCTACGCCATCGTTTATTTCCTGATGATCATTGCGTTCGCTTACTTCTACAACTCGATTTCCTTTAACCCCGTGGAAGTGGCGAACAACATTCGGAAGAACGGCGGCACCATCCTCGGCTACCGTCCCGGCAAGCCGACGGCCGATTACATCAAGAAGGTTCTCAACCGCATTACCCTCATCGGCGCGCTCTTCCTCGGTTTTATCGCCGTGTTCCCGATCGTGCTTTCGATGACCGGCAACGCCGTGTTCCAGGCCTTCGCGTTCGGCGGCTCCTCGCTGCTGATCGTGGTCGGCGTCGCGCTCGAGACGACGCGGGATCTCGAGAGCCAGATTACGATGCGTCATTACAAGGGCTTCCTTGAATAAGGCATTTTCACCGTCGGACCGCGGCGGCTTGCCCGCCGCGTGTCCGGCGCAGGGACAGAACGGAGTAAGAAAATGAATATAATCTTTTTCGGCCCTCCCGGCGCCGGTAAGGGGACGCAGGCGGAGATCGTCAGCGAGCGGCTGCAGATTCCGACCATTTCCACCGGCGCAATGCTGAGAGAGGCGATCAAAAAGGAGACCGCGAGCGGTCTGGCCGCCAAAAGCTATATGGACAGCGGCGCGCTCGTACCCAACGATGTCGTCATCGGCATCCTCAAGGACAGACTTGCCGAATCGGACTGCCAAAACGGCTTCATCCTCGACGGCTTCCCCCGCACCATCCCGCAGGCCGAAGCGTTGGAGCAGATGGGCGTCCGCATCGACGTCGTCCTTTCGCTTGAGGTGTCGGACGAAACGATCGTCGAACGGCTCAGCGGCAGACGGCTCTGCGCCGCCTGCGGCAACCCGTATCATGTCAAGTACAACCCGCCTAAGGACGGCAGCCGCTGCGATAAGTGCGGCGGCGAGTTGATCGTCCGCAAGGACGACGACCCCGCCGTGGTCAAAAGCCGGCTGGACACTTACCACGAGGAAACCGAGCCGCTCAAGGCTTATTATGAGAGCAAGGGCATCCTCAAGAAGATCGTCGGTCAGGAAGAAGTCGCGGATACGACAAAGCTGACGCTGGCCGCCCTTGGCATAGAATGATTACCGTCAAAAACTCGGCGCAGCTCTCGCTGATGCGGGACGCGGGGCGCATCGCCGCAGAGGCGAGGGCGCTCGGCGGCTCGCTGGTGCGGGAAGGGGTGACGACGAGCCATATCGACGCGAAGATCAAGTCCTGTATCCTTTCGCATGGCGCGCATCCCTCTTTCCTCGGCTACGGCGGGTTCCCCGCTTCCGCGTGTATCAGCGTGAACGATCAGGTGATCCACGGCATCCCTTCGCCGGAGACCGTCCTAAAAGACGGCGACATCGTCAAAATCGACGTCGGCGCTTTCTATAAGGGCTATCACGGCGACTGCGCGGCCACCTTTGCGGTCGGTTCCGTTTCGGAAGAGGTCGAACGCCTCATCCGCGTGACGGAGGCCAGCTTTTATAAGGGCATCGAGCAGGCGCTGCCGGACCGCCGGATCGGCGACATCGGCGCGGCCATCGAGGGCTTCGTGCGCGAGAACGGCTTTACCGTCGTGCGCGATTTCATCGGACACGGCGTCGGCGAAAAGCTGCACGAGGATCCCGAGGTTCCCAATTACGGCATCGCCGGCCGCGGCGTGCGGCTGCGCAGCGGAATGACGATTGCCGTCGAGCCGATGGTCAACGCCGGCACCTGGCGCGTGAAAACGCTGTCCGACGGCTGGACGGTCAAAACGTTGGACGGCCGCCTGTCCGCGCATTACGAAAACACGATATGCGTTTCGGACAACGGCCCCGTCATTCTGACCGCCGTCTGAGAACGCTTGGAGGTTTGAATTGGATACAAGTTTGCTGTTAGGTTCGATCGTAACTTCTCTCTGCGGCAGAGACAAGGGCAGAAGCTTTGTCGTCGTCGAGATCATAGACGCCGATTACGTCTATATCGCGGACGGCCGGCTGCGCCGCGTCGAGTCGCCGAAGCGGAAGAAGATAAAACATATCAGCGTGCTCGCCCGTACGGATGAAGCCGGCGGCGCCAGAATGGACGTGGAGAACGTGACGAACAAAAGTCTCCGCGAATTCCTTTCTGCGCTGGACGGCTGAACGCGGCGGCTTTCGAAGGAGGGATTGTTCTGGCTAAAGACGATGTGATCGAATTTGAAGGCGTGGTCACGGAAGCACTTCCGAACACCGTGTTTAAGGTAAAGCTTTCCAACGGACATATGGTCACTGCCCATATATCCGGGAAAATGAGAATGCACTATATTAAGATCTTCCCCGGCGACAAGGTCACGGTGGAGGTATCGGTATACGATCTGACACAGGGCCGAATCATTTTCAGGTCGAAATAACGGTGCGCGCCCTGATCGAAGGCGGCGGCGCCCGAAAACGTCGCGCATCAGCGAGAAAGGAAAGGTCATAAGGAATGAAAGTTAAGCCTTCCGTCAAGAAAATTTGCGAAAAGTGCAAGGTCATCAAGCGCAAGGGCAAGGTTATGATCATTTGCGAAAATCCGAAGCACAAGCAGAAGCAAGGATAGGAGAGAGGTGTAAACATGGCTCGTATTTCCGGTGTAGACATACCCAACGCAAAACGCGTCGAGATCGGTCTGACCTATATCTACGGTATCGGCAGAGCGCGCTCGAACGAGATTCTCAAGAAAACCGGCATCAACCCCGACGTCCGCGTCAAGGATCTGACCGAGGACGACGTCGCGAAGCTGCGTGAGGTCATCGAGAACAACTACCTTGTCGAGGGCGACCTGAGAAGAGAAGTCGCGCTCAACATCAAGCGTATGGTCGAAATCGACTGCTACCGCGGCCAGCGCCACAGAAAGGGTCTGCCTGTCAGAGGACAGCGGACCAAAACCAACGCGCGCACGAGAAAAGGCCCGGTCAAGACCATCGCCAATAAGAAGAAATAAGGGAGGGAAACTCGGATGGCAAAGATGCAGAAAAAAGTCGTGACGAAGAAGCGTCGCGAGCGTAAGAACGTAGAACGCGGCGCCGCGCATATCAGCTCGAGCTTCAACAACACGATCGTTACGATCACCGACACCGCCGGAAACGCGCTTTCCTGGGCGTCTGCGGGCGGACTCGGATACAGAGGCTCGCGTAAGTCCACGCCGTTTGCCGCGCAGATGGCTGCCGAGACCGCTGCCAAGGCCGCAATGGAGCACGGTCTGAAAACGGTCGAGGTCTATGTCAAAGGCCCCGGTCAGGGCCGCGAGGCTGCGATCAGAGCGCTTCAGGTCGCCGGCTTGGACATCAGCACGATTAAAGACGTGACGCCTATTCCCCACAACGGTTGCAGACCGCCTAAAAGAAGACGCGTTTGATCGGAAAGAACGGAGGATAAGAAATGGCAAAATATACAGGTCCGGCTTGCAGATTGTGCCGCCGGGAGGGCACCAAGCTCTTTTTGAAGGGCGACAGATGCTTTTCCGATAAGTGCTCGGTAGCGCGCAGAGCGCAGGCGCCGGGTCAGCACGGCGTGGGTACGGGCAGAAAAAGAGTCAAGGAATACGGTCTTCAGCTTCGTGAAAAGCAGAAGGCGAAGAGGTACTACGGTATTTTAGAGAAGCAGTTTAAGAATTATTTTGTGAAGGCGGATAAAAAGGAAGGCCAGACCGGCGAAAACCTTCTCACAATGATTGAAAGACGGCTTGACAACGTCGTTTACCGTATGGGCATGGCGGATAGCCGCCGTGAAGCGAGACAGCTCGTCTGCCACGGCCACTTCCGGGTGAACGGCCGCAAGGTCGATATCCCCTCGTACATCACGAAGAAGGGTGACGTCATCACGCTTCGTGAGCAGAGCCGCAAGTCCGCGAGAATTAAAATGCTTGTCGAAAATATCTCCGCAAGGTCAGTACCCGCCTGGATCACGATGGATAAGGAGAACATCCAAGCCACCATCAACGCGCTGCCCACAAAAACGGATATAGACTTCCCGATAGAGGAGCATCTGATTGTCGAGTTGTATTCTAAGTAATAGCGCCCAAAAGTAAAGGAGGTTAACCTATGATTGAGATAGAAAGACCGAATATCATAACTGTCGATCTCAGTGAAGACGGGAAACACGGCACTTTTGTCATCGAACCCCTTGAACGCGGTTATGGCATTACCTTGGGGAACTCGCTCAGAAGGGTTCTTCTCAGCTCGCTTCCCGGCGTGGCCGCGACCTCGATTAAAATTGAAGGCGTTTTACATGAGATATCAACCGTCCCCGGCGTGAAAGAGGATGTGACCGAGATCGTCCTGAACATCAAGGGCGTCGTCGCAAAGCTCTACACCCAGTCTCCGAAAACGGTTTTCATTAAAACGAGAACCGGCGGCGAAATCACCGCCGGCGACATCGTCTGCGATTCCGACATCGAGATTCTTAACCCCGAGCACCATATAGCCACCGTCGAGGAAGGCGCTGAGTTCTATATGGAGATCACCTTCGATCACGGCAGAGGGTATGTTTCCTCGGATAAGAACAAGCAGCTCGGCACGAGCGTAATCGGTCTGATTTACACCGATTCGATCTATACGCCGGTCTACAACGTCAACTATAAGGTCGAGAATACGCGCGTCGGCAACATCACCGATTACGACAAGCTCACGCTCGACCTTGTTACCAACGGCACCATCAACGCCAAAGAAGCGGTTTCGCTTGCGGCGAAGATTCTCAGCGAGCATCTGAACCTGTTTATCGAGCTTTCCGATGAGGCGAAGAACACCGAGATTATGGTTGACCGTGAGGAAACGATCAAGGAAAAGGTCCTCGAAATGACGATCGAGGAGCTGGATATGTCGGTCAGGAGCTTCAACTGCCTGAAACGCGCAGGAATCGATACCGTTGAGGATTTGACCAACAGAACCGAGGAGGATATGATCAAGGTCAGAAACCTCGGCAAAAAATCGCTTGAAGAGGTTATCCAAAAGCTTCAGTCGCTCGGCTTGTCGCTGAAGAAATCGGAAGACTAAGCGCAACTATTCGATAAAAGGAGGCAGAATCCAATGCCCGGAACAAGAAAGCTTGGCAGAAAGACCGACCACAGGATGGCGATGCTTAAAGGCATGGCGACCTACCTGCTGGAGTACGGCAAAATAGAGACGACCGTGACCCGCGCGAAGGAGGTCAGCGCTCTGACCGATAAAATGGTCACGCTCGGCAAAGCGAACACGCTCGCGTCGAGAAGACAGGCGATGTCCTTTCTGAAGAAGGAAAGCGTGGTAACAAAGCTCTTTACCGAGATCGCTCCGCTCTATGCCGACCGCAACGGCGGCTATACCCGCGTTCTGAAGATCGGTCCGCGCCGCGGCGACGGCGCCGAGATGGCTGTCATTATGATGGTCGACGCGTCCGCCGTGTACGATAAGAAGCCGGCACAGGACGAGAAGTCCGCCAAGAAGGCCAAGGACGCCAAGAAGGCCGACGCGGCTGATAAAACCGAGAAGAAAAAGCCCGCCGCCCGCAAAAAGGCTGAGCCGAAAGCGGAAACGGCGGAACCCGCCGCCGCTGAGGCGTAAAAAACAATCGTAAAACATCGGAGCGCCTGCCGTTCGCAGACGCTCCGAGTTTTTTGTATTAAGGCGTGGCAACATACACCGATTCTGCTGCGGCGGGCGGCGGCCCGAAAATATCTGAATGATTACCGTTGTCTAAAGGCGCGCGCGGCTGCTTTGCTCTCGTGCTGCTTCATTGCCGATGGCGCGCATAGCGCGGGAAGCAAACGAGGGCATTGCGGTTTGCAGTCGAATCCTTGCCGACTGTAACGGATACCGACATCCGCGCAAGCGCTTTGCGAGGCGCTTGTACGGGCGTATGCGCGGGCGCAAAACAAGAGCAAGATGCTCGCCCGTCCGGAAAGAGCGAGGGCGCATGCCGTGCAGAGCGCGCGTCCGCCTGCTGAAGCGCCATATACAGGCATATTTTTCAGCCACATTTCCTATAAGAAAGCGCAGACGGGCAAAAGCTGCACAAAATTCTATGTGGCGCTGTCGCTTGGAGAGAAATGCTTCGATTCCGTTGGAAATAAGAGGCGATTCGGGCGCTGTGACGCCGGCCGGAGGTTTTTCGCCGTAGCGGGGCCCGCGCCGGAAAGGCCGCAAGGACGCCGCCGGTTATGCGGATAGACGGCTCACGGCATACTGCGGCCGCGTATGCGCCTGAACGGCGGCAAAAGGAGGCCGGCGGGCGGGAGTGCCGAAAGGAGATTGCGCTTTGCGGTGGCGTCGAACGTGCCTTTTGCCGTGAAAGCCGTGGAATCGGAAACGCGGGAGGGCGCTCCGAACGCCCTCCCGCAATGCGCAGCCCCGCAGCGTTTCAGAGAGTTTATATCTTCCGCGGAAAGGAAACTCCCCGCTTTGAGCAGAGGGTGTCTCCACCGCGCGACGCGCTATTTGTCGGCCGCCGCGCTTTGCAGACGTTCGAGCGCAGCCTGAAAAGCGGAACGGTATCGGTCGTATCCCGCGTTGCCCATAATGGAAAGGAGCTTTAGAGCGGTCTCCGCCTCTTCAAGTGCCTGTGTTCGATTGTTTTCCGCTTCGAAGCATTCGACCAGCCGCTCCATCATTCCAATCAGCGACTCAAACGCAATGCACTTTTGCATATAGGCGGATTCCTTTTTCAACGCCCCGGAGGCGACTTCCGCCAAAAGCTCTCGGCGTGAGCACCAGAAATCCGGGATTTGCAAAACGGCGTTGACGGCGCTTGCTTCGTCGCCCGCCGCCTTGTACGCATAGCCTAAAAACCGATAGCCCTCATACTTGATGGCGTCGTCGGTCGCCGTATCGATCAGCTTTGCGGCTGTGCGCGCCGCTTCCTCGGGCTGCTTTTCGTAATCCAGAACGTAAAGAAGGTTCATCAGAAGATATTCGTTGTCCGGGTATTGCTTCAGTCCGGCCTCCAGAATGCTTCGGGCGGCCGCGGGGTCGCTCTCTCGGAACTTCCAGGACTCTTTATAGATTTTTTCAATCTCCTCCTGTGCTTTTCGGTTGTCGATACCGAGAATTTCGTCGGCGCTTACGCCGAAATAATGAGACAGCGCGGGCAAAAGGGCAATATCCGGGAGCGAGACGTTTGTTTCCCATTTGGAAACCGCCTGAAAGGATACGCCGATCGCCTCTGCCAACGCCTCCTGCGTGGCGCCGCGCGCTTTTCTGAGGGCTTTGAGTTTTTCTCCAATCTGCATTTCAGAATCCTTCCTTCAAAGTCTTTGTAGCGGAATGAGCTCTTTTCTGTATATAGAATAGCCGTTTATCCGCAGAAAAGCAATAACCGCGCAATCGACGTTTTCTCAACCGGCAATAGAAGCATCGTCGGGGATGCCGGCAGCATCAAGCGGTAAAGCGGCGCGGCGCAAAGGGCATACGGGGACGAAACGGCGGCCACCCAACGAGCGCATCGGCACTCCGCCGAAGAACGGCATTGCCGCCCAAACTTGCCGCACTGACAGCTTGCAGAGAAAGAAGGCCGGTAGGCGAAGGGCACGGCAAAACCGCTGCGGCGATGAACAAAAAGCTCCGGCGCTTTGCTCTTTTCGTTAAGCCGCGAGGCCGTTTGACGGAAAACGGCAAAACGGTGCAATCCCTGAAGATTGCACCGTTTTTCGTCTTTCTTTGCAGGCTGCCCGCTTTTGGGGCTTCCGCCTCGCTTACGGATTGGCAAGCGCGGATTTGTAGTAAGCGACAAACAGATCGACCACCAGCCCATAGCTCTGGGTACCCTGCGTCTGCCCCTGCGACTGCAAAAACGTGTCGTTGACCGCGCCGACCACCGTGGAAGCCGTGCTTTGCCGGTACTCGTCGAAAAACTTGGAGTACGCCGAAAGCTCCGACCGCAGCGCGGACGAGTAATGCCCGCGGTATACCGTCGCGTACAGCTCGCTGTCCGCACGGCTGAGCGCGCTCGAAACGTATTGCAGCAGATTCACCAGCGCCGAATAACGGATGTAAACGTCGTCGCTCTCCATACAGACGAGGAAGGCCACAAAGTTCGCCTCGTCCTCCCGCGCGATGCCGCGCTGGTGCGACATCTCATGCGCCGTCGTGTAGGGCGTGCAGAAATCGGGGAAATTGACGTTGACGTTCGCTTCGCCGGTGAAAAAGGTGTATACGCCCGAGATGTGCGTGTAGGTCATCGGGACCGACAGCACAACCGGCTTGACCGACGCGCGGAACGACGAGATGTAATCCGCCTTTTCCGCGTAGGCCGCAAACGCGTCGTTGAGCTTGCCGGTCATTTCATAATAGGAATAGGGCATATACGAGTGCCCGCTCGCGCCGTATGCGATCTGGTCCTCTATGGCCTCGATTTCGCCGCTGAGCCAAACCGCGCAGTCGCGCAAATCCTCCGCCGAGACCGCCTCCCGCTTGAAGCCCAGATTCGTATCCAGCCCGTTTCGGAAATAACAGGGACCGAAGGCCAGACAAAAATAGGAAAGCAGGAGGAAGATTGCGCAGATCAGCGGCATCAAGCAGCTCCAGAACGCGCGCGGGGAATCCGAACGGTTCAGCGCGCGGTTGGAGTAGATGATGTACGCCGCCGCCAAAACCGGCAGGGAGAGGATGAGCGCCTCGGCGAGCGAAAAGGGGATCCACGAGGTCAGCTTCGCCAGTATGAAGCGAAGCCCCTGCGAGGGATACCGCGCCCAGAACTCCGCAAACGCGGTCCAAAAACGGGCCAGTACATATACGAGCACCGCGCAGCCGAATAGGACCGCCGTGGCGATCGTATACGGCCGCAGGATGCCTTTTTGTTTCAGCCGGACCGACAGCTTAGGCTTTTTCGGTGCTTCCGGCAGCGTGAAGTGCGACTCGTTTGTGTCCATTTTGCTCCTTAATCCGTTCTGTGTGGGGAAGGGACGTCAAACCTCCAGCGTCCACTGGAAGGCGTCGGGCTTTTCGCCCCATTGGATGCCCGTGATGGCGTCGTACAGCATTTGCGAGATTTTGCCGATTTTGCCGTTGTTGATGACGATCACGCGGCCGTCCCAGTTCAGCTCGCCGACCGGCGAAATCACGGCCGCCGTGCCGGTGCCGAACACCTCGTCGAGCTTGCCCGCGTCCGCAGCGGCGTACACCTCGTCAATCGAGATGCGGCGCTCGGTCACCTTGTAGCTTTCCGCCTTGAGATAGTCGATGGCCGACGCGCGCGTCACGCCGGGGAGGATGTTGCCCTCCAGCGAGGGCGTGATGATTTCGCCGTCGATGACGAAAAACACGTTCATCGCGCCGACCTCGTCGATGTATTTGTGCTCGATGCCGTCCAGCCAGAGCACCTGCGCGTAGCCCATTTCCTCCGCCTTCTGCTGGCCGATGAGCGAAGCGGCGTAGTTGCCGCCGGTCTTGGCGAAGCCCATTCCGCCCTTGACCGCGCGGACGTATTCGTCCTCGACGCAGATTTTGACCGGGTCCAGCCCCGCGGCATAGTAGGAGCCGACGGGCGAAAGAATGATGATGAATTTATAGGTCTTGGAGGGATGCACGCCGAGGAAGGGGTCGGTGGCGATGATGAACGGACGGATGTACAGCGAGGTGCCCTTTTCCGTCGGCACCCAGTCGATGTCTGTGCGCACCAGCTCGACGATGGCCTGCAAGGCGTCGTCGGGGTCGATCTGCGGGATGCAGAGGCGGCGGTTGGTGTTGTTCATCCGCTCAATGTTCTTGTTCGGACGGAAGAGCAGCGTGCGCCCGTCGGCCGCGCGATACGCCTTGAGTCCCTCGAACATCTCCTGCGCATAATGGAAAACCATCGAGGCAGGGGAGAGCGAAAGGTCATGATACGGCTCGATGCGCGCGTCATGCCAGCCCTGTCCCTCGGTGTAGTCCATAATAAACATATGGTCGGTGAAGTATTTGCCGAACCCGAGCTTGGCGGAATCGGGCTTTGTTTTGGGTGCGGTGGTTTTGGTTATGGTTATTTTCATAATCGGCAACGTCTCCTTTATGCTGTCCTTTATTCTGTTGATTATAATACAAAAATATGAAAACTGCAACTGTTTTTGGAAATTATTCGTGTCTTTTTCGCCGCATGCCGAAAAAACTATGGCAAGTCGAAAAAAAACTATTGAAATCTTCGCGATTTTGTTGTATAATTACTCTGTTAAGCCGAGGTGAAGTATGATGCAGAAACCATTTTCATTCAACCGCCGCCGTTTCTATGTCGCGTTTTCTACGGCGGCAGCCGCGGCTCTCCTGTCCCTGTTGGTGTTCCTGCCGCAGAAGGCGGCGGACATGCAGTCGCCCGAGTCGTCTGTCGTACAGGTACAAGCCCTGTCCGCTCCTGCGGAAGCGGCGGAGACGGAGGGCTTCGGGCTGTATATCGACGGCGTGTTCATCGCCGCGTGCGATGAGCGCGCGGAAATCGACGCTTCGCTCGGGACGCTGCTTTCCATGCGTACGGCCGAGGTGACGGACGACTGCATCGAGGCCGCGTTCGTCAACGAAGTGTCCGTCGTGTCCGACAGCTACGCGGACGAAGCGTATGTGGAGTCGGAGGAACTGGACGCGCTGCTCGGCATCGAGTCGGCCGATTCGTTTTCGCATACCATTCTTACATATGACGGCAGCGAGGCGGAGGTGGACATTTCCGTCCGCGCGACGGTGGTGGAGCGGGAAGAAACCGTCATCCCGTATGAAACCGTCGAGGTGTATAATGACCAGCGCGTGGAGGGCTATGAACGCGTGCTGGAGGAAGGTGAAGAGGGCCTTTCCGTCACCGATTACGAGGCCGTGTACGTCGACGGCGAGCTGCAGACGCGCAGTGTGCTGTCCGTCCGCACCGTAGAAGAGCCGGTCGACCGGCAGGTGGAATACGGGACGATTGTCAAGACCTCGACCTTCTCGTGGCCGTATGAGGGGCGCATTTCCTCGTATTTCGGCAGCCGGACGCTGAGCGGGGATTACAATTACCATAACGGGCTGGACATCGTGGCTTATTCGGGAAGCTGCTACGGCGATCCGATTCGGGCCGCGGGCGACGGCGTCGTTACGGTTGCGCGCTATTACGACGCGGGCGGCTACGGCAAATATGTCGTCATCCGTCATGCCGACGGGACCGAAACCTACTACGCGCATATGAGTACGGTGCTTGTAAACGTCGGAGACCGCGTCCAGGAGGGCGATGTAATCGGCAAGATCGGCAGTACAGGCCTTTCAACGGGGCCGCACCTGCATTTCGGCGTTATGGTGAACGGCCGGCTCGTCGATCCGCTTCCATATTTAAGCTAATATCTGAAACTAATTTTAGGGGGATTTTATATGTCTTTCAGCAACAAGTACATCGCTTCCGTCTACGAAGCCGTTGAAAAACGGAACGCGGGCGAAGCTGAGTTCCTGCAGGCGGTCCGCGAGGTGCTCGAGACGATTGAGCCGGTGATCGAGAAGCGTCCCGATCTGCAGGCGGCCGGTGTGGTCGAGCGCATCGTCGAGCCGGAGCGCTTCATCCAGTTCCGCGTGAGCTGGGTGGACGACAGCGGCAAGGTGCAGGTCAACCGCGGGTTCCGCGTGCAGTTCAATTCCGCCATCGGCCCGTATAAGGGCGGCTTGCGCCTGCATCCGTCGGTCAACGCCTCGGTCATCAAATTCCTCGGCTTTGAACAGATTTTCAAGAACTCGCTCACCGGCCTGCCGATGGGCGGCGGCAAAGGCGGCTCGGACTTCGACCCCAAGGGCAAGAGCGATATGGAAATTATGCGTTTCTGCCAGTCCTTTATGACCGAGCTGTCCAAGCATATCGGCGCGGATACCGACGTGCCCGCGGGCGACATCGGCGTCGGCGCGCGTGAGATCGGCTATATGTTCGGCCAGTATAAGCGTCTGGCCAATGAGTTTACGGGCGTGCTGACCGGCAAGGGCCTGACCTACGGCGGTTCCCTGGCGCGCACGGAGGCCACCGGCTACGGCCTGTGCTACTTTGTCCGCGAGATGCTCGCCGCCAAGGGCGACAGCTTCAAGGGTAAGACCGTCGTGATCAGCGGCTCGGGCAACGTGGCCATCTACGCCACGCAGAAGGCGACCGAGCTGGGCGGCAAGGTCGTAGCGCTGAGCGATTCGAGCGGGTATGTGTATGATCCCAACGGCATCAACCTCGACGTCGTTAAGCAGATCAAGGAGGTCGAGCGCCTGCGCATCTCCGAGTACGCCAAGCGCGTCAGCGGCGCCACCTTTACGCCCGGCTGCTCGGGCATCTGGACGGTGAAGTGCGACATCGCGCTGCCCTGCGCTACCCAGAACGAAATCGATGCTTCGTCGGCCGAAATCCTCGTGAAAAACGGCTGCAAGCTCGTCGCCGAGGGCGCGAACATGCCTTCTACGCCCGAGGCCATCGAGTGCTTCCAGTCCAACGGCGTGATGTTCGGTCCGGCGAAGGCGGCCAACGCCGGCGGCGTCGCTACCAGCGGCTTGGAAATGAGCCAGAACTCGCTGCGCCTCTCCTGGTCGTTCGAGGAAGTGGACGCAAAGCTCGACGACATTATGAAGGGCATTTACAAAGCGGCTTACGACGCGTCCGTGGAATACGGCTGCCCGGGCAACCTCGTCGCAGGCGCAAACATCGCCGGCTTCCTGAAGGTGGCCGAAGCGATGAAGGCGCAGGGCGTCGCGTATTAAGCGCTTTTCGTAACCGAATGGAGAAAAGAGCAGTGGAGCTGCTCTTTTCTTCTCCTTTCGGAGCAAATCACGAACGATAAAGGAGCTGTGAGAATTTTTTTGAAAAATGGAAGGATTTATGGAATATCTCAGAGATTTTAACCTCGTCACCGTGACCGTCCGCCTGCTGCTGGCGTTTATTTTCGGCGGCGTGATCGGTATGGACCGCGAACGGAAGGGTCGCCCCGCAGGGATGCGCACGCATATCCTCGTCTGTCTGGGCGCGTCGATGACGACGATGTCGGGCTTTTTCGTCGTCCATACGCTGGGGATGGAGTCCGATCCGCTCCGCATTTCCGCGCAGGTGATTTCGGGCATCGGTTTCCTCGGCGTGGGTACCATCCTCATCACCGGTCGTATGCATGTGAAGGGGTTGACCACCGCGGCCGGCCTTTGGACGACCGCCTCCATCGGCATCGCGCTCGGCGCGGGCTTCTATGAGGGCGCGCTGCTGTGTACCGTTCTGTCGGTAATCGCCATCTCGGTGCTTTATCGGCTGGAAAATCTACTCGGCAGCAAAACGGCGGTCATCGAGATTTATATTGAACTCAAGGACGTCGATCAGACCAACCATGTTGTCAGCCTGCTTTCGACGGAGGAATATAAGGTTTATAAAATGCAGATTACGCCTTCGCGCAGCGGATTGGCGAATAACATCGGCATCGAGGCGTTACTGCGGCTGGACAAAACCGAGTCCAAAAGCGAGGCGCTCAATAAGATTTCCTCGCTGCCCGAGGTGGCGTTTGCGCTTGAAACGGTCTGAATTCGGAATGGAGAAGAAAAAACGGAGGGCATCGCCCTCCGTTTTTTGTGCCTATGCAAACCGGCGCTCGGTCAGGAGAGCCGGTAAACGCTTATTGCGCCGCTTGTTTTCTCCTGCCGCGCACGATGAACTGAAGCAGAATGCCGGCGCTGCACAGCAGCGTCAGCGCCGCCGCGCCGATTCCGCCGCCGCCCGTAGAGGGCGTTCCGGATTCCGACGCGCCGGATGACGCAGCCGGTTCGGACGAATCAGAGGGGTCGGAGGGTTCGGACGACTCGGGCGAAACCGGCGTGGAGGAGGAATCCTCCGAGGTATCGCCCTCGGAAGTATCGTCCGGCGCGTCCTGCTTCCATTGCGCCGTAAAGACGATGTCGCCGCTCACCGTTCCGCCCGCCTCCGGCGACCAGCCCGTAAAGGTGTAGCCGTCGCGCATCGGGGTGCCCTCAAAGGCGGGGACGTCCAGCCCGACAAGGAGGCCGTCAAAGACCTGATCGGGGAAAATCTCCTCGCCGTCAACACCGTCGGTGTAGGTGACGGTGTAAGTCTCCTCGTCCTCGTCGGGAATGCCGTTGCCGTTCACGTCGGCCTTCCAAACGGCGGTATGGATTGCGGATGCCTGCACTTTGTCGGCAGGCTCGGGGTTCCAGCCGGCAAAGACGTAGCCGTCGCGCATCGGGGTGCCCTCAAAGGCGGGGACGTCCAGACCCGCAAGGAGGCCGTCAAAGACCTGATCGGGGAAAATCTCCTCGCCGTCAACGCCGTCGGTGTAGGTGACGGTGTAGGTCTCCTCGTCCTTGTCCGCGACGCCGTTGCCGTTGACGTCGGCTTCCCACGTCGCCGTGTAGACCGCGTCGCCGCTGACGGTGTCCGCGACGGCCGGCGTCCAGCCGTAAAACACATAGCCGTCTCTGCGGCATTCACCCGCAAAGGCGGGCGTTTCGTCGCCGGGGAAAAGACCGTCGTAAACCTGATCCGCAAAGAGGTCTTCGTCAAGCCCGTCCGTATAGGTGATGCTGAAGGTCTCGACCACGTCGACGTAGAACACATAAGCGCGGTCCACAGTGGCGCCCGAATTGTCGCCGCCGATGATGGTGTGCTTGGTTTTGTAGTAGGGCTTTTCGTCTTTGGCCCACTCGCTTCCGTCATAACGCAGGACGTAGCCCTCGATTTCTACCAGATAATAGTCGCCGCTGTCGATGCGCGCATGTGCGGTCCCGTCGATGGGAATCGTGTTGTAGGGACCGAATGCGCCGAACTCTTTCTCCGGCCAGCCGTCCGCGCCGCCGGAGCGCGGCCCGACGCTGCCGTCCACGACGTCGGTCCACTTGTATTGGAAGGTCACATACAAATCGCCTTCAGCCGGATTCTGCGGCGGCTCCAGCAGCGCATGCTCGACCAACACGCCGAAGCTGTGTATGCGGTCGTCGCCTACGGTGATGGTGTTCTGGCCCTCCGCAAGGCGCTCGCCGTCCAGTATCGGCACGACAGACGGATTCTCGGGGATGACGACTGTCTTGACCTCGGGTACAAGCTCGAACGTATCTTGTATCGGGCTGCTTTTCAGCCTGTCGGTTTCCTTGAGCGCGTTGCTGTTGCCGTCGATGAACCATTGCGTCTCGGCTTCGTTGATCTGCGGGAATCGGTAGCCGTCATTCTGCGCCCAGTCGCCGGCGAACACATAATTCAGCGGGAAATTGTAGAGCTTGCTCTGCGTTTCCAGCACAGATTCGCCGCCCTCGTTCAGAAAACGGACGGTGATCGGGAAGGTGAACTTGTTCTTTTCGCTGGTCAGGCCGCTGTAATTGTTGTAGTAAGCCTCGTAAACTGCGGCGTTCGGGAAAAGAACCATATCCGCCCCGCTCACCTTTAAGGCTCTGGTGTTGACTTGGCCCGACAGCCACTCGCTGCCCGAGCCGCTGTAAAAGGCTGTGGGCGGCGTCTCCGAGGTCACGACGATGCGGGTGACCTGATTGGAATAAAACGCCTGCGAGCCGATGCCGATCACCGATTCGGGAAGAACGACGGTCACGGGCCGGGCGAACGCGCCGTTGAACGTGTCCGTGCCGATGTACTTGAGCTGCGCGGGAAGCGAAAACGCGGTGTCCGCCGAATCGTTTTTCGTCCGAACCGACGTCAGCGCCGTGCAGCCCTTGAAGACCGAGCCGCCCTCGGCCGCGCCCAGACTTTCGAGGGTGTCCGGCAGAAGGACCTCCGTCAGCTTGGTACAGTTCTGAAATGCCATTTTGTCAATGGAAATCAGCGCCGTATTGGACAGATCCACCGTCCCCGAGAGATAGGCGCTGTTGTTGAACGCCTGCTTTTGAATCGTTTTCAAATGGACGGCGTTTGTAAAATCGGCCGCCGTCAGGTAAAACAGCCCCAGCTTGTCGTTGTAGGTGACGGCGTTCTTGGCCTTTTTCTCGCTTGTGTAAGCCGTTGTGAACGCTTCAAACGCGATGTTTGTCACCGGCTGACCGTCGATGGCCGCCGGGATGGTCACGGACAAAAAGAGATCGTTTTTGTCGGGATTGACCTCTTGAAACCACGATTTCCGTATGCCGTAAATCGTGCCGTTTTCAAAGGCCAGCCCTTCCGCCGGAACCTCGAGCGGCGTGCTTTCGCCGGAGCCGTCGTTCGTCGGCGCCGCAAGGACGGCGTAGGCGGAGAACGCGCCGAGCCACAGCAGCAGCGTCAGCACGACGGCAAACGCTTTTTTCTTCATTTTTGCTTACCTCTTTTCTTGCTTTGCATTCGGTGGGGAATTCGGTCTATGAGGTCGGCAAAAACGGCGCCTCTTAAAAGGTACACCTTTCCAAACCAAAAGGTACACCTTTTAAGAAAGCGTATTTATGGGAAGATGCGTTCCAAATAAATATATATTTGATGAAAAAAGCGTATAATACTTGACAATTCACCGCATCTATGGTATTTTATTTTATAGATATGTAGGTTGCAAAAGGTGTACTTTTTGACAGCTTGCGCGCGATCAGCCCTTTTTCCTTGCTCTGAGTTCCCGCAGGTTGCGGTAAAAGGTCGCTTCGCTCATATCGCAGATTTTGATGACTTCCGTTAGCGGAAGTCTTTTCTTTTCCCAGTTGTCCACGAGCTGCGCGAAGTTTGTCGGCGTGGATTTCTTCGGACGTCCGAACTTCACGCCTCGTTCCTTGGCGGCGGCGATGCCCATTTCCTGCCTTTTCCGAATGCTTTCGCGTTCGCTCTGCGCTACGAAGGAGAGGATTTGCAGCACGAGGTCGGCGATGAAGGTTCCCATCAGGTCCTTGCCCTGTCGGGTGTCCAGCAGGGGCATGTCCAGAACGCAGATGTCGATGCCCTTTTCCTTGGTCAGAAACCGCCATTGGTTCTGTATTTCCTCGTAATTCCGCCCCAAACGGTCGATGCTGAGCACATACAGTAAATCGCCCGGCCGCAGCCGCCGCAGCAGGTGCTTATAGCGGGGGCGCTCGAAATCCTTGCCCGACTGCTTGTCCGTGTACATATTTTGCTCCGAAACCCCTGCGTCCCGCAGGGCTTTTAGCTGTCTGTCCTCGTTCTGGTCCGTGGAGGACACACGAATATATCCGTATAGAATATGAATCACCGCTTTCCTTTTTCCTTGTGTTTGCTTGCTTCATTTCTCATCCTGTCATATTGTGCGCGTATTTATGCGCTTTTTTCAAAAAAGGGCTTGACAATCTATGCTATGTGATGTATAGTATTGTGCGAAGGGGGGTATGGCCTTGGATGTCCAGATGAAAAAAGGGCTGTTGGAAATCTGTGTGCTCAAGGCGCTGTCGGACGGCGAATCGTATGGGTATAAAATCATCAAAGACGTCAGCGCATATATCGATATTTCCGAATCCACGCTGTATCCGATTTTGAAACGGCTGGAATCGGACGGGCATCTCGTCTGCACGACGGCGGCGCATAACGGACGGCTGCGGAAATATTACGGCATCACGGCGTCCGGCCGAAATCGGATACAGGCATTTTTGGAGGAGTGGAAGGAAGTTATGGCGGTTTACCGCTACATCAGCGAGGATACGGAGGGTGAAAACGATGCAAAAGACTGAATTTCTGGACCGTCTCCGCGCCGCGCTGGCCGATTTGCCGGCGGAGGAGCTTGAAAAAACGCTCGGTTATTACGCCGAGATGATCGAGGACCGTATGGAGGACGGTATGGACGAGGAGGCGGCCGTCGCCGCGATGGGCGACCCGGAGGCGGTCGCGCGCGAAATCCTGCTCGACGCGCCGCTGGGGACGCTGGTTAGGGCCAAAATCAAGCCGAAGCGCGCGCTGAGCGGCTGGGAAATCCTGCTGCTCGTACTCGGTGCGCCGCTTTGGCTGCCGCTGCTGGCGACGGCTGCGGCGCTGCTGTTCACGGTGTATGCGCTCATCTGGTCGCTGATGGCCACGCTTTGGGCTCTGTCCGCGGCGGTGCTGTTTTCGGGCGTCGCGGCGGCCGTCGGCAGCGTGTGGGTCTGGATGCAGAACGTATCTTCGGGATTGTTTGTACTCGGCGGCGCGCTCGCCTGCTGCGGCTTGGGCATTTTCGGGCTGCTGGGGATGAAGGTGCTCACGGCGTTTGCCGTCCGTCTGACCGTAAAGCTGCTGCGCGCGACCAAGTCGCTCTTTATCCGGCGCAGAAAAGAGGATGAAACGGGGGAAGCGATATGAAAAAAAGCACGAAAATCTGGCTGATTGCCGCCGCCGCGCTGCTTGCGGTCGGACTGGCGCTCTGCGTCGCCGCGCTGGCGTCGGTGGACTTTGACTTTGCAAAGCTCAGCACGGAGGGCGCGTATGAGACGAGAACCTACGCCTTCGACGCGGAGCGGCTGGCTTCGGCGGAGGTCATCAGCGTTTCGCAGGACATCCGCATCGTCGGCTCGGATGAAAAAGCGGGCACCGTGGAATATCCCGTCGGAGAGAAGTCGGGCTATGAGGTCTCCTTTTCGGACGGCACGCTGCTTGTGCGGCATTACGACCATCGCAAGTGGTATGAGCATATCGGGCTGTTCTTTTCCTTTCGCGACGACGCGGTGGTCGTCTATGTGCCCACCGACGCCGTATTCGCGCTGACCTGCGAATCCACGAGCGGCAGCATCGAGCTGTCCGGCTTTGCCGGCGGAAGGCTGTTTGCCAAAAGCACAAGCGGGAGCATCCGCATCACCGACCTTGCGCCCGCCGCGCTGGAGGCGCGCTCGACCAGCGGCAGCGTCGAAGCGGCGCGTCTCCGCGTAGCGGAGGGAGACACGACCCTTGCGGCCGTCAGCGGTTCCGTCCGACTGGAGGACGCCGAATGCGCGGCGCGGCTGGATATGTCGTCTACGAGCGGCGGCCTGCGGCTGACGAACGTCGCATGCGGCGGCGCGAGCCTGCGCTCGACCAGCGGTTCGGTGCGCTTTACGCGGCTGCGCTGCGAATCGTTGGAGGCCAAGTCGGTCAGCGGGAGTATAGACGGCGTTTTGACCGGCAGCGCGGACGACTACCGTTTTACCGCGTCGTCGACCTCGGGCAGCGTGGCGGTTCCGGCCGGACAAAACGGCGGCCGCGAGGTGCGGCTGCGCACGACGAGCGGCAGCATCGACGTGCGGACGGAGTACGGGAGCCGCTGAAGCAAATGAAAAAGGCACCGCATAAATTGCGCTGCCTTTTTGAACGGTAAGAGCAGGGAGGGCGATGCATTCGAGGGAAGGATGCCGCCGTCAGACGTTTGGGTTCGGCGCTTTGCATTCGTCCGCAAACGGACAGCCGGCGCAGCAGGGCGTTTTCCGGCAGCGCGCGATGCAGTGGTCGAGAATGAGCCAGTGAAAGCGGCCGTAGAGCGCCGCGTCGCGCGGGAGGCCCGATTCGAAGAACAGCCTCCGACCGTCGTCGTCCGCGTCGAAGCCGAGACGCGTCAGCCAGCGGCGGGTATAGGCGTCCAGAATGAAGGACGGCTTGTAAAAGGCGTAAACGAGGATCACGTCCGCCGTCTCGGCGCCGACGCCGGGCAGGGCGAGCAGCTCGTCCCGCAGGCGGCTTTGTTCGGCCGCCTGCACCGCGCGTTGCTCGTATCCGTAGGCGGCGTACCAAGCCGTCAGCGCGCGGATGGTCCGCGCCTTCCGTGCGGCGAAGCCGCAGGAGCGGATGCGGGAGGCCAGTTCGTCGTCGGACATACCTGCGATGGCCTGCGGCGTGCGCAGCACGCCGAGCGCGTCGCTCGTCCGGCGCACGCTGCTCCAGGCCGTGTTCTGGACGAGTACGGCCTCCAGCATAACAATATAAGGGTCGTCCGACCACCAGCGCGGCGGTCCGTAGGCGGCCAGCAGCGCCGCGTACAGTTCGTTCGGGGTGCGCATAGCTTTATGACGGCAGGGGGAAGCGCCCCAGCGTTTCCTTGCGGGCGTCATACCAGTCGTGGAAGCTCCATTCCAGCTCGCGGACGGTGCAGACGCCGAACGCCATATGCCGATACCGCTCCGCCAGTTCCAGAAAGGCCCGCGGTTCGGCGAGCGGGACAGGGAAGCGGATGGCCGTGATGTGGCAGGAAATCGTTTCGTAGCGCTCCTGCGGGCACAGGCCGTCTCTGCGAAGCCCCTCCCGAAGCGCTTGCCGGAGACGCGTCAGCGTTTCCTCGGGATAGCCGCGGACGAGCAGCGCGCCGTCGCTGGCCGTGACGCCGCGGAAGCAAACGCGGAAGGGGCCGCACGCGGACAGTGCGCGGCGAATGCTCTGTATGTAAGCGCCGGCCGTTTCGCCCGCCGGCTTTTGCAGGCCGGGGCGGCCGCGCAGGAGGTCCAGCACCGTGACGTGCATATCCGACGCCGGATAAGAATACAGCGCGGGGAAGCGCGTCTGAAAATCCCGCAGCATTCCGCCGACGCGGGCGGTGATTTCGTCCGTCGGCCTGAACAGCAGGACGACCGACATCCGCGTATCCGCTTCGGGATGACGCAGGAACGCGTCCGCCCTGCCGCCGCGCAGGAGCGCGGCGCGGCTCTCTCGCTCGATGCGCGCGTACAGAGCGTCCAGCTTTTCGGTTTCGTATCCATCCATAAGATTTGCGGCTCCTTTCCGGAACGAAAAAAGCCGCACCGTCATCGGTGCGGCTCTTATCTTGGCTTTAGCTGACCATCTCGCGGGTGATGGTCAGCTTCTTTGTCTTTGCGTCGGAGGGGAGGCTGTACATAAAGCCGGTCATCAGCTTTTCCATAATGGAGCGCAGGCCGCGCGCGCCCGTGTTCAGCTCGATGGCCTTGTCCGCGATGGCGTCGGTGGCTTCGGGTGTGAACGTCAGTTCCACGCCGTCCATATCCAGCAGCTTGGCGTACTGCTTCATCAGCGCGTTCTTCGGTTCGCTGAGGATGCGGATATACGCCTCCTTGTCCAGCGGGTCGAGCGCGGCGATGACCGGGATGCGGCCGACAAGCTCGGGAATCAGCCCGTATTTCACCAGGTCATGCGGGGTAACGCTCTTGAGGATGCGGCTTTTGTTCTTCTCGTCCTTCGAGAGAATCTGTGACGAGAAACCGATCGACTGCTTGCCGGTGCGCGATTCGATGATCGCCTCCAGCCCGTCGAAAGCGCCGCCGCAGATGAACAGGATGTTGGAGGTATCGATTTGGATAAACTCCTGATTCGGATGCTTGCGGCCGCCCTGCGGCGGGACGTTGGAGACCGTGCCCTCCAAAATCTTCAGCAGCGCCTGCTGCACGCCCTCGCCGGATACGTCGCGTGTGATCGAGCGGTTTTCGCTCCGGCGGGAAATCTTGTCGATCTCGTCGATATAGATGATGCCGCGCTGGGCCTTCTCGATGTCGTAGTCGGCGGCCTGAATCAGACGCAGCAGGATGTTTTCGACGTCCTCGCCGACATAGCCGGCTTCGGTCAGCGTCGTCGCGTCGGCGATGGCGAAGGGCACCTGAAGAATGCGCGCGAGCGTCTGCGCCAGCAGTGTTTTGCCGACGCCGGTCGGCCCCAGCAGCAGCACGTTGCTTTTCTGCAGTTCGACCTCGGCGTATTTGCCGCCGTCCTCGGCGGCGGTTTTGGTCAGCGCGTTGACGCGCTTGTAGTGGTTGTACACGGCGACGGAAAGCGCGATTTTCGCCTCGTCCTGTCCGATGACATGCTCGTCCAGATGCGCTTTGATCTGTGCCGGCGTCGGCAGCTCGATGGCGTCGGGCGCGCTGTGCGTCACCTGTCCGGCGTGCTCGCCCGCGGCGAGCTTTTCTTCATATTCATAGGCGATTTCGGAGCAGAGTGCGATGCAGTTCTCGCACAGGTTCATATCCCGTCCGAGCACGTTCAGCGTGGTCAGCTCCGTGTAAGGTCTTCCGCAGAAATCGCAGTTCATTTTTCAGACCATAGCTTTCGCTGTGCGAAAGCATCCTCCTTTCGGAATTCGGTGGGGAAGGGTTCAGCCTGCACGGCAGGTCAAGCCCTGCGCTAACCGGCGAAAGCCGCTTGTCGCGCGCCGGCGCGAACGTTCGCGCCGTATCCCGCCTGCTTTCCGAAGCCGCGGGCGTGCAATGCGCGGGCCGCGTCCGGCAGGCATCTGCGCTCCCGTCGAACGCGGCCCTTTGTCCGCGGCCCCGTTTTTAACGCTTTTCGTAAATTTTGTCGATCAGCCCGTACTCGAGCGCCTCCTGCGCGGTCATAAAGTTGTCGCGCTCGGTGTCTTTCTCAATCGTCTTGAGCGGCTTGCCCGTGTTCTCGGCGAGGATGCGGTTCATCTTATCCTTGATGCGCAGGATATGGTCGGCGTGAATTTTTATGTCCGTCGCCTGTCCCTGCATACCGCCGAGCGGCTGATGTATCATAATTTCGCTGTTGGGAAGCGCGATGCGTTTTCCCTTAGCGCCGGCGGCGAGCAGGAACGCGCCCATGCTGGCCGCCATCCCGATGCAGATGGTCGACACGTCGCATTTGATGAAGTTCATCGTGTCGTAAATCGCCATCCCCGAGGAGATGGAGCCGCCCGGGCTGTTGATATACAGCGAGATTTCCTTGTCCGCGTCCTGCGCCTCGAGGTAGAGCAGCTGCGCCACCACAAGCGAGGCGGTCACGTCGTTGACCTCTTCGCTGAGAAAAACGATTCTGTCATTGAGCAGTCTCGAATAAATATCGTAGGATCTTTCGCCGCGATTCGTCTGTTGGACGACCATAGGGACCAACGGCATATCAGCTCACCTTAACCTTTCGTCGTGTCTTTCTTGGCTTCTTTCTTAGCGGGTTTGACGGCGTTGGCTTTGATCAACTCAACGGCCTTGCGCATCACCACGTCCTCCGTGATGCCGGAAACGGGGATGCTTTCCTTCACCTTCTCCAGATCTACATTATAGCCGGAGGCGATCTTCTTATATTCCTCCTCCAGCTCCTCCTCGGTCGCCTCGATGGCTTCCGCCTTCACGACGGCCTCCAGCGCCAGCCGCGTGCGGAGCTGCCGCTCGGCGCCCGGACGGAAGGATTCGCGCAGCTTATCCATATTCATCCCGGTATACTGGAAGTACATGTCCAGACTGCCGCCCTGCATCTGCAGACGGTAATCGTAATCGCGCACCTGCGCGTCGACCTCGCTGTCGATCATCGGGGCGGGGACGTCGACGTCCGTGTTGGCGAGCAGCTCGTCGATAAGCGCCTCCTCGAAGGCATGCTCGGCGGTTTTCTGCTTCCTTTCGGTTATTTTGGCCTTAACGTCGGCCTTGTATTCATCCAGCGTGTTGAATTCGGAAACGTCCTTGACAAATTCGTCGTCCACCTCCGGCAGCTCGGTGCGCTTGACCTCGTGCAGCACAATCTTGAACACCGCTTCCTTGCCGGCCAGCTCCTTGGCGCCGTAATCCTCGGGGAAGGTGACGGTTATGTCGAACGACTCGCCGGCCTTGTGCCCGACGAGCTGCTCCTCAAAGCCCGGGATGAAGCTGCCCGAGCCGAGCTTGAGCGGGAACTTTTCGCCCTTGCCGCCCTCGAAGGCGACGCCGTCCAAAAAGCCCTCAAAATCGATGACCGTCTCGTCGCCGTCCGCCGCAGGCTGATCCTCCAGCGTGATCTGGCGGCCGTTGCGCTTGCGGACAAGCTCGATTTCTTCCTCGATTTCGGACTTGTTGACGCGCACGGTTTCCTTCGCGGCTTCCAGCCCCTTGTATTTGCTGACCGTCGCGACGGGCTTGGTGTAAACCTTCGCCGTCAGTTCCACGCCGTTTTCGTCGATCGAAACGATGTCGATCTCCGGGCGCGAGACGACCTCCAGCTTTGCCTCCTCCACGGCGGACGCATACAGGTCGGGCAGCAGCATATCCAGCGCGTCGTCGTAAAACACGGCCGCGCCGTACATCTTCTCAATGATGCTCTTCGGCGCCTTGCCCTTGCGGAAGCCGGGGACATTCATTTTGCCGACGTTCTTTTTATACGCTTTCGTCACCGCGTCGTCGAAAGCCGCCTTGTCGATGTGCAGCTCAAGGACCGATATGTTTTTTTCCGGGGAAGTGACATTTTTCAAGCTCATTTTCTGTTTCCTCCAAAAATAAAGTTCTGTGCCTTTGGGGCCGCGGTTTTGACGCCGAGCGTGAAAGGCGCAAAACGCACTGCAAAAGCGCCGCCTTTGCACATATGCCGCAGGACGGCATTTTGAATACTATCTATATTATTGTATACTTTTTCTGGATTTTGTCAACAGCTTTTTCGGAAAAAACCGCCGCCTGCCGCGGGATTTTAATTTATTTACATTTTCGTATTGCCGGGATAAGATATTGAGGTTACAATGTACAAAACAAAAGGAGGTGTGCCTGTTGCCCGTTCAGCCGGACAAAAAAACATATACCGCCTCGCAGACGCTCAGCGAGGTGTTTGCCGGCGAGGAAACGCGTGTGCTGGATACGGAGAAGCTCTCTGCCGGCAAGCGTGAAAAAAGCTGCTTTGTCCGCTCGCTGGAGACGATGAGCGCCAACGACATCGCCGAGCCGGCCGAGGGGAAAAAGAAGAAAAAGCTGACCGCCGCGTTCGTCACCCGCCTGTCTGCGTTCCTCGTCTGCTTCGCCGTCTTCGGCGTTTCGCTGTATATGATCGTGGAGCGCGTGATCGACGACATCCAGACCGACCGTCTCATCGAGGACCTCCAGACCGCCGTCGCCGAGCGCGCGGTGCCGCGGATGAACCTCACGCAGCAGCTTACGCCGGGCTATACGCTTCTCGAGGCGATGCATTCCGACGGGACCGAGCCGCCTGTGGACGAAGTCACCAGTGTCGATTATGATACCGAACATATGCGCCTGCTGACCGCCATAGATATGAACGAGGACGTCTACGGCTGGATCCGCATCAAGGGCACCGTGATCGATTACCCGATCCTTCAGGGGGCGGACAACGATTACTACCTCAACCGCACCATCAATCGGGAGTATTCCAAGGCCGGTTCGATCTTCGCCGATTTCCGCCTTTCGGATACGCACCGCGACAATTACAACGCCATCTTTTACGGCCACTGCATGAGCTCAGGCACGATGTTCCGCGCCATTATGGAATGGTACGAAGCCTATGCCACGCGCGACGCGGTCGCCGACACGATGGAAATCGAGATCATCACGCGCGACGGCGTGTACATCTACGAGGTGTTCTCGGCGTACCGCTCGGAGGGCACGCACTTCATCACCGCTTCTTTCGCGGACAAGGCGGAATATCTGACCTTCCTCAAGGACATCCGCAAGAAGTCGGTCCTGCGCCGCCGTCCGTCGTATGACGAAAATTCAAAGATCTGCACGCTCGTCACCTGTACAAACGTGATTGCTATGCCGGAGGAGCGTTATGTGCTGCATGGCATCCTCAAGCAGGTCGTTTATTACGGATAAAAGCATTTGGCAGGGCGTATGTGACATACGTCCTGCCGTTTTGTAAACATTTGTTCTTTGCTCTTTTTGTTTACATTTCGGTTTTACGTTTCTTAAATTCCGCGCATACAATGGAGATAAAGAGAAAGGCGGGGGAACGATGATGAAAACGGAAAAGCAGCCGGACGGCTGTGCGGCGGAAACGCGCGTACTCGAGCGGGTGGAAATGCCGGAAAAGAACTGCTTTGTGCGTTCGCTTGAGCAGCTTCGCGCCTCGGACATCGCCGACAGCGCGTCTTTGCCGAAGAAGCGCCTGACCGCTTCGTCGCTGACGCGCGTGGGCGCGTTTCTGGTCTGTATGGCCGTATTTGCCTTTTCGCTTTATCAAATCGTTGACCGGCTGGTCGGACAGATTCAGGCCGACCTCCTGATGCAGCAGCTTCAGGCTGCGGCCGTGGAGCGCGCGGTGCCGCGGATGGACCCGACGCAAAGCTCGAAGCCCGGGTATACGCTGCTGCAGGCGATCAACGCCGGCGACGACGATCCGGCGGATACGCCGATCATAACGACGGCGTATGACACCGAGTACCGCCGCCTGATGGCGTCGATTGACATCAACGGGGACGTCTACGGCTGGATTCGCATCAAGGGAACGGTGATCGATTACGTCATTATGCAGGGGGCGGACAACGACTACTACCTCAAGCATACGATCAGCGGCGCTTACAATGAGGCCGGTTCGATCTTCGCGGATTTCCGGCTTTCCAAAACGCATCGTGACAACTATAACGCCATTTTTTACGGCCATAATATGACGGACGGGTCGATGTTCCGCGCGCTTCGCAACTGGTATGAGGACTATGCCACGCGCGACGCTGCCGCCGAGACGATGGAAATTGAAATCATCACGCGCGAGGGGGTATATATTTACGAGCCTTTCGCGGCGTATCGGGAGGTCGGCGCGCATTTCATCACCGCGTCCTTTGCGGACGAGAAGGATTATCTGGCGTTTTTGAAGGAGATTCAGGGCAAGTCGGTCCTGCGCCGCCGTCCGTCGTATGACGCGAACTCGCGAATCTGCACGCTCGTCACCTGCACCAACGCGATGGAAGGCGAACGCTACGTCCTGCACGGCATTCTGAAAAGCGTGGTTTATTACGGCTGACCGAGTACAAAATTTTTCTTGCTTTTGCGGCGGGAAGGGTATACAATAGGGGTGTGCGTACCGCATACCCCTATTGCTTGCCCGAAGCGCCGCCTTTTTTATACTGAAGCGGAAAAGGCAGTCCGATGAAATCGCTGCCCGCTCAGCGCAGCGCAGACGTTCCGGCCGGGCGGTGCGGCGGCGCGCGCATGTATCATGCTTTGAGGAGGCTTCCTATGCGTTCTGTCATTCAAACGGCGGTCCGGCGCACGGTAACGGTTTGTATGGTCGTCGTGATCGTTTTCGCCGCCGGCATTCTTGCGGCGCAGTCCACGCCGGTCAGCCTGCTGCCCGACATCGCGGTACCTGCGCTCGGCGTTCTGGTCACATATCCGGGCGCGAGCGCGGCGTCGGTCGAGGAGCAGGTCACGCGTCCGCTCGACGACGCGCTCCGATCCGTCGGCGGCGCCACGCGGCTGCAAACCTATTCGATGGACAACGCCGCCGCGCTGTTCTTTTATTTCGATTACGGCGTCGACCTGGAAGAAAAATCCGATGAAATCCGCGCCTGCATCGCCAAGCTCGAGCTGCCGGCCGAATGCGCCGAGCCGACCCTGACCACCGTCGACCTCAACGCGTCCGCGGTCGCCACCATCGCCGTCTGGCGCGAGGACGACGACACGGAGAAACTGCTGGCCGATGCACAGACGCTGCGTGGCGTGCTTGCGGGCGTGGAGGGCGTCGGCGACGTCGTACTCACCGGCGCGCCTGCCGACGAAATTGCCGTCGCGCCGCTGCAGGGGCTGGAGATGGCCACGCTGCTGCTGTACGAGACGCTGTCGATGGGCGCGCTGGACATCCCGCTCGGCAGCTATTTTGAAGACGGAAGCCCGGTTTCGGTCCGCAACGTCAGCGACGCCGCCACGCCGGAGGAGCTGGGCAGCCTGCCCGTCGAGCTGTCGTTCGACCGCGCGGTTTGGACGACGCTGGCGGGGCTGGCCGCGCAGATCGCCGAGCTGGAGGTACAGAACGGCAGTCCGCTTACCGATGAGCAGGTCGCCCTGCTTGTATCCGCCGGCGGGATGGCCGACGCGCTGCCGTTTACCGTCACGCCCGCGCTGGTCGGTCTGGTGCGCGGGCTGGATTACACGCGCGTGACCTACGACGCGTCGGAAACCGGCCGGCTGATCGTGCCGGTATCCAAAATTGCGGACGTCGAACGCGTGCGTACATACGAAACCTACTCCTATTATAACGGACGTCCCAGCGTCACGGTGGAGGTGATGGCGGCCGCCGGTGCCAACGCGGTGGACATCTCCGAGGCCGTCCGCGCGCGGCTGGACGGGCTGCATCTCGATTCGTCGGTGCTGCTGCTGGACGACGAGGCCGAGTTCATCAACGACAGCATCGGCAATATCCTCAGCTCGCTGCTCATCGGCGGCGTGCTGGCGGTGGCGGTGATTTTTGTGTTCCTGCGCCGCTTTTCGCTGTCGCTGATCATCTCGGTGACGATGCCGCTGTCGGTGCTGGCGGCCATCGCGGCGCTGTATCTGCTCGGCGTGACCTTCAATATGGTGTCGCTCGGCGGGCTGGCAGTCGGCATTGGTATGCTGGTCGATAACAGCATCGTCGTCATCGAAAGCATCACCAAACGGCGCGACAAGGGAGAGGAAGCGTTTGAAAGCGCATGCCGCGGGACGCTCGACGTAGCCGGCTCGCTGTTCGCCTCCACGCTGACGACGGTCTGCGTGTTCGTACCCATTCTGTTCATCACGGGATTGACGCGGGAATGCTTCGCCGACCTCGCGTATGCGGTGATGCTGTCGCTGGCCTTCTCGCTGCTCGTGGCGCTGACGGTCATCCCGTCGCTGTATTATCTCGTCTGCCGTATGCGGAAAAGCGGCCGCGGGCGGGATTCCGGCCCCTCCTTCGCCTCGGCGGAGCGCGTCTACGGCCGCGTGCTGTCGTCGCTGCTCGGACGGAAAACGCTTGTGCTTCTGCTGGCGCTGGCCGTGTTCGGCGGCAGCCTTGCGCTGGTGTTCACCGGCGGAACGGAGTTCCTGCCGTCGATCGATAAGGGGTTAATCGAGGCCACGCTGAATTTCGGAACCGCCGTTACGCCGGAGCAGGCGGCTGAACGTGCCGCGGAGGCCGAGCGGATGATCCGTGAAAACGTGGAGAATATCGAGAGCATCTCCTATCAGGTCGGCAAGCTGGGGACGATGACCGCCGACGTCACCGCCGCACTGCGCATTCAGCTACGGGAAAGCGGCGCCGAATCGACCGGACGCGCCGTCGAGTCGATCCGCCGCGCGTTGTCTGCCGTCGAGTGCAGCGAGGTCGGCGTGTCCGCCATCGACGGCGTGGTCGCCGTGCTGACGAGCGGCTTTTCGTCGCTGTCGGTTTCGATCCGCGGCGAATCGCAGGAGGCGCTGGCCGAGATTGCGCAGAAGGTCCGAGACGCGCTTCCGGCCGAACAGTTTGTGCAGATTTCGGACAATCTGACGCAGCAGTCCTCCGAATACCAGCTTCATATCGACCGCACGCGCTGCGCTGAAATGGGCGTGGATTACAGCCTGCTCGTGCAGACGCTGCGCGTGGGACTGGCGTCTGTCACGCCCGCGCAGCTCGTCGAGGACGGCCGCCGCAGCGATATCCGTCTTTCCTTCCGCGAAGGGACGGTCGATTCGGCCGAATCGCTCGGTGCGCTTGTCGTCGGGATGAACGGGACCGAGGCCGTTCGTCTGTCCGATTTGGCGGAAATCGAGCTTCAGAGCCGCCCCGCGCTGATCGTGAAGGAAAACGGCGACTATCTGCTCACCCTGTCTGCGCAGACTGCGGGTCTGGACACGGGGACGGCCGGCAAAATGCTTTCGGAGGCGGTCGCCGGCGTGCTGGACGCGTATGAGGGCTACGGCTACACCGAGGACGGCGTGCAGTCCTATCTCAACGACGCCTTCGGCGGGCTGGTGCTGGCGCTGATTATATCGGTTTTTCTGCTTTACGCCGTGATGGCCTGCCAGTTTGAGTCGCTGCTCAAGCCGCTGATCATTATGCTTTCGATTCCGCTTTCATTTACCGGCGGCTTCTTGGCGCTGGCTGTCAGCGGCATATCGCTCAACGTCGTCTCGTTCATCGGGCTGATTATGCTGATGGGCGTTATTGTGAATAACGCGATTTTGATGATCGACAAGGTTTCCGCGCTGATGCGCGAGGGGCTGGACGCCCGCGAAGCCATTCTGGAGGGCTGCAAGAACCGCCTGCGCCCGATTCTGATGACCACCCTTACGACGGTACTCGCACTCGTGCCGCTGTCGCTCGGGCTGGGGCAGGGCGGCGCGCTGATGCAGCCGCTCGGCGTGGTGGTGATGGGCGGTCTGGTTCTCGGTACGTTGGTCACGCTCGTGCTCATCCCGGTGCTGCTGGCGGCGCTTAAGCGCGTCGGAAACAGAAAAAAGCCTTCCGCCGAGGAACGAACCGAATAAACGGAAAGAAATCCTGCCCATTGGGCAGGATTTCTTTCCGTTTTTCAAAAAGTTGTGTTCTCAAAAATCCAGCATCGCCCTCGGTGGACTTGATGTCTAAGCCGCTGTGGGTGTGGTAATCCTTCATAAATAAAAGAATTTCGCCCGCCTTTTGACAAAGGCGGCGGGGGTGGGGGCGGCGC
>ERZ827458.326-NODE-326-length-74781-cov-9.592645_pt1 | contig 74781 bp, 61 predicted proteins | sample MGYA00519706_ERZ827458 | MGnify/ENA primary metagenome ERZ827458 (study PRJEB31778, sample SAMEA3449309) | human gut metagenome | biome: human gut; feature: human-associated habitat; material: faeces | place: United Kingdom | collected 2010/2012 ...
CAACAGCCCGCCCGGCGAAATTGTAGTACCGGTGAAGATGCCGGTTACCCGCGACTAGACGGAAAGACCCCATGGAGCTTTACTGTAGCTTAATATTGGATTTCGGCATTTCATGTACAGGATAGGTGGGAGACTAGGAAACATAGGCGTCAGCTTATGCGGAGTCGTCCTTGGGATACCACTCTTGGAGTGCTGAAATTCTAACCTGCAGCCCTGAATCGGGTTGGGGGACATTGTTAGGTGGGCAGTTTGACTGGGGCGGTCGCCTCCAAAAAGGTAACGGAGGCGCTCAAAGGTTGGCTCAGCATGGATGGAAACCATGCCATAGAGTGCAAACGCAAAAGCCAGCCTGACTGCGAGACTGACGGGTCGAGCAGAAACGAAAGTTGGAGTTAGTGATCCGGCGGTATGTGAATGGAAATGCCGTCGCTCAACGGATAAAAGCTACCCTGGGGATAACAGGCTGATCTCCCCCAAGCGTCCACAGCGACGGGGAGGTTTGGCACCTCGATGTCGGCTCGTCACATCCTGGGGCTGAATTCGGTCCCAAGGGTTCGGCTGTTCGCCGATTAAAGTGGCACGCGAGCTGGGTTCAGAACGTCGTGAGACAGTTCGGTCCCTATCTGTCGTGGGCGAAGGATATTTGAAAGGAGCTGTCCCTAGTACGAGAGGACCGGGATGGACGCACCTCTGGTGCACCAGTTGTCACGCCAGTGGCACAGCTGGGCAGCTAAGTGCGGATCGGATAAACGCTGAAAGCATCTAAGCGTGAAGCCGTCCTTAAGATAAGATATCCCACTTTTAAGTTAAGACCCCTTGTAGACTACGAGGTTGATAGGTCTAAGGTGTAAGTTGTGTGAGCAATTTAGCCAGCAGATACTAATCGGTCGAGGGCTTAAACCTAATGAGAATATATGTTTTGTTTTTGGTTCGTTATTCAATTTTGAGGGAATATCCCTTAAAAGTCGGTGTTGATTGTGATGAGGTTCCACCTGTTCCCATTCCGAACACAGTAGTTAAGCTCATTTACGTCGAAAATACTTGGCGGGTGACTGCCTGGGAAGATAGATAGATGCCGACATATATGCACCTTTAGCTCAGTTGGTAGAGCAACTGACTCTTAATCAGTGGGTCCTGGGTTCGAGTCCCTGAAGGTGTACCAAACTTAAAAAGAATAGGCCCATCAGCCTATTCTTTTTATCTATATGGCCTGTTGGTCAAGCGGTTAAGACTCCGGCCTCTCACGCCGGCGACGGGGGTTCGATTCCCCCACAGGTCACCAATGCACCATTAGCTCAGTTGGTTAGAGCAACCGGCTCATAACCGGTCGGTCCGGGGTTCGAGTCCCTGATGGTGCACCAATTTTATTGGTGCCGAGCTTTTTACCTATAGGGGTGTGGTTCAATGGCAGAATAGGGGTCTCCAAAACCTTTGACGTGGGTTCGATTCCTACCACCCCTGCCAAATAAAAAGCACGCTGTAGCGTGCTTTTTCACTATATCAAATATGCACCTTTAGCTCAGTTGGTAGAGCAACTGACTCTTAATCAGTGGGTCCTGGGTTCGAGTCCCTGAAGGTGTACCAAGTTTAATCCCGTGTATTTTGCACGGGATTTTTTGTTGTATACAGCAACATCCCGGCTGGATTCAGTCGGGCTGTTGCTTTTGATCATTTCGGCAGGTGCAGGAAGCCGCCGGTGAAGGCGTTGGGGAAGGTGAAGTCTTTCCTACTGTCAGAAAACTATATATAATCCGGAATGGTACTTCAGAGAAACAGAGAAATCACAATAACACGGCTTACAGCAAATAAGCCGGGTGCGGATATTGCAGAGAAGATTATATAGATGTTTTCGTGATTTTGTTTCATATTTTTGCAAAGAAATTACAAAATCAATTCAAAATTAAAGTTACTGATTGTGGGAAATTATAAAATTAATGTTACTTTTTGAAATGAGTTGACAATATCGAAATAATAGTATATAATGTCAGCAAGCATTATGCATTTAGATAGTTAGGCCATATATGGAATAATTACGCAAATTAGTTATATCGCTTATTCAGGCGTGTGTTTTTAAATAAGGAGCAGAAATGATGCAGAAAGTTATAAAAATATTACTTGTGATCATTGGATCTATAATCGTAATAATTGCTTTGATAACAGCAACACTTGTACTGACGGGAAATGTAGAAATAGGTTTTGATTCTAATGGCAATTTTCAGGTAGAAATCAAGAATAATAACGATAACCTTGATTCTTATGACCAGATAATTCAGGCCACGCTGACTACCTATCCCACTGACATTTTTGTTTACGGAGAGGACTGCAAATTCCGAAAGAATGTTAAGTTTAAGCAGATCGACAAATTATCGGAGGAAAACCTGAAATCAGATAAGAAATACAAGGTTATTGTATTCAATGACCTGTATGATAAAACAGATCTTACCGATGATGATATTGCCGTTTTGAAAAAATATGTTCTCGAAGGCGACTATGCCTTATTTTATACCGGACGCAAGCATATGGATACCTTCATAGCAAATGGCTTTGCAACAGAGCATATTGTTGAAGGTGACATCGGTTTTGCTTTACGCCATTCCGGCGGGACTGTTATAGAAACAGACGGCTTGTGGGATGAAACCTCTCTGGAATATTATGAAACCAACAATCCCGAGTTACTTGGAGAAAGCGTATTTATCTTTATTGAAAGAATAATCAGAGAGGACTAAAATGTTATCCGTAAACAAGGCTAAAAAGATTTACAAGGCGCAATCAGGCGACGTTGTTGCCTTAAACGGCGTTGATATAAGCTTTAAAGAAAACGGACTGACCTTTATATTAGGAAAGAGTGGTAGTGGAAAAACCACTCTTCTTAATATTTTGTCTGGACTTGACCAGCTGACAGAGGGAGGCGTGTTTTTTCTAGGCGAAGATATCAGTAAATTCAGCGAAGCAGAAATGGACAAATACAGGAACATCGAAACAGGCATAGTTTTTCAGAACTATAATCTGATCGAATCAATGACGGTATATGATAACATTGCTGTAGCGCTGGAAATTCAGAAGGGAAACAATAAAGACGCTATCGACAAAAAAATTAAAGAAGTACTGGAATATGTCAATCTTGAAGAATACGAAAACCGTAAAGTAACCGAGCTCAGCGGAGGCCAAAGACAAAGAGTGGCTATCGCAAGAGCGCTTGTAAAAAATCCGTGTATAATACTTGCCGATGAGCCCACGGGAAACCTTGACCGTCAGACAGGAATGCGGATAATCGAGCTTCTCAAAAGCATATCCGAAAATTGTCTTGTAATAATTATCACCCACGATGAAAATATAGCAAAGGAATACGGCGATACTATAATACGGCTGTCTGATGGTTGCGTTGACAGTATCAAAGGCAACGATGAGCTGAAGGAAACCTTCAGTGTGGTATACAGCGATGACGAAAGCGAGCGTTCACTGTCATTCTCTACCGAAAAGGAGTTTTCGGAGTTTATTCTTTCATTGCCCAATAAAAAACGAAGCTTAGAGCTTAAACTGCAAAAAGATACAATAGCAGAAAGTTCCTCCGTAAAGACGGAAAAGAAGCACGTTTCCCCGGAAGTAAAAAGATTGCCTGCCAAAAGAATAACTTATTTTGCGGCAAAAAACTTTTCGTCAAGACCTATGCGTGCTTTTTTTGTCACACTTTTGTTCAGCCTGTCGCTGACGTTGCTTATGGCAACATTACATATGTCGGAATTCAATTACGGCACTGTAATGACTGACTATCTTGACAGATATGGCATAGAGGAGGTATATCTTCAAAAAGAAGTGACTTATTCGGACTCCTTATACGAAAATCACAGCAAAGCTCTTACAAACGGCTGTTTTTTCAACTCTCTGTTGAATGACAATTATACAGGGGTCAACATCTTTAAAATAACAGACAAGCCGGGTAACATATATCGGATCGACAGCGACGGAACGCCTGTTTTTTCGAATTTCAACGGTTCGATCAATTATGTAATTGATAACGGGCTTGTATATACGGAGGATCAGCTTGCGCAAGGAAAACTGCCCGAGTCACCTAATGACATCGTTATTACGGATTATCTGGCTAAAGAAATATTATCCGGAGAAGGAGATGCAGTCGGTCAGACAGTTTATGTGTCCGGAGTTGAAATGAAAGTATGCGGTATCCTCAGAACCGACTACATAGCGTATAATTATAAGTATAAGAAAAAATACGCTTATACGGATATGTACACTGAATATCACGCAAAGCGTGATTATGAGGTCGCTGTTGTAACCGAAGCCTTTGTAGAGCTCTTTAAGGCCAAGAACAAACAGCTGCAATTGGAATATGCAAACTTTACTATGCCGAACAAGGATCTGGACTTCAAACTTTATCCGGATATTTATTGCTGCGGAAGCGACGAAATAAAAAGCAGCAAGGAACTTATAATTGCAGGAGAAATACCTTCAAAAGAAAATGAGGTAATGGTATCGGACATATTCTATAACAGGTATATACTACAGACTGATGATACTGCTACAAATTCTGAGCAGTTACAGACATCGCCGGATGACTCAGATGTGGATTTTGTGCCGACAGAATTTGAATATGTTGATATGTATGTTGATAAATTCTGCAATTATTACAGCGACAGCATAAACGTATATGATTTTATCAGCAAGGTAAAAGTGGTTGGCGTATACAGTACTGATACGTTGCAGGAGATAAACAATACAGACATTATTTTTTACCAAGATGTATATAACGAGCTTTACGATTATTACTTTGACAATCTGTTTTTCACAGACTGCGGCCTTAGCCTGACAGAAATGACTCACGAGGAGCTTGTAAAAATTTCAAACGACCTTGATGTCATAATAAACGAACCTTCCGTGCGCCTGATATACTCCGTCAGAGATATGGTAATTTCTCTTATGCCCGTGCTTCAGATATTGCTTTTTATAGCACTTTCAATAACCGTGCTTGTATTATTTTCCTTTATCACCTTCAGTATCAATTCAAACAGCAGACAGATCGGTATCCTTCGTTCAATCGGCGTGACGAGAAACGACACTGTAAGGATATTTGTGGCAGAAACAATAATAATAGCTCTGATAGCTCTTATTGTTTCCTATGTGATGGATGTTGTACTGACAATATATATCAACAATATGTACGCCGCTTCACTTGCCGAGAATCCGTTTAATATAATAATACCTAACATAGCAATCTGCCTTATCATCCCTCTGATAACCGTAGCTCTTACGCTTGTTTCATCTGTAATTCCAATAAGAATGATGAGTAAAAAACGACCTGTAGAAATAATCCGCAGCTCCGAATAAACGCAAAGCACCGCCTGCACGGGAAATGTGCAGGCGGTGCTTTGATGTGGGGTTGGTTTTCGGGAAGGCGCTGATGTTATTTCGGCAGGTGCAGGAAGCCGCCGGTGAAGGCGTTGGGAAAGGCGAAATTTTTCTGACCGTCAGCAAATTTTACATATATATGTTTATCAGCGATTGACTGTACTTTTCCTTCGCCGAATTTTTTATGTATTACGGTCATTCCTACTGTTATTGACGATTCGTCAAAATCGGGGGTGTTGGTGTGTTTCCTGTCGGCAGCAAACAAGTTGCTTGCCACCAAAGACGAGGTCATCGCCAACGGTCACGAGATGGTGGAACTGCTTTTTGACACTTCCGAGCTGGAAACGGAACAGGCCACTTTGCTGGAAGAAACGCAGTTGATTTCGGATATGGTGCAGCAGAGTATTTACGATAATCTCCATGTTGCACTCGACCAAGCGGAATACCAGAAGCGCTATGACAGCCTGACGCACCGATTCGATACTGCTAAGGAGCATTTGGAGACGGTCATGGCCCAGCTTCAGCAGATGCAGCTGCAACGAGCCGACATCGAAGCCTTCCTCCAGTCCTTTAAGGAACTGCCGAACACGCTCACCGAGTTCAGCGCTGAAAACTGGCATGCGCTGGTGGATTACGCCACCGTCTACAGCGCCGACGATATCCGCATCACCTTCAAGCACGGTCAGGAAATAAAAGCATAACCCCATAGACGCAGAAACGCCTCACCACTGGATTTGATTCCGGTAGTGAGGCGCTTTTTCTGTTATTTAAGGATTAGCCTTCGATAATTCCATCATTATCGTCTTCGTCTGAATCGATGGTTTCACCACAGTTGGTGCATTCCCATTCGTCATCCCAATACATGATACCACCACAATTAGGGCAATTTTTAAAGTATCTCTCCCCAGTGTCATCTTCTAATTCACCGGAGCAATAAGGGCATCTGCTATACTCGGATTCGTCGTAAACTTTGTCACAAAATGGGCACATCTGCATAATTTTGTCCTCCTTATAATTTCATAATGGTTGTGCTTTACGCAGCACACTTTGTGTATGTATCAACAAGTGTCTGATGCGGCAACAGGTCAATCCCTAACGCTGCGGCCTCAGCTGCTTTTTCAACAGAATGATGTCTGCCACCAGATAAGTTTCTGATATGTTGGCTAACATCAAAAGGCTCCTGTGGAGAAGTGTACACTCTAACAGGAATTACTTTTTCAATCACCGGCGGAGCTGTCTGAACTATGGTGATGGACTCAGGCAGGTTTTCCGGTGTTTTGCTTAGGCTGTTTTCGAGGGACTCCCACACTTCCTTGATGGCTTCCTTATTTCTAAGGCCAATTATAATCCCGATAATAGCTGTGACACTGATTCCTGCCATGAACAGCTGCTTCTTATGAGCCTTAACCCAAGCAATAAATCCTTTTTTATTTTCTTCCATTTGCATGCCTCCTTTACAAATCGTCGATATCATACCCACCGTAATACGCCAAAGCCTGAGCAATGAATAAACATCCTGCTTTCCCATAATTCCTCTCGTGCTGAAGCGCTATATCTCCACCGAGGAAGAATGGAGCCGTGTACTTGGCAATAAACTGCGGGGTAATTTTTCCGTCAAGCTCCGGTTCCATGTTGTGGCCCACAAGATACTCGTGCAGCAGTTTAACAACTCTCTGCACTGTATCACTGTCGTATCCAAGGTCCTTCATGTCAGAGATAACTTGATAGTAGCCATGAAGGGCGTATGTGTGCATCATTCCTTCAGCATCAAAATTTTCAAACATTTCAAGAATGCGCTCCACATCATCAGGACTCCAATCTTGTGGGGCTTTTGAAATAAGCGTGTCCGCCATTTGCATAAATGGCGCTGAACGAGGGCCATCATAAATGTTCCAGTTCTCGTGAGCGTACTCCAGAAAATCGTCGAATTTTATACTACCGATTTTCGATGTAGTAGGAACACGGCCCATGAATTTTATGCTTTTAGCAAACTCCAAATAAATTAGGTTTTCATCATGCTTGCGTTCCAACTCCGCTACCTTTTTAGCGATGGCAGTATCAAAATCGAAATCCGGATCATTCATAAGAGCATAGATTTCTTTCGCCGTAAATCCGATGCCTATAAGCAGTTTGATGCCCCATATCCTTTCGATGTCCTCATCACTGTAATCACGATATTTATTCGTTGGATTACGACTCTCGTTGGTAGAAAGGAGCTTTTCTTTCTCGTAATATCTAAGCATATCACGAGTTATGCCAAGATTCTCAACCACCCATTTTACTGAGTATCCCATCTGATCACCACCTTTCGATTATATAATATACCTTGGTGTCACACCAATGTCAATGGGTTTCTCAAAAAAATGTAAATATTCTATGTACAGAGAAACCCCACCACAAAGTAGTAGTGAGGTTTCTGTCATTTCTGTTCTGAATTTATACGAGCCAATGTTTCTAAGAAATGCCGACCGATGGCTTCCGGGTCATAGTTATTGGCTTCGCAGATGAAACGCAGACCGTCTGGTGTCAGCAGGCGACCATTGTTGCGGTTACGGCACATCTGCTCATAATCCTCTAACTGCTTCTTTGTTATTGTAGGCATCTCAAATCCTCCCGAATATAAAAACAGCCGGTTTTCCGCAAAACCAACACCCTAAACGACACCACGACACCCTTGTGCCTATGCCGCATTTCTTTGTATTAAATAGCGAGTCTTAATTTCAAGAAAACGGCTGTCGATACGCTCGGTTTCCTGTTTTACAAGGTCGCACATTGCCTTTACTTCACGCTCGGCGGTGAAAACCTCGCCGTGTTCGGTCACACGTTGTCTGGATTTTATTTGTTGTTGCACTTAATCACCCGTTTTGAGCAAATTTATCAATTAATTCTGAGTAAATTCGTTTTTATATCAAATATTATAGCATAATGATGCAAATTTATCAAGTTGCACCTGTTACAATTTGATTATAAATCAAATTTGAGGTGGATAAATGAACGATGCTTTTGATTTCGGCTTGATTCTGAAAGGACTCAGAAAAGAAAAAGGCTGGACGCAGGAAGAACTGGCAAATAAAATAAACAAGGAAAGCTCAATAATCAGCAGATATGAAAAAAATCTGCAAAGCCCTACTTTTGATACGGTAAGAGCGTTTTCGGCTTTATTCAACGTTTCTATGGACTATCTGTCGGGTATGGAACGTCAATCGAATATTTCTACTATAGGTCTTAACGAAAAGCAAAGGAATATAATAACGCAGTTAATTGAGCAATTCCGTGAGCATAATGTAATAACAAGCAAACAGCTTACCGATAAGCAATCGTGTTTACTCGGTCAGATACTGGCGGAATTCCTGAAATAAATGCAAAGCACCGCCTGCACGGGAAATGTGCAGGCGGTGCTTGAAAATCGTATAAGAAAAAGCGGTCACGGGACTGTATCTTTCCCTGTGACCGCTTGATTGTTTAATTTATGTCTGCTCACGCTTTTTGAGTATCTTGCGGAAGGTAAGAGCGAAGATAACTGTACAGCAGATTGCCGAGGTAGCATCCGCTACCGATTCAGCGAGATATACACCCTTTACACCGAGAAAATTCGGCAGGATAAGGGCGAGAGGGATAAGCAGTATCACTTTACGCAAAAGGGCTATGAACAGTGAAATTTTAGCCTGACCGAGAGCAACAAACATACTCTGGCAGGTACGCTGAAGTCCGAATATGGTCATGCCCGTAAGGAAAAGAGGCATCATTCTGCCGACTGTTTTTATAAGTGCGGTGTCGTCTGTGAACATTCCTGCTACAAATTCGGGAAAGGTAATCATAAACAGGTTTGTCAGGGCGAAGAACGAGAACATAATTATCACGGAATATTTAAAGCAGAGGCGGACACGGTCTGTGTTGCCCTTGCCGTAATTGTAGCTGACTATCGGGACAAAGCCCTGTGCAAAGCCGCTCAGAGGCACGGCGGCAAACTGCATTGCACTCTGCATTACCGTAAGGGTGCTGACGTATATATCGCCGTAGCCGCTAAGCGAGCCGTTGAGAACGAAGCCGACAAGACTTTCTGTACTTGCCATTATAAACGGGGCGATTCCGAGTGCGAACAGCGAGCCGATTATCTTTATATCGGGCTTAAGATATTTCGGCTTTATTTTCAAAGTTGCTTTGTCGGATATAAGAAAACCGACTATTATAAAGGCGCTTACCGCCTGCGATATTACCGTTGCGAGAGCGGCACCCGTTACGCCCATACCGAATACATAGATAAAAAGCGGGTCAAGGCCTATGTTGAGGATTGCGCCGATTATTACGGCTATCATTGAAATTCCGGGTCTGCCCTGTGCATTTATGAACGAATTAAGTCCGGTTGCGAACATTACGAACAGCGTGCCTGTAAGGTATACCGAGAGGTAGTCTGTGGCATAGCCGATAGTAGCGTCGCTTGCGCCGATAAGGCGGAGCAGGGGCTCCATAAAGATGTAGGTTATGCCCGATGTTACTACAGTAAACAGCACGAGCAGTGAAAAGCCGTTGCCGAGTATCCTGTGCGCTCTTTCACGGTTGCCCTTGCCGAGCGCTATTGAGGCGAGCGGTGCGCCGCCACCGCCGACTATCTGTGAAAATGCCGAGATAAGAATGATTATCGAGCTTGTAACACCGATACCTGCCAGCGCATCAGTGCCGATAAGCTCTATGTGTCCGATGAAGACCCTGTCAACTATGCTGTACAGCAGGTTTATAAGCTGTGCCGCAAAGCCCGGCAGTGCCATTTTAAGTATAAGAGGCAGCATCGAGGCTGTGCCAAGCCGTTCTTCGTATTTGTTATCCATTTATAGTATCTCCGTGTTTTGTCTTTCTATTTATAAAGTATAGCACTTAACAGAAGAAAAGTCAAAGCAGGGCGGGCGGCTGAAAGCCACTGTAAATTTTGCCTGCGGCAATGTCTGAGGTTGGCGAGGCTTGCGTTATCGGCGGGTATTAGAACGTGTATGGTTTTAATTGTTCAGATTTATATGTCAATATTACCTTTTACGAGGGAGCGGTAAATTGGTTTTTTACTTTGTGCTTGTTATTATAAAAACAAAAAGACAGCGCCACTTGGCACTGCCTCAGTTTGTAGAAAAAGTCTGTATTTATAAGAAAAGAGCAAATTCTCTATCCCTATCCCCAAACCCCTTCCCCTCGGTGAAGGGCTGTGTATGCTTTGTTGGCTCTGCATCGTGCAGAGCCTTTGGGCATACACGCCCGGCATCCGTGCCGGGGCTGAGTGTGGGGCTGCCGCCCTCACCCCGCTTGGGGCTACGCCCCAAACCCCATTTTCAAAAATTATATAGGTTTATCGACAGTCTGAGACAGCGCCGCTCGGCACTGTCTTTAATGTTTATAAATTTATTGCAATTACGCCTGTTCGCTTGGAGCAAAGCCTGTTCTTTTCAGAGCCTTTGAAATTGCGAGAGCGGCAAAGTATGCGAGAACCACGCTTGCTATATCCTTTATAAGATAGGGAGCGGATACGAGCAGGAAGCTGGATAACAGATCCTTGCCTGCAACGAGAGCGTACTGTACAAATCCGCAGATATGGCAAGCGGCAACGCCTAAGATGCCCATTGCTATTCTAAGCGGTATACGGAACTTTTCGGGCATATTTCTGAATGCGATTCCGCTGATGGCCGCCATAGCGATAAAGCCGATTATAAATCCGCCCGTAGGACCTACTATTGAAGCAATTCCGCCCTTGAAGCCGCTGAATACGGGAACGCCTACCGCACCGAGCAGAACATAAACGACCGTTGAAACGGTTGCTCTTGCCGTGCAGAGATAGAAGCCGCAGAGGGCTATTGCAAAGGTCTGTAATGTAACCGGTACGCCGGAGGGCATCGGTATCGCTATCTGCGAAAGTACTGCCGTAATTGCCGCAAAGAGCGCACAAAGTACGATTGTTGTGATTTTCTGTCTGTTCATATTTTTTGTTTCCTTTCCATTTTGTCAAACGACTTTAACAGAATACCACCGACAGCGCCTCGTGTCAACCAAACCGCACAAATGGGTGACAATCGAGAATGGTCTGCGTTATAACTTAATAACCTGATTGTACAAAATAACTAAAAGTTATGTGGTAAATGTGTGAAAAATGCAAATTGATTTTTTGGCGGGCAGAGGTTATAATTAATTTATTGAGAATGTTGTAAACTTTTAACAACACTCATAAGAATGAAACATATACAATTTGTTTGGAGATAATTAAAATGAAGATGAGAAGATTCATCGGTGCAGCAGCTGCAATGGCAGTAGCAGGCACACTTACAGTAGGCGCGGCAGCAGAAACTTATAATGCTTATATCGGTTTCCAGACAGCACCCTACTCATTCAGAAACTCTTTTGATGACGCTTCATATGGTAAGGACGTTGCAGACGGCAAGTACTTCAACAGCGTAATCGTATGGGGCGGTAACGACCCTGAAACATTCCCTCAGTATGAAGACAAATTCGATGATGATATGCCGGATGGTAGTGGCGGCTATGTTATTCCTGCTACATACACAGATGTACAGATCGACAAGGACGGCACATACAAGGTTGGTATTACTGACTTTGACTGGGCACTTGACAGTGCATCTGCATTCAACCTTCTGTTCGTTTCAACAGATATTCCTTTCAACAAGGATGCAGGCGAAGACGGTGAATCTATCGCTAAGTTCTCTGACTGCAAGATTATCGTTGACGGTACAGTAACATCAGAAGTTGCTGATCCTATCATTGATACAGAAGACGGTAAGAAGTCAGGTCATACAAAGGTTCTGTTCGCTAACATCTGGAACGATGCTCTTAAGAAAGATGGTTATAACGGTGCATACCCCACAAAGTCTTTAGAGATTGAATTTACAGTTTCAGGTCTTGACGCTCAGCAGCCTGCTGATACAACAGCTCCCACAGCAGGCGATTCTACAAAGCCCAACACAAACACAGGTGTTGAAGGCGTTGCAGCAGTTGCAGGTGTTGCACTCCTCGCAACAGGTGCAGTAGTAGTTGCTAAGAAGAGAAAGTAATCTTAAAAAGATTAACGAATAACGACAGCCCTCATTCGTGAGGGCTGTTTTAATATCACGACCGAAAGAGGAAATATGAAAAAATCTATAATCAGACGTGCGATAGCTGCGTTTATTGCGGCGGCTATGCTTGCAGGTTGTGCGGCGCAGGACAGCGGTGTATTATCGTCTGTCGGAAACAGCTCAGAGACCGAAAGCAATGTATCGTATGTTGAGGATACGAGCAGTGTTGATGAAAATTCCGAGGTTACTTCCGTTGACAGCTCAGTAACAGAGAGCGACACATCTTCCGATACCTCCGAACAGGAAGAAAGTAATACTTCAAAGCAGGAAAATGCATCAAAGGCAGAGAACACCGAGAAGCCTGGCGATACAACAAAGGCACCGTCAACTGCCGACACGAAAAACAACAGCCAGAGCAAGCCTGCTTCATCTGCAAGCAATTTCACTGTTCAGTGGAAGAAGTCGAGCAGCTGGGAAGAAGGCGGTAAGAAGTGCGGAGGTTATGAGATTGTTATAACCAATAACGGCGATACGGTGAACAGCTGGACGGCAAAGGTGACCGTCCCCGGCAATACAAAGCTGATGTCGCAGTGGAACGGAATATTCAGCATTTCGGGAAACACAATGACGGTCAAGAACGAGAGCTACAACGGAACTATAGAAAAGGGAAAGAACGTTTCATTCGGATTCAATTATTCGGCTGACGCTTATATCGATGAGGGTAAAGTGACTGTGAACGGAAGTACCGCAGGAACGAGTGCCGGAAATAACAGCAACAATAATAACAATAGCAATAACAACAATAATAATACGTCAACGACCAAAAAGCCGGCGGCAACAGTTCCCAAGGCGCCGAGCGACCCTAAAGGCACTACGCCGGTATCACAGCACGGTCAGCTTTCGGTAAAGAACGGACAGCTTGTCGATAAGAGCGGCAAGGGTTATCAGCTCAGGGGAATGAGCACACACGGGCTTACATGGTTCCCCGAATTCGTAAACGAGAGCGCATTCAAAACGCTCCGTGACGACTGGAATACGAATGTTGTCCGCCTTGCAATGTATGTTGACGAGTGGGGCAACGGTCAGTGCTATATGGGCAACAAGAGCGGAAGCCTTGAACTGCTTGAAAAGGGTGTTGACATCTGCATCAAGCTGGATATGTATGTTATCATCGACTGGCACGTTCTTAATCCCGGCGACCCGTCCAAGTATACAAACGAGGCGAAATCCTTCTTTGAAACGGTGTCAAAGAGATATGCAAAATATCCGAATGTAATTTACGAGATATGCAACGAACCGAACGGCGGTGCATCGTGGAGCGGTAATATCAAGCCGTATGCGGAAAAGATAATACCCGTTATCCGCAAAAATGCGCCGAACTCGGTAATTATAGTAGGCACGCCAACATGGAGTCAGGAGATCGACAAGCCGCTTTCCGACCCGCTGAACTATAAGAATGTAATGTATGCGTTCCACTTCTATGCGGCAACTCACGCAGGACTTCGTTCAAACGTAGAAAACTGCGTGGCGCAGGGACTGCCTGTATTTGTGTCGGAATTCGGTACTTGTGACGCATCGGGCGGCGGTGCAAACGACTTCAACGAAACGCAGAAGTGGCTTAGCTATTTTGACAAGCAAGGTATAAGCTACTGTAACTGGAGTATCTGCAACAAGAATGAAACCTGCTCGGTACTGCGGCCGGGAACATCGGCAAACGGAAACTGGAGCGAGAGCAATCTTACCGAAAACGGCAAGTGGATTCGTAACTGGTTCCGCAAGCACTAAGTGCCCGTGGGGCACGGCAAATTCCGACCTTTTGAAAGGTTTGCGGTTGGCTGGGCTTTTGTGGGACGGTCGGGGTTGACGGTAGCTGAAAACAAGCTATCGAAATACTTGTTTGTTTACTCCCGCCGTTAAATAAACGTGAATATACAGCAACCGTATTTAAAGGCGGAAATGCGAGCCGAGGCACTCGGCTTCCGATCTTTTGAAATGAAGGCGGTTAGCTTGACTTTGCGGGACGGTCGGGGTTAAACGATGGCTGAAAACAAGCTGTCGAAATACTTGTTTGTTTACTCCCGCCGTCGAACAATCGTGAATATACAGCAACCGTATTTAAAGGCGAAAATGCGAGCCGAGGCACTCGGCTTCCGACCTTTTGAAATGAAGGCGGTTGGCTGGGCTTTGTGGGGCGGTCGGGAATAGACGATAGCCCGGAATAATCAGTAATAAAAAATCCGTGTCAGGCGACACGGATTTTAGACTGTCGATAAACCTATATAATTTTTGAAAATGGGGTTTGGGGCGTAGCCCCAAGCGGGGTGAGGGCGGCAGCCCCACACTCAGCCCCTTCCCGAGGGGAAGGGGTTTGGGGATAGGGATAGAGAATTTGCTCTATTTTTATAAATACAGACTTTTTCTACAAACTGAAATCCGTGTCAGGCGACACGGATTTTTTCTGTTATAGCTGTTTTAATATGTGCAAGACCGTTTGCGATAAGGCACTGTCCGGGGTAATATAGGGCAAGGCAGAAATTTGAGAACGGGAAATCTATTTTTGAGAAGTACGCCATCAGGAGCATTATATCGGATATAAGGAACAGCACACTGCCAAGCGCAAGTATAAGGTTGAATCTGTTCTTTATGCAAATAAAGTTCATTATTGCCTTGCCTGTCATAATGCAGATTATAACTGCGTATGAAATGCCGATGATTTTCATCATAACCGAGCCGAAGTCAAGAAGCGGTGAGAACATCATAAACAGCACTATGGGGATAAATATTATAATTGCTGGGATAAAGTCGGTGGGTCGGGGCTTTTGCATCAGCGAATATGCTATGAAATAGCAGATGTGACCTAATGCAAAAATCGCCGCTCCTGCGATGAAATTTAAGTTTATCGCTATATCTGCGCTCATTGCGAAGAATACGCCGACGGTCAGTATTACTGACGGCAGTTTCTTATCGGGGAAGTATTTCAGGGCGTATATCAGGTTTACTGTGGCGGCAAGCATAAAGAAAACGCTTGCGGTTATTTTTATCGGGTAGAGATGAGTAATTATCAGAGCTGTATCGCAAGCAAGCGATAAGCCGAGAAAAATAATGTTGAGCGGTAAAACGAGTTTTTTCATATATTTGTTTCCTCAGTCTGATCATTCAGTTCGATATTGATTTTTCTTGTGTATCGGGATAGCGGATATTCTCCGTCGTGGGATTCTCCGAAAAAGTAAGCGGACATATTTCCCGCCTGCGTAACTCTTGTAACTCCTGCACAGAGCAACAGGTTGGTAAGTTCTGCTCTGTCAGCCTTGCCGCAGATAAGCCCTGCGGTCTGCAAAAAGCCTTTTGCATTTCTCAGTGTACGCATTATGTTCTTTCTCGGAAGCCTTTTTACAAGCACATTGCACATCATAGGCGACAGTTCAAGCTCAAAGTCGTCTTTTATGATAAGGCTGCAATTCTTACCGTAAAATACGTCGGGAGAAATTTGCCGTATCCCGATTGCCTGTTCAAGACGGGCGGAGTAGCTTATGAGCGTGTCTCTCGCCCGTGTGCCTATTGAGGTGTTCCTGTGTTTTCCGACTGCCGCTTCAAGATACGGAAGGAACATTTCGCAAAATAAGGTAAGCTCGGTTTTATCATCGGTGTCAATAAACACGGTCTGGCAGGAACTGCAGAGCAGTTGCTTTGTAGAGGCTATATGCTCGGCAAGAGCCGAAAATTCATCTGTATGGTTTGCGTAATCGGAAATGTAGCAGAAGCCGAGCTTGTGTCCCCATTCAATCAGCTTAACTCCCGGCGGAGCAAGTGAACGCACTGCTTTTACGGCTTCAGTACCGCCCCATACCACTATGCCGTCGGCAAAGCCTGCAAGCGTCTGGATGGTACGCACATCGCTTGACGGGGTATCAAAGACATATATGTAGCGTGACAGCAAAGGCTCATATTTGCAAAGCCGCTTTATTATGCGGATTGACAAGCCCTTATCGGCGGACGGAAGCTTCAGTATATTGATATTGCCTGCAAGAAGTCCTTCTGCAACGCTCATCACGGGTAAGCCGTCGGCATTTCCTGCGGCTATGTGGAACAGAACGCCGAGAGGTTTTGTCTGAATTTTTATTTTCGGAGTGATGCCGTTCGGAGAACCGATAAAGCCGTCTGAATCTCCGAGTTCGGTTTTCAGCCTGTATTCAAGATTTTCACGGCTGAGGCAGGCGAGTATAAGCTGTTTATAGTAACTCACATTTTCAACGTCAAGCGCCGAGAGCATATCGTCAAAAGCACCGCTTTCTATATCCGTGCTGATTTTTTCGGCGGCAAGCATGACCTGTTTAGCGGAAAGCCGACAGTTTCCGAGAGTGTCGCATATTCTGTCTTCAAAACGGGCTAACAGCTTGTCACACATATCGTTTTCGTATATTTCGCCATCAAAGAAAATCATACGTTCACACCCTTTATTATCTCTTCTGCGCCTGCCGCACAGGTCTTTATATCCTCCGGCGCAACTCTGCCGACAATTTCAAGAAACGGCGTTTTCAGTCCGCAGGAACATTCGCTTCCGTTATGAAGTATGCCGAGGTCATCTGTCATTACAGAAAGCACCGGGGTCGCTTTAACCATAGGAGTTATCAGGTTTACAAGTCCTGTCTTGCCGTTTTCAAGCGGTTTTAACGTATCGACATCTCTGATTATAACTCTGCTGTAAGCGGGAACGTGGAAGTGATGTTCCTTGCAGTCGCAGTATAAAATCGGATGCTCTACCGCTCCGAAAAATTCGATAATATCGTTTTCCTTTATGCCGAGTACCTTTTCGGCAAGGCTGTAAAAGGAATTTTTGTCGGCTTGCTCGGCATAGAACTGTTTCCAGCCGCCGCCGAGCATTATGCGTGAGCCTTTCGGCATTTTAAGATAAATTTTACGCTCGTCCATTATTCTCAGCAGAAAATAAGTATAAGCGGGAAACCCCATGAATCTTGTCGGGAAACGTGAACGTGAATGCCTGACAATAAGATCTATAATCCTGTCAAAGTCGGGGGAATAGCCGCCTTTTTTATATGTCAGGATATAATTGCGGCTCAGTGCAGGAGTGAAGAATGTTGCACCGAAAGCCGTCTTTGTTACGGCGGTCTTGTTTCCTCTGTGGTGCTTGTAACCCATAATGATATAGTGGCACGGAACGGGAGATAGCAGATTTCTCAGCTTTGATACACGCATGACCATTTTAAGTCCGCAGAGAAGGCCTCCTGTGTCAAAGGCTACCACGCTTTTCCTGCCGCTTGTGCCGGAGGAAGTCGCTTTTATAAGCGGAATACAGCCTTTATTGAAAATCTGTTTTTTCTTGAACAGCAATGTGGGTATCACGGGAAGTCCGGACGCATCCGAGGGAGAGGATATACCGAGATTTTCGCATATTATGCGGTAATCATCGCAATGGGAAACGCAGTAGGAGAAATTTTCTTTTACGGCTTTGGTGAACAATTCGTCGGAACTATCGGAATACGGGTCTTTTACCCCAAAGAGCAATCGTCTGTATTTCATCGGTCTTCCTCCGCTGTTTAAATATTTGATACAGTAAAATGATAACATAAATAGCACGGTGTGTCAATAAACGGTAAAACAAATGCGTTTTACTTAATTACCGTGTAACCTGTTACATCGCCTTGCTGATAATTTTGTGTGAAAACGGCGTAAAATTATCGGAAATCTGTAGACAATGACGATTATTTGTGATACAATAATAATAACACCTGTCGCAGAGGTTTTTTGTTTTATGACTGCAAGTAAACGATTACTCAAAACGTAATCGGTACATAACAAAAAAATGCGGCGGTATTATGACAGATTTATAAAGCAGAGAATAAACTGCACAGAAAGGAATTTTTGCTATGAAGAACATACCCGATGTAAAGCTCGGAATTGCGGCTGTAAGCCGTGACTGTTTCCCCATGAGCCTTTCAGCTTCAAGATGTGAGGCTGTTGTAAAGGCATGTAAGGAGATCGGTGTTGACGTATTTAAATGTCCCACCACTATTGAAAGCGAAACACATATGATGCAGGCTCTTGAGGAGCTTAAGGGCGCAGGCTGCAACGCACTTGTCGTATACCTCGGAAACTTCGGTCCCGAGTCGGCTGAAACACTGCTTGCAAAGTATTTTGACGGTCCTGTAATGTTCGTTGCTGCGGCAGAGGAAACACAGGATAACTTAGTAGGCGGCAGAGGCGACGCTTACTGCGGCGTGCTGAATGCAAGCTACAACTTAGCACTCAGAAACATCAAGGCATACATACCCGAATACCCTGTAGGAACAGCTACAGAGGTTGCAGATATGATAAAGGAATTTATCCCTGTTGCAAGAGCTGTTATCGGTCTTAACAACTTAAAGGTTATCTCATTCGGTCCTCGTCCTCAGGACTTCCTTGCTTGTAACGCTCCTATAAAGCAGCTTTACAACCTCGGTATTGAGATTGAAGAGAACTCGGAGCTTGACCTTTATGCCGCATTCAACGAGCATAAGAATGACGCAAGAATCCCCGAAGTTGTTGCAGATATGGAAAAGGAGCTTAGCGACGGCAACAAGATGCCCGGTATCCTGCCCAGACTTGCACAGCTTGAGATTACGCTTCTTGACTGGATGGAAGCGCACAAGGGAAGCAGAAAGTACGTTGTATTCGCCAACAAGTGCTGGCCTTCATTCCAGACACAGTTCGGCTGTGTTCCCTGCTATGTAAACTCAAGACTTACAGCAAGAGGAATCCCCGTAGCGTGCGAGGTTGATATTTACGGTGCAATCAGCGAATATATCGGTGCCTGCATTTCAGAAGACGCAGTTACACTGCTCGACATCAACAACTCTGTTCCTGCAGATATGTATGTTGAATCCATCAAGGACAAGTACAACTACACACTCAAGGATACATTCATGGGCTTCCACTGCGGTAACACAGCTTCGTGCAAGCTGACAAGCAAGACTATGAAGTATCAGCTCATTATGCACAGAGGTCTTGAGCCTGACAAGGAACCTGATATCACAAGAGGTACGCTCGAGGGCGACATCGTTCCCGGCGACATCACATTCTTCCGTTTACAGAGCACAGCTGACGCTAAGCTGAGAGCTTATGTTGCTGAAGGTGAAGTTCTCCCCGTTGCTACACGTTCATTCGGTGCTATCGGCGTATTCGCTATCCCCGAAATGGGCAGATTCTACCGCAACGTTCTTATCAAGAAGAACTATCCTCACCACGGTGCAGTTGCATTCGGTCACTACGGCAAGGCTATCTTCGATACACTGAAGTACCTCGGTGTTGAGGATCTTGAATTCAACCGTCCTGCTGGTATGCTGTATGACGGTGAGAATCCTTACGCTAAGTATTGATTTATCGGACGGCAATACGAAAGTAGATAAAGTTGATATAGTATAGTAAAATCCCTGAGAGTTGAGGCTCTCGGGGATTTTGTTTTGTAGAAAATGCGGTTCTATAATTAATAGGTTTTTTCAATAGAATTGGGGCACTGCTAAAATTGTGCAGTATCGTTCTTAATCGTATGTTTATAACGTTAATATCATCCGGTAACGGAAGTAAAGTAAAGCCCGACCCGCTGCACGGCGAATTTGAAGCGGCTCACAGCCGCCCGCCGGTAACGGAGGTTAAGCAAAGCTCGAACCGACAGAATGGCGAAATGTCAGCGGCGACCCGCCGCCCGCCGTCAATGCAACTCGCACATATTATCAACATTGGGAAAGGCGAATTTGAAGCGGCTCACAGCCGCCGCACTTGCAAAAACGGGGGATTTGTGGTACAATAAAACTAATTATTGACTAAAGTTTCGCTGTACAGGGGAGTACGGCGGTTGAAAGGATAAAGCTGATGGCAAAGAAAAATTATGACGACAACAGTCTTAAACAGCTGAAAGGACCCGATCAGGTACGACTGCGTCCCGGTGTTATATTCGGCTCGGACGGGCTTGACGGCTGTTGTCACTCCGTGTTTGAGATACTTTCAAACTCGATAGACGAGGCGAGAGAGGGCTTCGGAAAGAAGATAATCGTTACACGCTTCCTTGATAAAAGCATTGAAGTGCAGGACTACGGCAGAGGTATACCGATAGACTTCAATAAAAACGAGGAGAAGTACAACTGGGAGCTTGCCTTCTGCACACTGTACGCAGGCGGTAAGTACGATAACAACAGCGGAGATAACTACTCATACTCGCTCGGCCTTAACGGTCTTGGTCTTTGCTCGACACAGTTTGCGGCTGAGTATATGGAGGTCGAGAGCAACAACGGAACGTGGATATACGACCTGAGATTCGAAAAGGGCTATAACGTTGAAAAGGAAGAAAGAGGCTTCCGCCGTCACCAGTCGGACGGAACAACGGGTACAAAAATCAAGTGGAAGCCCGACCTTGATGTATTTACGGATATTGACGTGCCGTTTGAATATTTTGACGATGTTCTGCGCAGACAGGCAGTGGTAAATGACGGGCTGACCTTTGTGCTGAGAAACGAAGTGCGTGACGAGGAAACAGGCGAAACTCACTTTGAAGAGCATATCTACTGTTATGAAAACGGCATCAGCGATTATCTGAAAGAAATCGTAGGCGATACCGCACTCACGACCGAGCAGGTATGGAGCGCACAGCGTACAGGTAAGGACAGAGAGGACAAGCCGGAATACAAGGTAAAGATGAAGGTCGCTTTTGTATTCTCAAACAAAGTACAGCTTATACAGCACTACCACAATTCAAGCTGGCTTGAGCACGGCGGAAGTCCCGACAAGGCTATGCAGGCGGCATTCACAAATCAGATAGACGGCTGGCTGAAAGCTAACAGCAAGTACAACAAGACCGAGGGCAAGATAAAATTTACCGATATTGCCGACTGCCTTGTGTTCATATCTTCAAACTTCTCAACGCAGACAAGCTATGAGAACCAGACGAAAAAGAGCATAACCAATAAATTTATACAGGAGGCTATGACCGACTGGCTGAAGCATCAGCTTGAAGTGTACTTCCTTGAAAATCCGGATGAAGCGGTCAAGATATGCGAGCAGGTGCTGATAAACAAGCGTGCCCGTGAAAATGCCGCAAAGGCAAGAGATACAATAAAGAAACAGCTTTCGGGCAAGATAGACCTTGCGAACAGGATACCTAAGTTCGTTGATTGCAGGAGTAAGGATACGGCAAGACGTGAGCTTTATATAGTGGAGGGTGACTCGGCTTTGGGCGCCGTAAAGCAGGCGAGGGACGCAGACTATCAGGCGGTAATGCCTGTAAGAGGTAAGACGCTCAACTGCCTCAAGGCAAGCTATGACAAGATATTCAAGAGTGAAATTATCACGAACCTTATGAAGATACTCGGCTGCGGTGTTGAGGTAAAGGCTAAGGCGAACAAAGACCTTTCAACCTTTGATTTAAATAATCTCAGGTGGGAAAAGATAATAATCTGTACCGATGCGGACTATGACGGATACCAGATAAGAACGCTTATTCTTACTATGCTGTACAGACTTGTTCCGACCGTAATAGAAAAAGGCTTTGTGTATATCGCTGAGTCGCCGCTTTATGAGATAAACAGCAAGGATATGACCTACTTTGCCTATACAGAAGCGGAAAAGCAGAGGATACTTGCCGATATAGGCGAGCAGAAGTATAAGATACAGCGTTCAAAGGGTCTTGGTGAGAACGAACCGGAAATGATGTCGCTGACGACTATGAACCCCGAAACAAGACGGCTTATTAGAGTAATGCCTGAGGACGCACAGAAAACGCAGGAGATATTCGAGCTGCTGCTCGGCGATAACCTTGACGGAAGAAAGGACTATATCCGTGACTACGGCTATAAGTACCTTGACGATATAGACGTATCTTAAGCGGAGGATATATGGAAATTAACAGGATAGAGGTAATATCTGCAGTAGTGTCGGAGATGATAGCGACACTGCCCGAGGAAAGACGGCAGAAGGCATACATTCATCTTTTCGGCACGGCACAGACGGCAGGGCTTATTGCACTGCGCAGAGGTGTTAACGCAGAGCTTGCGCAGATAAGCGGACTGCTCCACGACTACCGTAAATATCTGACGGGCGTTGACGAAAAGCACGCAGAAGAAAGCGCTGATGCTGTAATGCCGATACTGGCAAAGACGGGGCTTTTCAGCGTGTGCGAGATAGGCAATATCACAAGAGCGATAGCGAACCACAGCGACAAGGAAAATGTCGGGCTTCCGCTTGACGAGGTGCTGAAAGACGCAGATGTTCTGCAACACGTTTTACAGAATACAACGCTACCCATAAGAGATAAATACGAGAAACGCTTTGAAAAGCTGAAAAAAGAGTTTTCGCTCTGAGCAGGGCATAAAGCTAAAAAGAGGTATAGATTTTGAGAAAAGGAAAGAACGAAAAGAGCGAGAAGAAGGTCGCTCCGAATAAAAACGCTTATATAGAGGGTGCAGGTATTGTCGAGAATCAGCCGATAACCGATACGCTGACCGAAAACTATATGCCGTATGCAATGAGCGTTATAGTTTCCCGTGCGCTCCCCGAAATTGATGGTTTCAAGCCGTCACACAGAAAACTGCTGTATACGATGTACAAGATGGGTCTGCTTACGGGAGCAAGAACGAAGTCGGCGAACATTGTCGGACAGACAATGAAATTAAATCCGCACGGCGATATGGCGATATACGAAACGATGGTAAGACTTGCAAGGGGCAACGAGGCGCTTTTGCACCCATATGTTGACAGCAAGGGTAACTTCGGCAAGGCATATTCAAGGGATATGTCGTTTGCGGCGTCACGATATACAGAGGCAAAGCTCGACCCTATCTGCGCTGAGATATTTGCGGATATTGACCGTGATATAGTTGACTTTGTGCCGAACTACGATAACTCAATGACAGAGCCTGTACTGCTTCCTACAAGATTCCCTGCGGTACTGGTAAACAATAACGTTGGTATCGCCGTATCTATGGCGAGCAATATCTGTTCTTTCAATTTGTCGGAGGTGTGTGAAACAGCCGCCGCACTTATGAAAAACCCCGAACACGATATTGTATCTACGCTTAAAGGACCGGATTTCCCCGGCGGAGGCTTCATATTGCAGGACGAGAACGAGCTTCGCCGTATATATGCCACCGGACGTGGAAGCGTAAAGGTACGCAGTAAGTATATCTATGACAAAACGGCAAACTGTATCGAAGTGACCGAGATTCCGCCTACGACGACTATTGAAGCGATAATCGACAAGATAGTTGAGCAGGTAAAGCTGGGCAAGCTGAAGGAAATCTCCGATGTGCGTGACGAGTCGGACTTATCGGGTCTTAAGATAACTATTGATTTAAAGCGTGGGCAGGACAGCGAGGCGGTAATGAAAAAGCTGTTCAGGATAACTCCCTTACAGGACGTTTTCTCCTGCAACTTCAACATTCTTGTAGGCGGTATGCCGAAGGTCATGGGTGTTGCCGAGATACTTGAGCAGTGGACGGATTTCAGAATTACCTGCGTAAAGAGAAAGACAAAGTTCGAGCTTGCAAGAAAGAAAGAGAAGCTCCATCTGCTGACAGGTCTTAAGAAGATACTGCTTGATATAGACAAGGCTATAAAGATAATCCGTGAAACAGAGGATGACGCAGAGGTCGTACCGAACCTTATGATAGGCTTCGGCATAGACGAAACACAGGCTGAATATGTTGCGGATATAAAGCTGAGAAATATCAACAAGGGCTATATCTTGAAGCGCATCGAGGAAATAGACAGCCTTAAGGAAGAAATAGCCGATATGGAGGATATTCTTTCTTCGGAGCGCAGAGTGAAGCAGATAATCATATCGGAGCTTGGCGATATAGCGAAGAAATACGGCAAGCCCAGAAAGACAATGTTCATCTACGGCACTGAGGACGAGGAGAACGAGGCGGAGGAGGAGATACCCGATTATCCCGTTAATCTGTTCTTCACCCGTGAGGGATATTTCAAGAAGATCACTCCTCAGTCGCTGAGAATGAGCGGCGAACAGAAGCTCAAGGAAAACGATGAGATAATCGAAACCTATGACGGCAGTAACCGTGCGGAGCTGTTGTTCTTCACGGATAAATTCCAGGTATATAAGGCAAGAGCCTGCGACTTTGAGGACGGAAAGGCAAGCGTTATGGGCGACTATCTGCCCGTAAAGCTGGAGCTTGACCCGGACGAGAAGATAATAAAGATGATAGCCGCAGAGGACTACAGCGGAACGCTTGTAATGTTCTTTGAAAACGGTAAATGTGCAAAAGTGCCTATGGCATCGTTTGAAACAAAGACAAGGCGCAAAAAGCTGGCGAACGCATATAATGACGGCTCGCCGCTCGTATCTATGACGCTTATTGACGGCGACTGCGAGTTTATGCTAAGCTCGGATGCAGGCAAGGTCATGATATTCAACACAGTGCTTATCCTGCCCAAAGCGGCAAGGGATACGCAGGGCGTTCAGGTAATGAGGCTTACCAGAGCAAAGCTCAGATCTGCGGTTAAATACAAGGACGGTATGATAAAGGACGCAGACATCTACAGGACAAAGACCGTGCCTGTTGCGGGAACGCTGTACGACGAGGACGTTGACCAGCTGAAATTTGTGTAAATCAGTAAGCGGCGGTCGGTGTAAAATATTCTTTAAACCTTGAAATTCACCCGCCACTGTGCTATACTTAAATTGCGTCTTTACAATGACGTGAGAGGTTATAATTCAGGCGGTCAGCCACAGTAAAAAGAGGTAGAAAAAATGCTCAGCGATATTGAAATTGCCCAGAACGCAAAAATGCTAAAAATAAAGGATATAGCAAAGGAACTCGGAATTGACGAGGAGGAGCTTATACCCTACGGTCACTACAAGGCGAAGATCTCACAGGAATGTATAGACCGTCTTGAAAGCAAAGAGGACGGCAAGCTGATACTTGTTACGGCTATAAACCCCACTCCTGCGGGAGAGGGCAAGACGACTACTTCCGTTGGTCTTGCGGAGGGTATGTACAAGATAGGCAAAAAGGCTGTACTTGCACTGCGTGAGCCTTCACTGGGTCCCGTCTTTGGTATAAAGGGCGGTGCGGCAGGCGGAGGATATGCGCAGGTAGTGCCTATGGAGGATATAAATCTTCACTTCACGGGGGATATGCACGCAATCACCTCCGCAAACAATCTGCTTTGCGCACTTATAGATAACCACATTCAGCAGGGAAACGTGCTCGGAATAGACCCCAGACGCATACAGATAAAGCGTTGTCTTGATATGAACGACAGAGCGCTGAGAAACTGTATAATCGGTCTTGGCGGCAAGGTGAACGGCGTTCCGAGAGAGGATCACTTCCAGATAACCGTTGCAAGCGAGATAATGGCGATACTGTGTCTTGCGGACGATCTTGTTGATCTTAAGGCAAGGCTCGGCAGAATCCTTGTTGCGTATACTTATGACGGAAAGCCCGTATTCGCTTCTGATGTTGAGGCGGTAGGCGCAATGACAGCACTCTTAAAGGATGCTATCAACCCCAACCTCGTGCAGACGCTCGAAAATACTCCCGCTATCATTCACGGCGGCCCGTTTGCAAACATTGCTCACGGCTGTAACAGCGTAAGAGCGACTAAGCTTGCATTAAAGCTCGGCGACTATGCCATAACCGAGGCAGGCTTCGGCAGCGACCTCGGTGCGGAGAAGTTCTTTGACATAAAGTGCCGTTACGCAGGACTTAGGCCCTCGTGTACGGTCATAGTAGCTACTATCCGTGCGTTGAAATATAATGGCGGTGTTCCGAAAACCGAGCTTACCGCAGAGAACACAGAGGCTCTCAGAAAGGGCATCGTAAACCTCGGTGCACATATAGAAAATATGCGTAAATACGGCGTGCCTGCAGTTGTTGCGATAAACCACTTCTATACCGATACAGAGGCTGAAATAGCCATTGTCCGTGAATACTGCGAGAAGATGGGCGCAAAGGTCGCATTCTCCGATGTATTCTTAAAGGGCGGAGAAGGCGGTATCGAGCTTGCAAACGCTGTTATAGATACAATAAACGAAAACGAGGGCAAGACTAATTTTGCTCATATATATGACGAGAAGTTGTCAATAAAGGAAAAGCTGAATATAATCGCCAAGGAAATCTACCGTGCGGACGGCGTAAGCTATACAACGGGTGCAGAAAAGGCAATAAAGGAAATTGAAGCTATCGGCTTTGACAAGCTGCCTGTATGTGTTGCAAAGACACAGTATTCCTTATCGGACGACCCGACAAAGCTCGGTTGCCCGAAGAATTTCACGATAACCGTCCGTGATGTAAAGCTGTCGGCAGGCGCAGGCTTTGTAGTCGCACTCACGGGTGATATTATGACAATGCCCGGACTGCCTAAGGTTCCTGCCGCAAACAAGATAGATGTAAGCGCAGACGGCGAGATAAGCGGTCTGTTCTGATGGAAAGGTTTATTTCAGATTCGCCTGAAGAAACGGTTGAAATCGGCAAAAAGATAGCCTCTTATCTGAAAGCCGGCGATTGTGTGCTTTATACCGGCGAAATGGGCGCAGGAAAAACGCATTTAACAAAGGGCATAGCGGAATATTTCGGCAGTACGGACGATGTTACAAGTCCGACCTTCGCTCTTGTGAACGAATATGAGGGCGATGTGCCGATCTTCCACTTTGACCTTTTCAGAATAAACACGCTCGACGATCTGTATGCTATCGGATTTTTCGACTACCTCGACCGAGGCGGAATAATGTGTATAGAGTGGAGCGAGAACATACCTGAGCTTGCCTCGTATCTTGACGGCAGGTGCGGTGTGATTATCACTAAAACAGGGGATAATTCAAGAGTAATTGAATATATTCCGCAGGAGGAACTATGCTGATACTCGGTATCGACACTGTCGCCGCTCCTTGCTGTGCCGCCGTGTATGATACGGAAAAGGGGCAGATACTCGGCAGTACGGTGATAAACAACAAGCTGACGCACAGCGTGACGCTTATGCCTGTTGTAAGGGATCTTGTCAGAAATGCGGAGCTTTCTATGGAGGATATAGGACTTTTCGCAGTGGCGAACGGTCCGGGTTCTTTCACGGGACTTCGTATAGGCATATCGGCGGTAAAAGGGCTTGCTTTTGCATTGTCGAAGCCTTGTGCGGCAGTTTCAACGCTTGAGGCTATGGCGTATAATGTTACAGCCTATGACTGCGTTGTCTGCGCCGCAATGGACGCAAGGTGCAATCAGGTGTATGTTGCACTGTTTCGTGTAAATGGCGGCAAGGTCGAAAGACTGACCGAAGAAGAATGTCTGAAAACAGACGAAGCGGCAAGAATGCTGTCGGAATATGACGATGATATAATGCTTGTCGGCGACGGCGCATTTATAATGAAAAAAGCAACGGATAACGAGGGAATGGAAAACGTGAAGATTGCCCCAGATCCGTTAAGATACCAGACGGGCTACGGCGTATGCCTTGCGGCTGTAAGCGCACCGCAGTTAACGCCCGAACAGCTTATGCCGATGTATCTTAAGCTGCCGCAGGCTCAGCGTGAGCTTATGGCAAAGAATGCTGAGGCATATAAAGAAAGGAAAGAATAAAAATGCTGGCAATAGGTAGCGATCACGCAGGATATGAGCTGAAGTGCGAGGTTAAGAAGTTCCTTGACGGGCTGGGAGTCGAATATATCGACTGCGGCTGTAACGGAGAGAGAGCGGATTATCCCGACATCGCAGAAAAGACCTGTGAGAAAATCAAAAGCGGAGAGTGCGACAAGGGCATTCTGATATGCGGTACGGGTATAGGCATCAGCATATCCGCAAACAAGATAAAGGGTATCCGTGCGGCTTTGTGTCAGGATTATTATACGGCAAAGTACACACGCCTTCACAATGACGCAAACGTTCTGTGCATGGGCGGCAGAGTTATAGGACCGGGTACGGCTGAAGAAATAGTAAGAGTATTCCTGTCAACCCAGTTCGAGGGCGGAAGACACGCAGCCCGTGTTGACAAGATGATGGCGCTCGAAAATAAGTAAGTAATTAAAGTCTGCGGATTTTTCCCTATGAAAATCACGGCAGGGCTATAAAAAACTAATCCAACAATACATAGGGAGAAAAGAGAATGTTATGGCAAACGAGAAACTTCACATCTGTGACCACCCCCTTGTACAGCACAAGGTATCTCTTTTAAGAGATAAGAACACGGGCGCAAAGGAATTCAGAGAGCTTGTAAGCGAAATTTCAATGCTTATGTGCTATGAGGCAACGAGAGATCTTCCTCTTAAGAAGGTACAGATTCAGACTCCCGTAGCTATCGCAGAGTCAAATGTTATCTCAGGCAGAAAGCTCGCATTTGTACCTATCCTCCGTGCAGGTCTTGGTATGACCGAGGGCGTTATGGCACTTGTTCCTGCCGCAAAGATAGGTCATATCGGTATATTCAGAGGAAAGGGCAGATCGGACAAAACGGTCGCAAACGAGTATTACTGCAAACTCCCGTTTGATATAAACGAGCGTGACGTAATAGTTACCGATATTATGCTCGCTACAGGCACATCGGCTGTACACGCTATACGCAAGATTAAGGAAGCCGGCGCACATTCTATAAAGTTTATGTGCATTATCGCCGCACCCGAGGGTATAGCCGCTATACACAAGGAATTCCCCGATATAGAGATTTACTGCGGTGCGCTTGACGACGGTCTTAATGAGGATCTGTATATCACTCCCGGCGTAGGTGATGCAGGCGACAGACTCTTCGGAACAAAGTAAGTCAAATAAAATCAAGCTGAAGACGTTGAGAAACACACGCAGACAAGGAAACAGCCCCGACAGGCGTACAAAGGTACGTTGAGGGGCTGTTGACGCAGTAAGCAAAAATGCTTTCGCACAGCCGTTTTTTACGGCTGTGCGAAATTCTTTTACTTATCCTATTTTAATCTTGTGTCAGATGATTTATCTGCATTTTTGCGGTGCGTGGGTTTATCGACAGTCAGGAGCCTGCCGCAATTGCGGCAGGCTCCTTTAAACCCGTGCGGTTAATTTTTGCGTGGCTGAAGCCCTGTCATAAAGCCGTCAAGTGCGGCGGAGCATATATCGCCGCCGACAATTCTGCCGCTGACGATGATAAGGTTCATTCTGATGTTATCAAGCGTGTTTCCGCTGTCATCGGTGTAATCGGTTATAATATATGTATACTGTACTGCGTCCTCGCCCTTATACAGCGATAAATCAAAGCCGCACTGCTTTTGCAGGGCGTTGTAGTTTTCATATACGCTGCCGAATACGGCAGGGATAACGATATTCTGTACGGTTTCGCTGTCGGCGGATATGCTGTAGCCGAGCGTTTTTGCGTAATCGGCTCTGTCGCTGTACGTTTCACCGCATATTGCACTGCGGCGGCACATAACAAGAACGGTAAGCAGTGTAATGAAAAGAGCGGCAGGGATAACAAGCAAGCGGATAATTTTTCTGTGTTTCATTTTTCCTCCGTTATGTCAATTTATTGTAAGGGCGGTCGGTTGCGGGGACAGTCACTTGAAATTTACTAAAATCTATGCTGAAATATTCAGCAAAATGCTGAAATTTTAACGCAATCTTTAACACGTTTAAGTATTAATTGCAAAATTTCACTAAAATTATCCGCTTCCATTTGTGATTTGTAACAAATTCGAACGGAATTTACTTTATTCAAGACTGAGATTCGGCTAAAATTTGTATAAATTGTACACAAAAAGGACAAAATTTAAATGCGTTTTATATGTGTTGGTGATTTTGCATAACGCAAGGCTTTGATATTTGGGTAATTAGGTACTATCATTTTCGGCTCGATTTTGTTAAAATATTAGCGTAAGGTTATTCTGCAATAAAACAGGAGGTCACACATAAATGGCAAGTTTATCTTTAAGAGGTATCTATAAGCGTTACCCCGGCGGCGTAGTAGCCGTTTCTGACTTTACTATGAACATCAAGGACAAGGAGTTCATTATCCTCGTTGGTCCTTCAGGTTGCGGTAAGTCAACAACATTAAGAATGATTGCAGGTCTTGAGGAAATTTCCGAAGGCGAGCTTTTCATCGGCGACAGACTCGTTAATGACGTAGCTCCTAAGGATCGTGATATTGCGATGGTTTTCCAGAACTACGCTCTGTATCCTCATATGACTGTTTTCGAGAACATGGCATTCGGCTTAAAGCTGAGAAAAGTGCCTAAGGATGAGATCAAGAAGCTTGTTGAAGAAGCTGCTAAGATCCTCGACATTGCACATCTTCTCGACAGAAAGCCCAAGGCTTTATCAGGTGGTCAGAGACAGCGTGTAGCTTTAGGTAGAGCTATCGTTCGTGATCCTCAGGTATTCTTACTTGACGAGCCTCTTTCAAACCTTGACGCTAAGCTCCGTGCACAGATGAGAACTGAGCTTTCAAAGCTTCACAAGAAGTTAGGTACTACATTCATCTACGTTACTCATGACCAGATCGAGGCTATGACGATGGGTGACAGAATCGTAGTTATGAAGGATGGTTACATCCAGCAGATCGATTCACCTATCAACCTGTATGAGAACCCCGTTAACAAGTTCGTTGCAGGCTTCATGGGTTCACCTCAGATGAACTTTATCAACGCTAAGCTCCTCATGCTCAACGGCAAGTACACAGTTGAATTCGGTTCAGAAGATACAAAGACAACAAGAGGCAGAAAGTTCTATGTTGAACTGCCCGGTGCTAAGGCAGATACAGAAGCTCTTAAGTACTATGTTGACAAGGAAGTTATCCTTGGTATCCGTCCCGAGAACATTCACGATGAAGAAATGTTCCTTTCAAACGCTAAGACAGGTCTGATCGAAGCTACAGTAGACGTTACCGAAATGATGGGTGCTGAGTCTTACCTCTACCTCACATGCGAAGGTATCCCGCTGACAGCAAGAGTATCGCCCAGATGTACAGCTCGTCCTCAGGACGTTATCAAGCTTGCTCTTGATCCTAACAAGGTACACCTGTTCGATCCTAACGATGAGCATTCAATCTTAGTTTAATATTTAAATAAGATTATACAGTCCCCCGGTTTTTAAACCGGGGGATTTATTTTTGGCTAAGTGTGACATAACTCTTGTATGCTTCTTGACAATGCAATTTTGCTAATGTATAATTTTTATATGCAGTATGCGGATTTCGCTGTGCAATCGAAATCCGTATGCACGACGGCTATGCTGTCACGGAGGGTTACATAAGTGGGATTGAACAATAATAATTCTGTAGAAAAAAGCGGAGCTAAAGCAAGACGCAGCATTTATAATCTTGTTCTGATAGTCGTTGTCGGTGTGCTGTTCGTTACAGGATATACATATATTTTGCAAAAAATGTATAATGACAGTATACTGGATAATGCGATAGCAGAGGACAGTTCGCGCACCGACGCTATGCACAAGGGCGTATCGAATGCACTTACCAGAGAGGATTTTACCGAAATAAATACTGTGGACGATATGAATACCGAGCGTTACAAATCGCTTCAGACATATCTCAATCAGATACGCAATATGAACTCGACAAGATACTTCTATACAGCAAAGAGAAATACAGAGGGTAGGCTTATATATCTTGTGGACGGTCTTGACCTTGGCGCAGATGACTTTGCCTATCCCGGTACATATATTGAAGAAGAGATGATACCGTATATCGAAAGAGCGCTTTCGGGAGAAAATGTCTATTCGCAGGAGATAATCGATACAACGTGGGGTCATATTTTCACAGCGTGCTATCCCGTCAGAGCGAATGACGGAAGTAATGAGATCATCGGTGCGTTGTGTATCGAGACCGATATGGAGCCGACTTATGTATTTATCAGTGAACGTAATAATTTCGTTATGATAATCGGTGCTGTCGGGATAGTTGCGATAGTTATGTTGTTTTTCTGTGTCTGCATTTATATTAGGCATTACCGCAACCAGCAGAAAAAGCAACAGAAAATACTCGAAGAAGCGGCAGAAGCGGCATATTCAGCCAACAGGGCAAAGTCAACGTTCCTGTTCAATATATCTCACGATATCCGTACACCGATGAATGCTATAACAGGCTATGTCGAGCTTGCAAAGCACCATCTCAACGAGCCGGACAAGCTCAGCGGGTATATGGACAATATCAGCAATTGTGGGCAGAAACTGCTGTCGTTACTCAATAATGTCCTTGACCTTGCCAGAATTGAAAACAACAAGACAGTTATCGAAAACACGATAAACGATATTGATGACTTGTTCACGTCCTGTATAACTATGTTTGAAAATTCCGCAGAGAAGAAAAAACTCACTATATCAATGCGTAAGAATATAAAATACAGGTACATCTATATTGATGAAACGCATTTCTCTGAAATCGTTATGAACATAATGAGTAATGCCATCAAATATACCGGAGCAGACGGAGAGATAACCTGTGCTATAAGGCAGGAGGACGGCGACAACGAGCAGATGTGCAATACGGTGTTCTCAATTACCGATACGGGCATAGGAATGTCTGAAGAATACATATCGCATATATTTGAGGCATTCTCGCGTGAACGGACTTCTACAGTCAGCGGTGTAGAGGGTGCAGGGCTCGGAATGGGCATTGTAAAGAAACTGGTCGATCTTATGGGCGGAGAGATAACCGTCAGCAGCGCAATAGGCGAAGGCTCTGTATTTACTGTGTCACTTCCTTGCAGAATATCGTCAGAAGAGGAAGCAAAGGCAAAACGTGCCGATACGGATATTGACAAGACTTCCCTTAAAGGCAGAAGAGTGCTTCTGACCGAGGATAATAATATAAATGCCGAAATAGCAACCGAATTGTTGTCTGATGAGGGCCTTATAATCGAACGAGCCAAAGACGGCGTTGACTGTGTGGAAATGCTGGAGAAAGCGCCCGATGATTACTATGATATTATCCTTATGGATATCCAGATGCCGATAATGAACGGCTATGAGGCCGCAGCCAAGATACGCAGGATAGACGACCGCAAAAAAGCCGATATACCGATAATAGCGCTCACTGCCAATGCGTTTTCCGAGGATAAGGACAATGCGATAAAGGCGGGAATGAACGACCATGTTCCGAAGCCTATAGATATGAATGTCCTGCTTCCTGCTATGCAGAAACTGATAACAGGAAAATAAACAAAAAGACTGTAAATCCGATTTTGGACTTGCAGTCTTTTATATTATTTTTATACGGTAAGCGTACCGTTTTCGCTGATTTCAAGCAACAGTATCTGTTCTTCCTTGCCGGTATCGGCATTTATATATACGAGCATCTGTCTGCCGTCAGGAGAGGTGCAGTGAAATTCATAGCAATAAAGTTCGTTTGTGCCTGCGGAAGGCACTACGGCAAGGGAGGTATCAGTAACTGTAAGCTCTGATGAGAGCTGTTTTCTTGCTTGCTCTGCGGTAATCTTCGGTTCGGGCAGATTACGTTTCTTGTGATTTGTGATATATCCTCTGCCGTCAAAGCTGAGTATATCGCCGTTATCCATCGCCACGCCGACTTTGATAAGGTCGGTGTACATCGTTATATCTCCCTGTGTGCCTGCAAAGTTCACAAGGCAGACGTTGCCGTTTATCTCGTAATAGGTGTCGGTTATGTGGTTTATGCCGAGCATCGAGAGATATTCTTCAGCCTTTGCGACAGCCTCAAGTGCGGTGACAGAGCGAGTGGGAACACTTCTGCCGCAGAGCATATAGCTGAGATAACCTCCGTTTTTTGTCACGGCTATGGTGGTGCTGTCCTTTGTAAAGACGTAGGACGGCATTTTTCCTTGTTCGTCGTTTTTGTCATCGTGCGACAAGCCGACAGTGCCGCAGGCTTTCTCGGCTTTTTTCAGTGCGTCCGAAAGGGTGACTGCCGATGCAGACTTCAGCATTTCGGGATTTTTTTCGAGGATATGGTCTGAGAAAGGTCCGTCGTATATAAGTGTCGGGTAGTTGTCATAGCCTTCTTCAAAATCGGTGAAGCCCTCAGTTATATATGACGGCTCATCGCTGTTTTTCGCTTCCTGCACCTCTGTTGCGGCTTTTTCAAAGGATAATTCGCCGTTTGTTATGCGCTGTTCCACCTTCCACATATTGTCGGCAAGGCGGTCGGCATATTCGCCGAGCGTTTTAAGCGATTTTCTGTCGTCCTCCGTCAGCGTTTCTCCGTCGGAATAACGCTTTGCAAGGCTCTTTGAGAAGTTGCCCACCTGCGACAGAAATTTATAGGTGTTTTCAAGATGAAGCTCGGATACCGGAAGCTCGGCAAGTGAGGCTTTTGCGGTGGACGCATCGCTCCAAAGCTTTGACGAAAGCTGTGTCATCATCTCCGGTGTGCCTGCATACATACCCTTGTAAAGCGTGTTCTTGATGTTGTCGATCTCAGCCGACAGATCCTCTACATTTCGTGTCATGCTCTGCTCAAAGCTCCTTTTATAACGGACGGAGCTGTTCATATTCAGCGTGGCAGATATGCCTGCAGCGACCGATATGGCGGTAAAAAAGCTGATTATCCGCACAAAACAACGTTTTGAAATATACATATTATTTTCTTCCTTCCATAAAATCGGCGGTAATGCGTATACAAGGTTATTTTTTCATAAAAATTTCAGAATATACCCTGTTTTTTTATCGCAAAATGGTGTATAATTAAGACGATTATAGACAAGCGGGCAACGCCATACAGATAAGTGGGCGAAGTCCCAATGAAAAGGAGACGGAAATTTGATATATCTGGATAATGCCGCCACTACAAAGCCCTGCGATCAGGCAATAAAAGCGGCTGAAGATGCCGCAAGAAGCTGTTTCGGCAATGTATCGTCACTGCACAGGCTCGGTATTGAGTCTGAAAAGCTGATGAACAGTGCAAAGAAAACGATTCTTAAAAAGCTGGGGCTGCAGGGAGAAATATATTTTACATCAGGTGCGACCGAAAGCAACAATCTTGCGATAAGAGGAGTCGCAGACGCTTATAAACGCAGAGGAAATAAAATAGTGACTACCGCTATGGAGCATCCATCCGTAGCAAGAACGATGGATTATCTTGAAAAGCTGGGTTTTGAAATAGTCCGTTTGTCGCCTAAGGACGCTATTGATAATTTCGAGCAGTATATTGCGGATAATGTTACACAGGATACTATACTTGTATCGTGCATGGCAGTAAACAACGAGAACGGCTTTAAGGTCGATACCGAAAAGCTGTACAGACTCGTAAAAAATGCGAACAGCGAAACTATCGTTCATATAGACGGCGTACAGGGCTTTTGCAAGGTGACGCTTAAGGGCGATCTTATCAGCCTTTCAGGACATAAGATACACGGCTTTAAGGGCATAGGAGCAATGTACTGTGCGGATAAGATAAGATTCACTCCGCTTGTATACGGCGGAGGACAGCAGAAAAATCTGCGTCCGGGAACAGAGCCTACCGAGCTTATAGCATCATTTGAGGCGGCTGTGAAGGCATACCCTACTGACCTTACACATTACATTGAGCTGAACGGTTATCTGCGTGACAGGCTTTCGAAAATGGAGGACGTTTATATAAACAGCCCGGACAACAGCGTGTATAACATACTGAGTTTCTCTGTGCTTGGGGTGAGAAGCGAGATAATGCTTCATTCGCTCGAAGAAAAAGAGATTTATGTGAGCAGCGGCTCTGCCTGTTCAAAAGGCAAGATAAGCTCGGTGCCCGACGCTTTCGGAATGAACAGCGAAAGAGCGGACAGCACTATAAGAGTGAGCTTTTCGATGGAAACAACAAAGGAAGACATTGACGCACTCTGCGATGAAATAGAAAACGGCATTTCACGGTTCAGACGTACAAAGAAAAGCCGCAGGAAAGGAAACATATAATGAACGAACTTATAATGGCAAAATACGGCGAGATAGCACTGAAAGGGCTTAACAAAGGCACTTTTGAGGATATACTCGTAAAGAATATCAGAAGAAGACTGCGTCACTGCGGTAAATTTCATTACATGAGGAAGCAGTCTACCATATACATAGAGCCTGTGGGCGAATGCGACCTTGACGAAGTTATCGAAAAGCTGAAGGTAATATTCGGTATAGGTGCATTACAGCGTTGTGCGGTGTTTGAAAAGGATTTCGAGCAGATAAAGTCGCAGGGCGTACCTTATCTTGAAAATGCACTCAAAAACGCAAAAACGTTCAAGGTTGACGCAAAGCGTTCAGACAAATCGTTCCCTATGAAAACTCCAGAAATACAGGCGGAGCTTGGCGGCGCTATACTTGAAGCGTATCCTCACCTGTCTGTAGACGTTCATAATCCCGAAATTACCGTAATGTGCGAGATAAGGGACAAGGGTGCATATGTCAGCGCCGAGCGTATAATCGGCGCAGGCGGTATGCCTGTAGGCAGCTCGGGCAAGGCTCTGCTTTTATTGTCGGGCGGTATCGACAGCCCTGTTGCAGGCTATATGATGGCGAAGCGTGGTCTTATTGTGGACGGTATACACTTTGTAAGCCCTCCGTATACATCCGAGCGTGCGTTGATGAAGGTTGAAACGCTCTGCGAAAAGCTGACAAGCTATTGCGGAGATATCAGATTCTACTGCGTTCCGTTTACGGAGATACAGGAAGCGCTGAGGGATAACTGCCCCGAAGAATTTTTCACAATAATTATGCGCAGGCTTATGGTGAAAATTGCCAACATAATTGCCGAAAGAAACGAGTACGGCGCACTTGTCACAGGCGAAAGCGTGGGACAGGTGGCAAGTCAGACTTTAAAGGCTATACAGTGTACCGATGCCGCCGCAGAATATCCGGTATTCCGCCCTGTTATCGGTATGGATAAGAAGGAAATTATAGATATAGCACGAAAGATAGATACGTTTGAAACATCGACCCTGCCTTATGAGGACTGCTGTACGGTATTTACGCCGAAGCACCCCAAGACACGCCCTGTATTTGACGAGGTCATAAAGGCTGAGCAGTCGTTTGACTTTGCACCTCTCATAGAAAAGGCTGTAGAGGGTACAACGGTAAAGCTGTTCAGAATCGAGAGCAAGGAAGAACAGGAATAATGGGTTGTCAAAAAGCCTCTAAAGTTGTCGTGAATGGGGTTGAGGGGCGAAGCCCCCAACAGGGACTAGGGGCGGTAGCCCCAGTAATATAGCCCCTTCCCGAGGGGAAGGGGTTTGGGGTTAGGGATTGAGAATAGATTGCTTTTCTCAAAAACAAACTTTTTCTTAAAGTTGCAGGAATAAACCTTGATAAAAAGGAGATGTGGCTTTATGAGCCGTATCGGAGAGCTTCAGCTCGATATTGACAAAACCGCCGGAAGTGTAGTACAATTATTAGTTAGCAAGGGAAAGAAAATAGCCTGTGCGGAGAGCTGTACAGGCGGTCTTATCAGTGCCGCAATAACTTCCGTAAGCGGTTCTTCAGCCGTAATGGATATGAGCATCTGCACCTATGCCATAAGCGCAAAGGAGCGGTTTATAGGCGTACCTGCCGCAATAATAGATAAATACGGTGTGGTCAGCGCCGAAACCGCAATGGCAATGGCTGAAGGGGTAAGAAAGACGGCAGGAAGCGATATAGGAATATCGGTAACAGGCATAGCAGGTCCTACGGGAGCTGAGCCGGGCAAGCCTGTCGGCACTGTATATATCGGGCTGAGCGTGGCAGGAAACACGCAGGCACGGCTTGCTTTTACCGACCCATTGCTTGCAAAAGACGAAAATGCGAGAGAATATATAAGAAAAAACACGGTGCTTACCGCTTTGCAGTGGGTTGCCGAAAATATATAAACAGAGCAATAGAAAACACACAAGCAAGGAGACTGTTATGGAAAGCGATAACAAATTTGAAAATGATACAGGCGGTATGTCTGTTGATGAGATAATCGCAGATATTGACAGAAAGGCAGCAAACGCAGCGGCGCTTGAAGAAAACTCGGTAGGCGTTACGCCCGAAGGCGAAAATGAGATGGCAGACGAGCAGGCTGCAGTCAGTGCGGATGAAGCCGATACCGCCGCCGAACATATACCGGTCGATGATGAAAGCACGATAGACGAGCTTTCGGGCGCCGATGAAATGTCGGACGGTCAGGAGGCGCTTGAAGAAAAAAGTGCTGAATTAGCCAAAGAAGCAAACGCTGATGCGACAGCAAAAACAGAGAAGAAGCCTAACTTCTTTTATCGCCTTGCAAGAGGCATTATCCCGTGGAAAGGCGACAATGCGGGGCTTATAATAAGAAAAATCATATTTATAGTGGCATTTATAGTTTTTCTGGCGACAGCTATACCGCTTCTTGCGGATATACTTTCTATGTACAAGGATGAGCAGGTAAGCAAGGATATTTCGAAGATGTATCAGCTTGACGATACAGATGTTCCCGAAGATAACAAGGATATACTTCCCTCGTTCAAGAAGCTGCTGGAAATAAATCCCGACACAGTGGGATATATAAAGATAGACGGCACTCTTGTGGATTATCCCGTTGTAAAGGGAACCGACAACGACTATTACCTTACCCATGACTTTTATAAGAACGAAAGCCGCAGCGGTACGGTAATGATGGATTACCGCAACAAGGTGACGGCTGACGGTCACTCGGGCAATCTGGTGCTGTACGGTCACAATATGGCAGTAGGCACATTCTTTGCACCGCTGAACGAATACTGGCGTACAATGTACGATTCGTATGACGAGCCGAGCAAGTCTTTCTACAAAGAGCATCCCGTTATAAGATTCGATACATTATACGAGCAGGCGGAGTGGAAGGTTTTCGGCTTCGGCATATTCAATGTTGCCGAGTCAAGAGGAGAAGTGTATGAATATAATCAGAAGCTCGATTTCACCTCCGAAGATGATTTCAACGATTATATCATAAATATAATGGACAGAAGCGATATTTTCACCGATGTCGATTTAAAATACGGCGATGATATTCTTACGCTTTCAACGTGCTGCTGGCCTTACGAGGGCAGTGGTGACACAGTAAGACTTGCGATATTCGCAAGGAAGATAAGGAAAGGTGAAAGCGACAGCGTTGATGTGGAAAAGGCTGTGGGAAATCCTTATGTAAGGCGTTGGCAGTGGGTATACGACAAGGTAAGCGGAGGATATGACTGGTTCCAAAGCACATGGGACAGAAGAAAGCTGTTGAGCTACGATGCGGAAGACGCAAAGCGTGACAACTATTCCTTCCCGGATAAGGCAGACTGACGCTGTGCCCGGTCACGTTAAATATAAGGAGCATAAATGACAACATATATGGAAAAGTATCCACGCCGCAACGGTGTGGCTGCAAAAAAGCCGGGTTTTTGGAAAAGGCTTATCAAGGGCATTATCCCGTGGAAAGGCGACAGTGCGGCGGCGGTCATCAGAAAACTGGTGTTTATAATCGCACTGATTGTATTTCTTGCTACGGCTATACCGCTTGTTTCGGACGTATTTATGATGTTCCGTGACCAGTGGAGAAGTCAGGGAATATCGAACATATATATTCCCGACGGAAACAGCGGCGGTGCAAGCAAGGAAATACTTCCCTCGTTCAAGAAGCTGCTTGAAATAAATCCCGATACGGTAGGGTACCTCAAAATAGACGGCACTGCAATTGATTATCCCGTCGTAAAGGGAAAAGATAACGACTACTACCTTACGCACGATTTCTACAGGGAAAAGAGCAAGAGCGGTTCTGTAATGATGGACTGCAACTGTGTGGTTTCTCCGGACGGAAATTCGGGCAATATGGTGCTTTACGGTCACAATATGGCTGTCGGCACATTCTTCTCGTGCCTCAGCGAATACTGGAGAACGCTTTATGACAGCTATGATGCGCCGTCAATGCAGTTCTACAAGGATCATCCGACCATAACGTTCAATACCCTTTACGAAGAAGCTGAATGGAAGATATTCGGCATAGGGCTTTTCAATATCTATGAGGAATACGGTGAAGTGTACTATAACTACAATAACAAGCACGATTTTACTTCCCGTGACGACTTCAACCATTTTATAATTGATCTTATGGACAGAAGCGATATTTTCACAGATGTAGATATAGAGTACGGCGACGATATACTGACCCTTTCTACCTGCTACTGGCCGTTCCGCTCGGATATGGATAATGTGCGTCTTGCGATATTTGCAAGAAAGGTACGTCCGGGCGAAAGCACCTATGTCGATGTAAGCAAGGCGAAGGTAAACACTTATGTAAAGCGTTGGCAGTGGGTATATGATAATATCGGCGGCGGATATGACTGGTCGCAGAGCAACTGGGACAGAAGAAAGCTGCTCAGCTATACAGCGGAAGACGCTGAAAGGGACGGTTACACGTTTATTGACGACATAAACGACAGTGACGGAATATATGATTATAACAACGGCGACGGATATGATTATTGATATTGTCGCCTGATGCTGTGCGAGGCGGTGTGGCTTTGGAAGAACAGAGTGAAACAAAAACGGAAAAACAGCCGGTCATAAGCGGCAAGGTGCTGTGGGCGGCACTCGGTGCGTGTGCGGTATGGCTTGCGGCTGTCGGCGTAATGCTGATAATGAAGCTGATTCAGCCGCCTTTGCCGCCGAATATGCTGGATTATACCTGTACGCTTGATGTCGATATACCTGCAGAGCCGGTCGCTAAGGAAAAGAAAAAGCCGTCAATATTGCCTGAATACCGTGAGATGTATGAAAAAAATCACGATATGGCAGGCTGGCTGAAAATAGAAGGTACCAATGTCGATTATCCTGTTATGCACGTCAAAGGGTTCGACCCGAAAAAGCCGATTGATTACGGAGAAGTGTACGATAAGAATATGTACTATCTGACGCACGACTTCAATAGGGAATACAGCTTTTCGGGGTGTGTTACGGCGGATTATTGTGCACATATCGGCAGTGATTACCGTTCACCGAATATCCTGCTGTACGGTCACAATATGTCAAACGGAACTTTTTTCCGTGATGTAAACAAGTTTGATGTTCTCTACTACGGCAGAGAGATGTATGACGAGCATCCTGTCATACAGTTTGACACAATATATGAAAAGGGCTTGTATAAGATATTTGCGATGATGCAGGTCAATGTCGAAAAAGCAGACGGTGAAGTATTCTACTATACGGCTGCATATACTTTCAAGAATAAAAAAGAATTTATAGATTACTATGCAAAGGTCCTTGACCGCAGTTTTATATATACACCGCAGGTCGATCTGAAATACGGCGATGAGGTGATTGCACTGTCAACCTGCGATTTTCCTTTCGGAAAGAGCAAGGATATAAGATATGTGCTTTTTGCAAGGAGAGTGCGTGAGGGAGAAGATCCTACGGTGGATGTATCCAAGACAATCATCAATTACGATCCGCTTTATTATGATTACTGGTACAGCGTATACGGCGGTTCGTGGGGCGGAAGGAACTGGGATCCTGCGCTTTTAAAAGGCTATAAGCCGAAGAAGAGCAGTTGACATAGTATTCCTATGGTAATTATCACAGCAAAAGGAAGGTTAGAAGATGCCTGATTATAAATCGGTCGTAGTATCGACCACAGATAAGAAGAAAAATAAGAAAAAGAAAAAGGAAAATGCCGCATTAGCCATTGTCAAGGGCCTTATCCCGTGGAAAGGCGACAGCGTAGGCGAGATTATCCGAAAGATAGTTTTCCTTGTTTCGATAGTCGCTCTTTGCGTGGCAGTGCTTATAATTATTGATAAATATATGTTCGAGCCTGAAAGGCAGAGAAACGAGTATCAGAGTAGCATATTACAGCTGGGAAACCACGAGCCGACCGCAGAGGAAATAGCCGAGCTTCCCGAAAAAGCCATAAACACCGAATATGCGCCTTTTTATGCGATAAACAACGATTTTGTCGGCTGGCTGAGCATAAAGGGTATAAATGTAAACTATCCTGTAGTACAGGGCGAAAACAATACCGACTATCTTGAAAAGGATTTTTACGGCAATTACAGTAAGAACGGTACTATTTTTGCGGATTATGAGAACGAATTCAAGAATACGGGCGAAACGTCCGCAAATACGATCCTTTACGGTCATAACCTGCGTACCGAAAACTTCTTTGCCGAAATAACCGAGTACAGACGAGTTGACCTTGACAAGAGTCTTGAGTTTCTGAAAGAGCATCCTGTAATCGAGTTCAATACGCTGTACGAAAAGGCAAAATACAAGATATTCTCTGTAATGCTCATCAATACGAGGGAGGAATACGGCGATGTGTTCAATTATCCCGCCATACTGAATTTTGCAAACAGGGATGAATTCAATTATTTCACGTCCGAATGCCTTGACAGGAGCGAATTCTTCACAGGCGTTGATATGAAATACGGCGATAAGTTCCTTACGCTGTCCACCTGCGAGTTCGAGGTGGGTCTTTACGATATGCGTATCGTTGTTGTTGCGAGAAAGGTTCGTGACGGCGAGTCGGATTCATTTACAGACGAGCAGATAAAAAGCTTCAAGCGTAACCCCGACACGAAGCAGTGCCGGACGATAAGAGAGCTTTACTATTACGGCAAGGAATGGAGCGGAAGGTACTGGAATCCTGCGTGGATAGAAGGCTTCAAGAAGGATAGTTCGTTCAAGACGGAAAGCTCCGACTGATAAAAAGAAAGCGGAAGCTGTAACATAAAGGAGGAATTTAATGCAGAAGGCATCAATAGGAAAGATACTGCTCGCTCTCGTTATATCCTGCGTATACATTTACCTGTTCGGAATAGTTCAGGTCCTTCATGTAAGCGCAGACAATGAAAGAGAGATAGAGGTATCTATCCCTGAAGTGACAACATCTGCCGAAACCGAAAAAACTCCCGAAACTACAACAATTAAGCTGCAAGACGACAAAAAACCTACACTTGCCGATGTAAAGGCACAGACTACAGCAACCACCAAGGCGGAAACGACCACATCTACAACTACGGTAAAAAAACGCACACCCACACCTGCGGCGGATAATACCGTTATAATCCCCGAAACAACAACTGCCGCAACCACCGCAGCGGCAACAACTGCCGCACCGGAAACCACAACGGCTGAAACAACATCTGCGCCAACGCCGACGCCCGATAACAGCGGTGAGGAGCAGTTATCGGTATACGATCAGGTGACCGGTACATATTACACGGCAGGTGCAAGAGAGATAATTGCGAGGGCGGTAGTCGGTGAGATATGGAACGAGTTCCCCGATGAAGCGGTAAAAGCACAGGCAGTAGCGGAATACACCTATATCAAAAAGAACAACGAAATGGGCGTCAGCCCTACGACAGCACTAAAAACAGACGTATATGACAGAATATACAAGCTCGTTGACGAGGTGCTGGGCGAAGCAATATACTATAACGGCGAGATGATACAAAGTGTGTTCTTTGCGTCTTCGTGCGGCTATACCAACAGCGCCGAAAATGTATGGGGCGTTGATTATCCGTATCTCAGAAGCGTTGATTGTCCGCTTGACAAGACGACCGACCCTAACTGGGGCAGTACCGACAGCTATTCTTCGGATTATATAAAGAATGCTGTGCAGAATACACTCGGAATAGCGCTCACAGGCGACCCGTCAAAGTGGTTCAAGATAAACTCAAGACTTGATAACAGGGAACACGGTTGGGTAACGTCAATTTCTGTCGGCGGTATGACAAAGGCAAACGGCAAGACAATAGACGGCAGAACGATAAGAGAAAAGGTACTCGGTTATTCGCTGAAAAGTGCGGCTTTTGATCTGAAATACGACAAGGACAGCGACAAGTTCATCTTTACGACCTACGGTCACGGTCACGGCGTGGGATTGTCGCAGTACGGCGCAAAAGCTCTTGCCGAAAACGGCTACACATATAAGCAGATCTTACAGCATTACTTCACCGGCGTGGAGATACATTAAGATTATTGCAAAAGGACATCGGGAGGTGTCCTTTTCTTGTGTTATAATAACCTCAGACTCAAAATCCGAAAAGTCGGATTTTAGCACGCATAACTGCGTGCTTACTGCTTCGCAGTGTCTGAGAACATTTTAACATTGATTGGTTTTGCTTTCGGCAAAACTGCGGCGTTCCGCCGCTGTGCCTTCGGCACACGCAATCATGTTATAATAACCTCAGACTGATAAATCGCTGATGCGGTTTATCCCATGCAAAAGTACGGCGTACCGCCGTATCGGTTTACGCCGATTTGATTTGTGATATAATACTGATATGTTTAATTTTACGGAGGAGGCATCATGAATACCAACACACGCAAAACCAACATCTTTGTCACGATCGGAGCAATAACATTACTTGTTCACGCAATCGGATTTCTACTTCCGTGGTGCAATATGAACGGAGTTAAAGTTCAAGAGGGACTTGCATTTATCGCAGGCGGAAGCTGGGTAGCAATTGCTCTTTGTTTGGGTTTTGAGCTGTATTTTGCGTTTGTCAGATGGCAAAGCAGAAAGCTTGTGGCTGTATGTAGGATTCTGTCGGTTGTAGCATCGGTAGCGGCACTTGTAATTGAGCTTATTATAATATCGAGTATAAAAATCAACATAGCAAGCTTCGGAGTCGGCATTTACCTTTGCATTATTACTCTTGCAGTAAATATAATGTGTTGCACGGCTGTATGCGTGCTGTCGATAAAAGACGGTACGGTACAAAAAGCATGACGATAATAAAAGGACATCGGGAGGTGTCCTTTTCTTGCTTTATGATGCGGTTTCGCCATTGACAAAAACGCTGTATAGTGTTAAAATAAAACGATAGGATTTTTTATCCGTTATTATAAATAATCTGAGTGTAAAGAAAAAGGAATGAAAGAAATGAGAAATCTGACGGGTGCAGATATAATCTGCGAATGTCTGATAGAGCAGGGCGTTGACACCGTTTTCGGCTATCCGGGCGGCGCAGTTCTGAACATCTATGACAGCTTATACAATTACAGTGACAAAATACATCACGTTCTGACGGCACACGAGCAGGGCGCAAGCCATGCGGCTGACGGCTATGCACGTTCTACAGGCAGGACGGGCGTTGTTATAGCAACGTCGGGTCCGGGTGCGACAAACCTTGTAACAGGTATCGCAACGGCTTATATGGACAGTGTGCCTATGGTGGCTATTACGGGCAACGTTGCCTGTTCGCTTTTAGGCCTTGACAGCTTCCAGGAAGTTGATATAACAGGCATCACAATGCCGATAACAAAGCATAACTTCATCGTAAAGGATGTAAACAAGCTGGCAGATACACTGCGTGAGGCTTTCTACATAGCAGGAAGCGGAAGAAAGGGTCCTGTCCTTGTCGATGTTCCCAAGGATATAACGGCGCAGAAGGCGGATTTTGCAAACAAGCCCTTAAAGCCGTATACGGTAAATGTTACTATGCATCAGGACGGCTGTATAGCAAAGGCGGCGGAGCTGATAAAGAACGCTGAACGTCCGTTCCTTTATACAGGCGGCGGTATCTACGGCGAGGACGGAGCAAAGACATTAAAGGCTTTTGCCGAGCTTATTGACGCTCCTGTATCATCTTCGCTTATGGGTCAGGGCAGCTTTGACGAAACCGACAGCAGATATATGGGTATGCTCGGTATGCACGGAACAAAGACGGCAGCAGAGGCAATAAAGAACTGCGACCTGTTCATCGGTATCGGCACAAGATTCTCAGACAGAGTAATAGGTAATCCTCAGACCTTCGCCCCAGATGCAAAGGTACTTCATATAGACATTGACCCTGCTGAAATAAACAAGAACATAAAGGTTTATCATCAGGTTATCGGCGACAGCACCGATGTTATGAAAAAGCTGATAAAGCTAATTCCTCAGCAGTCGCACAGCGGCTGGATGGGCAAAATAAAGACGTGGGAGAAGCAGTACGAGTGCAGGCAGAAAGGCACAGACGAGCTTACTCTTACCCCTCAGCATCTTATAGAAACGCTTGACAAGCTGACAGACGGCGAGGCGCTTATCGCAACCGAGGTAGGTCAGTCGCAGATGTGGGCGGCTCAGTATTACGCATATAAGCACCCTCACCAGCTTATCACAAGCGGCGGTCTTGGCACTATGGGCTACGGACTTGGTGCGGCTATCGGTGCAAAGTGCGGAAACCCCGACAAGACGGTTGTAAACATTGCAGGCGACGGAAGCTTCCATATGAACTTAAACGAGCTTGTAACGCTGTCAAAGCACAATATACCTGTAGTTGAGCTAGTTATCAACAATAACGTTCTCGGTATGGTACGTCAGTGGCAGAGATTGTTCTACGGCAAGAGATTTTCACAGACGACACTTGACCGTCCTACAGATTATATGAAGCTCGGAGAAGCGTTCGGCATAAAGTCGTTTGTTATAGACAGCGAGGACAAGTGCGAGGAGATACTGCGTGAGGCTCTTGAGGTTTCAAAGACAGTCCCCGTGCTTATCGAGGCGAGAATAGACAAGGATATAAACGTTCTTCCTATGGTACCGGCAGGAAAATCCATAACTGAGCCTATCCTTGAGATAGAAATCGACGACTGAACGGAGGCAGAAAAATGACAGAGAGAAACGTAATTTCCGTCTGCGTAAACAACGGCATCGGCGTACTCGGCAGAGTAACGGGTCTGTTCAGCCGCAGAGGATATAATATAATAAGTCTTAACGTTGCGGAAACCGAAAACCTCGGCATTTCCCGTATGACAATAGTTGCAGACGGCGACGAGGGCGTGATGGAACAGCTGGTAAAACAGCTCCGCAAGCTCTATGACGTATCGGAGGTCAAGGTACTGCATAACGCTGTATGCCGTGAGCATATCATTATGAAGGTCGGCAACGGCCCTGCGTCACGTCAGCCTGTGATAGAGATTGCAAATCTTTTCAGAGCGAAGGTCGTAAACGTAGCGGAGAGCAGACTTATGCTTGAGCTTACAGGTGAACCCGAGAAGATAGATTCGTTCATAGGACTTCTCCAGCCCTACGGAGTAAAAGAGATTGTAAGAACGGGTATTTCGGCACTTGAACGTGATTAACGTAAACAAATCATAAGGCACAGCTTGTAACGAGCGGCAGAAGAAAGGCAGGACAAACACATGGGCATGACAATGAGCCAGAAGATACTGGCAAAGCACGCAGGACTTGAAAGCGTAAGAGAGGGACAGCTTATAAGAGCAAAGCTGGATATGGTACTCGGTAACGATATTACGAGCCCAGTTGCGATAAACGAGTTCAACAAGGCAGGCTTCGGCGGCATATTCAACAAGGATAAGATTTCTCTTGTAATGGATCACTTCACACCGAACAAGGATATCAAGGCGGCTACTCAGTGCAAGCAGTGCAGAGAGTTCGCAGGAAAGTACGATATTACAAATTATTACGATGTAGGCGAAATGGGTATCGAACACGCACTTCTTCCCGAAAAAGGTCTTATAGGCCCCGGTGAGCTGTGCATAGGCGCAGACAGCCACACCTGTACATACGGCGCACTAGGCGCATTTTCAACGGGCGTAGGCTCGACCGATATGGCGGCAGGTATGGCAACAGGCGAGGCGTGGTTTAAGGTTCCCTCCGCTATAAAGTTCAATCTGACAGGAAAGCTTAACAAGTATGTAAGCGGCAAGGACGTTATTCTTCACATAATCGGTATGATAGGCGTTGACGGCGCACTTTATCAGTCTATGGAATTTACCGGCGAGGGCTTAAAGAGCCTTTCGATAGACGACAGACTTTGCATTGCCAATATGGCTATTGAAGCCGGCGCAAAGAACGGTATATTTGAAGTTGACGAGATAACAATGGCATATATGAAGGAAAGAGCAGACCGTGACTTTGATATATTCAAGGCTGACGAGGACGCAGTATATTCAAGAGTTATCGACATTGACCTGTCAACCGTAAAGCAGACGGTTTCATTCCCTCATCTGCCCGAAAACACAAAGACAGTTGACGAGATTACAGAGGATATAAAGATTGACCAGGCAGTTATAGGTTCATGTACAAACGGCAGAATAAGTGATATGCGTATCGCCGCTGAGATTCTCAAGGGCAAGCACATTGCAAAGGGCGTAAGATGTATCGTAATCCCCGGCACTCAGAAGGTATATCTCCAGTGCATAAAGGAAGGCCTTGCAGAGATATTTGTAAATGCGGGCTGTGTGCTTTCTACTCCCACCTGCGGTCCGTGCCTCGGCGGCCATATGGGTATACTTGCGGCAGGAGAACGTGCTATTTCCACCACAAACAGAAACTTTGTAGGAAGAATGGGACATGTTGACAGCGAGGTTTATCTTGCAAGCCCGGCAGTTGCGGCGGCAAGTGCTATAGCAGGTAAGATAACAGGCATAAAGTAAGGTGAGAATATGGTAAAGCATATAATAATCTGGAACTTGAAGGACGAGCTTTCGGCTGAAGAAAAGAAGGAAAGATGCCGTCTTATAAAGCAGGGGCTTGAAGGGCTTGCAGGCAAGATAGACGGACTTCTTGAGATAAAGGTCATAACCGATATTCTCGGTTCTTCCACGGGCGACCTTATGCTTGACAGCACATTCGAAAGCGCAGAAGCGTTAAAGGGCTACTCAACTCATCCCGAACACGTTAAGGTAGCCGACAGCACGGTAAGACCTTACACGGCAAGACGCAGCTGCGTAGATTTTGAAATATAAGAAAGGACAGACATATATGAAGGCACACGGTACAGTACACAAATACGGTGACAACGTTGATACCGACGTTATCATTCCTGCAAGATACCTTAATACAGCCGATCACAAGGAGCTTGCAAGTCACTGTATGGAGGATATAGACAAGGACTTTGTAAAGAATGTAAAGGACGGCGACATTATAGTCGCTAATATGAATTTCGGCTGCGGAAGCTCAAGAGAACACGCACCTATCGCAATCAAGGCAAGCGGCATCTCCTGCGTTATCGCAAGCACATTTGCAAGAATATTTTACCGCAACGCTATCAATATCGGACTTGCAATCTTAGAATGCGACGAGGCTGCCAAGGATATTGATAACGGCAACGAGGTCGAGGTTGACTTTGATACGGGAGTTATAACAAATGTGACAAAGGGCTGTACATACAAGGCTGAGCCTTTCCCCGAATTCATCAAGGATATAATCAACAAGGGCGGCCTGCTGAACTCCTTAAAGAAGTAAGACCGCAGAAAGCGTTATGCTATGAGGGTAGATATAAAAGCGTTATCGGACAGCGAACTGCAAGAGCAGGGTTTTAACAATACATCGGGCGGAATGCACGGCTTCGGACTTTATACGGATGATGTGCTGTCTGCTGTCTGCATAACAACAGAAATACCCGACAGCCTGAACAAAGAGGTCAGACTGGAGAAGCTGTTTGTCTGCGAGGAAGAAAGGCATTACGGCGTTGCCAGAAAACTGCTGAACCACACGCTCAGAACAATGCGTGCCTGCGGATATAAGTATGCCGTAGCGACCCCCGACAGCGAGGACGCAGTGCGATTTCTTGTCAGATTCGGCTTTGAAAAGGCGGAGGGAAAATCCGCTTTATACAAAATAGAGCTTTAAGCTCAGAGAAAGGATATTACCTATGGAAAAGAATATTGCCGTTATCAAGGGCGACGGAATAGGTCCTGAGATAGTTACCGAAAGCATGAAGGTGCTTGATAAGGTGGCAGAAAAGTTCGGTCACAAGTTCAACTACACACAGCTTCTTATGGGCGGATGCTCGATTGACGCAAACGGCGTACCGCTGACCGATGAAACGATAGCCGCCTGCAAAGCGTCAGACGCTGTGCTTATGGGCTCTATCGGCGGTGATACGACAACATCGCCGTGGTATAAGCTCCCTGCAAATCTGCGTCCCGAGGCAGGTCTGCTCGGTATAAGAAAAGCACTCGGACTGTTTGCAAATCTTCGTCCTTGCCTGCTTTATCCGGAGCTTGCAGGCGCTTGCCCCTTAAAGACAGAGATAAGTGCAAAGGGCTTTGATATGCTCATTATGCGTGAGCTTACCGGCGGTCTTTACTTCGGCGCAAGAAAGACCGAAGAAGTAAACGGCGTTATGACAGCTACTGACACGCTTACATACAGCGAGGACGAGATCCGCAGAATCGCAATCAAGGCATTTGACGTTGCGATGAAGAGAAGAAAGAAGGTAACAAGCGTTGACAAGGCTAACGTTCTTGATTCTTCAAGGCTGTGGAGAAAGGTCGTTACCGAAGTGGCAAAGGATTATCCCGAGGTTACTCTTGAGCATATGCTCGTTGACAACAGCGCAATGCAGCTTGTAAAGGACCCTGCACAGTTTGATGTTATGGTAACGGAAAATATGTTCGGTGATATTCTGTCAGACGAGGCAAGCATGATTACAGGCTCTATCGGTATGCTCCCCTCTGCCAGCATGAACGAAACAAAGTTCGGTCTGTATGAGCCGAGCGGCGGTTCTGCTCCCGACATTGCAGGTCAGAACAAGGCAAACCCGATAGCTACCATACTTTCAGCCGCAATGATGCTCCGTTACAGCTTTGATATGGTGAAGGAAGCTGACGCTGTGGAAAATGCAGTAAGCAAGGTGTTGAAGGACGGTTTCCGCACAGGCGATATTATGAGCGAGGGTATGACAAAGCTGTCCTGCTCGGAGATGGGCGACAAGATAGCAGAGAATATATAACAATAATTTCAGCCGCAGTGAAAACTGCGGCTCAGATTGTAGAAAAAGTCTTTTTTTGAAACAAATTTCTAACTCACTATCCCTATCCCCCTGCCCCCTTTCCCCGGAAAGGGGGATTTTACTGGGGCTACCGCCCCTAGACCCTGTCGGGGGCTTCGCCCCTGCGACCCCATTTTTAAACAAACAAGATGTTTTTCAACAGTTTCAGCCGCAGTGAAAACTGCGGCTGATTTATATGTATAAAAAGAAGCTGTGACGGAATATTACTTTCCGTCACAGCTGATTTATTTATCTTTGGTCTTACTGCTGAATACCGTTATTGTTGAAGTTGTTGTTTGTGGTGTCTGCAGTAGTGTTGTTAACGGGCGCAGCGTAATTTGCGTTGCTGTAACCTGTGTTTGCGTTGGGGGTTATAAGCGTTGTTGTTCATATTGGCATTGTAGCCGTTATTCATATTGGGGTTATAACCGTTGTTCATGTTGGGATTGTAGCCGTTGTTCATGTTGGGATTGTAACCGTTGTTCATGTTGGGGTTGTAGCCGTAGTTTGTACCGGGCTTGTAGAAGTCCTCGTCCTTTGCGCAAAGAAGAAGGATACCGCCTATCATATTGCAGAATAAAAGAACGCATACGCTTATGCCTGTTGAAGGTCTCTGTCCCTTGCTCATCTGGCTTAATGCGATACCGCCGAAGATAAGCGGAAGTATTACCCAGAAGCCGCAAACCATACCGATGATTATAAATACCTGTGCTGCTGTTTTCATAATTACATACCTCTTTTTTCAATAAGTGACACACATTCCAATTTTATGTGTCTTATGTCAGTATACCACATTGATACCTGCGTGTCAATATTTTCTTGCGCTTGAAATTGATTTTATGCTGTAGGTCATTTGTCCTTGCGGTTATTATAGAAGAACATCGCAACACCTACGCCGCATATTATCACATATCCGATAAAGCTCCATATATCCGGCAATTGCGAGAACAAGATAAATCCGAGCAGTGCCGAAAAGATTATCTGCGAATAATCGTATACCGATATTTCCTTTGCAGGAGCAAATTTATATGCCGCTGTGATGCTGAACTGACCGCCTGCCGCCGCAAGTCCTGCACCGAGCAGTACGAGCCACTGCTGCAAGGTCATAACGTGAAAGTCGAACAGCAGGAACGGCAATGTTACAAGGCAGGAGAAGCCAGAGAAGAAGAACACGATATAAGGTCCTTTTTCGCCTCTGATGCCGAGCCACCTTACCGCCGTATAAGCCGCACCTGCGCCCATACCGCCGAGGAAACCGAGCAGTGACGGCACAAGCTCCAGATTTGCAAGGCTCGGCTTTATTATAAGCAGACTTCCCGCAAATGCGACTATTACACCGAGCGTCTGCACTAAATTTGTGCGTTCCCGAAGGAACATGGCCGAAAATACGATAACGAAGAACGGCGACATTTTGTTCAGCATTGCCGCATCGGATAATGCCAGATGGTCTACCGCATAGAAGTTGCAGAGTATTCCGAGCGTACCGCATACCGAGCGTATCAGCAGTGCGCCGATGTTGCTTTTTTTCTGCGGCAGAAACGAGCCTTTCTGCCTTATCAGTATCGCCGCCGCAAATATGAAAGCGACAAGATTTCTGAAAAAGCTCTTTTGTACAGACGGCAGATCGCCTGCCAGCCTTACGAAAGCACCCATAAAAGCAAAGCAAAAGGCGGAGCTGATAATGCACAGCACGCCTTTGTGCTTCGGGGATATTTTACTGAGAATTTTCGCCATACTCAACCACCTGTTTTTGCTTCGTCAAACGGCAGTAGTACGGTTTCGGGCAGTGTTATTTCTCCGCCCGATGAGAAAAGCTCGGGGCGGTCGAACTTGTAGCTTATCTTGAGCGAGCTTACAGCCTTTGTTATTTCCTCGTTTGTAAGTCCCGACCTGTCGATAACGAATATGAGCGAAACCTTACTGCTGTTGAAACGGTCTATTGACGAAATGTTTGTTTCCTTCAGTACAAAAGCCTGTTTGTCATACGGTATATCGTCAATGGAGAACTGTATGTTGCTTATTTTATACATACCGATGTTTGTAAAATCAAACACCATCTCAACACGCAGATAGTTTTCGGATTTTGTCATATCAAAATCCGTGTCGCTCAGCAGCTTGCTTGTAGACCCACTGTCAAGGTGAGTGCCGTCCTTCAGCTTATCGTATACGTTTTTTATCATATTGTCAAAGCTCTGTCCGCTGTAGCTGTACAGCCGTGTGTACGCATATTGTGCCTTTACGGGAAAAGCAAACTGCGTAACCACGACTATAACCGCAACAGCCACGACCAGCACCCATATGAGCGCCTTTTTAACGGCGTTATGTCCGAAAAGATTTGTCAGTGTCTGCTTGAAACTCATACTTTCTTTACACCGAGAGTTACGTTCTCGCCGTTTATATCCTGTTCCTTTGTAAATCCGTCTGTCTTGCCGGTCACTATATCGTCTGCAAGAGTATCCTCTGAGATGCTGTCCTTGTTGCGTGTCAGTATCTCGGCTACCTTGTCACTGCCGTCGCAGTAGATAACGATATGATCCATAACCTCAAAGCCTGCGTCCTTACGCATCGTCTGAATCTTGCTTACGATCTCTCTTACGTTACCCTCTTCGATAAGCTCGGGTGTAAGCGTTGTGTCAAGAACTACCGTGTAGCCTCTGTCGGTCACTACCGCATAGCCTTCCTTCTGATGCTCGTCTATAAGCAGGTCGTCCTTTGCAATCTGAACATCGCCTGTTGAAAGTGTAAGCGTCATAGCGCCTGTTTCACGGATTTCATTCATAGCCTTCTGACCGTCAACCTCAGCGAGCTTTGTTCTGACCTCGCCTATCTGCTTGCCAAAACGAGCGCCGAGCGTCTTAAGCTGGGGCTTGAAGGTGTAGCTTGTGAAGTGGTCGGTGTTATCTATAAAGCTGATTTCCTTGATGTTAAGTTCATCCTTGACAATATCCGCATACATAGGCTCAAGCGTCTTGTCACCCTTTACCATTATCTTTGATATAGGCTGTCTGTTCTTGATGTTAGCGGCATTTCTTGCGGCACGTCCGAGCGTTACAACGGTCAGAACTGTGTCCATTTCTTCCTCGAGATGCCTGTCGATAAGCTTTTCATCTACTGTGGGGAAGTCGCACAGATGTACGCTTACAGGTGCGTTCTTGTCAAGCGAGCAGACAAGGTTTCTGTAAATATCGTCGCATACAAAAGGAGTCATCGGAGCAGATGTCTTTGCGATAGTCACGAGCGCTGTGTACAGCGTCATATATGCGTTTATCTTATCCTGTGTAAGCTCCTTTGACCAGAAGCGTTCTCTGCTGCGGCGGACATACCAGTTACTCATCTCGTCCACGAAATCCTGTAATGCTCTTGCGGCTTCGGGGATCCGGTAGTTTGCAAGGTTATCGTCAACCGCACCTACAACGGTGTTCAGTCTTGATAACAGCCACTTGTCCATAACGCCGAGCTTGTCAACGTCAAGCGTATACTTAGTAGCGTCGAAATTGTCTATATTAGCGTACAGAACGTAGAATGCGTAGGTGTTCCACAGAGTAGAGATGTACTTTCTCTGACCCTCGTTTACTGCTTTTGCGTGGAATCTGTTGGGAAGCCACGGAGCAGAGTTTGTGTAGAAGTACCAGCGTATAGCGTCTGCGCCGTGTTCAGCCAGTGATTCGAACGGGTCTACTGCGTTGCCCTTTGACTTTGACATCTTCTGACCGTCTTTATCGAGTACAAGGCCGAGAACTATAACGTTCTTGTAAGGAGCCTTGTTGAATAAGAGCGTTGAGATAGCGAGCAGTGAGTAGAACCAGCCTCTTGTCTGGTCAACTGCCTCTGAGATAAAGTCAGCAGGGAACTGCTGTTCAAACTTTTCCTTGTTCTCGAAGGGATAGTGATGCTGTGCGAATGGCATAGAACCGCTGTCGAACCAGCAGTCGATAACCTCGGGAACTCTCTTCATCTGCTTACCGCAGTGCGGGCATTTTATCGTAACCGCATCAATATAAGGACGGTGAAGCTCTATATCGTCGGGGCAGTTGTCAGACATTGACTTAAGCTCCTCGATACTGCCTATAGCGTGCTTGTGACCGCACTCGCACTCCCAGATATTAAGAGGTGTACCCCAGTATCTGTTTCTTGAAAGACCCCAGTCCTGAACATTTTCAAGCCAGTCACCGAAACGGTTCTTGCCGACGCTTTCGGGTATCCAGTTTATCGTTTCGTTGTTTCTGATAAGGTCGTCCTTGACAGCGGTCATCTTGATGAACCACGATTCTCTTGCATAGTACAGCAGAGGAGTATCACATCTCCAGCAGTGCGGATAGCTATGCTCAAACTTGGGAGCGTCAAACAGCAAGCCCTTTTCGTCAAGGTCCTTAAGCACCATAGGATCGGCTTTCTTTACGAATACGCCTGCGTAAGGTGTTTCGGCGGTCATATTACCTTTGCCGTCAACAAGCTGTACGAAGGGCAGATCATACTTTCTGCCGACCTTAGCGTCATCTTCACCGAATGCGGGAGCAATATGAACGACACCTGTACCGTCTGTCAGCGTTACATAGTTGTCGCATACTACATAATAGCCCTTCTTGTGCTGCTTTTCACATATCTCAACGGCACAGTCGAATAAAGGCTCGTACTCCTTGCCCTCAAGCTCTTTACCTGTGTATTTTTCGATTATCTCGTAGGGGGCTGTGGGCTTATCGCCGCCGAGCACCTTATCGCACAGAGCCTCTGCAAGATAATATGTGTAGCCGTCTGCTGTCTTTACCTTTACATAGGTTTCATCGGGGTTTACGCAGAGTGCAACGTTTGAGGGAAGTGTCCAGGGAGTTGTTGTCCACGCAAGGATATAAGCATCCTCGTCCTTTACCTTGAAACGTACAACCGCAGAACGTTCCTTTACATCCTTATAACCCTGAGCAACCTCGTGGCTTGAAAGCGGAGTTCCGCAACGGGGGCAGTAGGGAACTATCTTGAAGCCCTTGTATAAAAGACCCTTTTCCCATATCTGCTTTAATGCCCACCACTCTGACTCGATAAAGTTATTGTGATAGGTTACATACGGATCGTCCATATCAGCCCAGAAGCCTACTGTGCGTGAGAATTCCTCCCACATACCCTTGTACTTCCATACGCTTTCCTTACACTTTGTTATGAACGGGTCAAGTCCGTACTTTTCAATCTGATCCTTACCGTCAAGACCGAGCATCTTCTCAACTTCAAGCTCAACGGGAAGTCCGTGAGTGTCCCAGCCTGCCTTACGGGGAACGTTATAGCCCTTCATTGTGCGGTATCTCGGAATCATATCCTTGATAACACGGGTAAGAACGTGACCGATGTGGGGCTTACCGTTGGCTGTAGGCGGACCGTCATAGAATGTGTAGGTCTTGTCGCCCTTTCTCTGCTCCATGCTCTTGCGGAATATGTCGTTGTCGTGCCAGAACTTCTCTGTCTGCTTTTCTCTCTCGATAAAATTTACCGAGGCAGGTACTTTTTCATAAAGTGACATTTTTTCTCCTCCTGTTTTTGCAATTCACCCTGTCATATAAATCTCTTCGGCAAAAGCCGGAAGTTATATGGGGTGGGGGTCTGCCCATTGCATATTATTTTATTCTTTGCGTTTGCGGAAAATAAAAAAGCCCCTATCCTCCGAAAAGGATAAGGACTATAATTTCATAACAGTCTTTATAACCACCGTTTCGTCATTCCGTCAAATGCGTTCCTTTTAACGTTGGAAAAACGTCCCGTTCTACTCTCGCCTTAAACGGCGATTTCGGCGGGCAGCTTGGAGGTGATATTCATACGGTAACTCTGCACCGACCTCTCACCGTCGTCGGCTCGCTTTGGCTTTATATCCGCACTACTGTCCTCGTCACAGCCTTTAAATATCATACACATTGATTATACAATCAAATTTTCCCTTTGTCAAGCGTTTTGTCAATTTTATTTTAAACGGCTTGTTGTTTATGAGTATAGCACAACAAAGCGGCGGGTCCGGGCTTATCATAACAATCCGAGCCTAAGGTTACAAAACGGTAACAAATAGTTACAAATTAGTTACAGTTTCAGGTTTTCTATTGTGAAGAAATTTTGTTTGTGATAGAATATTTATATAAGATATTTGGGTAAGCGGGAAGCGACTGTATTTACAATTACCGCTGAAAGTCTATTATTAACGTGACATCGGAGGGTATATGCTCGGAGCAATTTTCGGTGATATAATCGGTTCGACAAGAGAACTGCATAACGTGAAAACGGAAGAGTTTGAGCTGTTTCCACCGGGAAGTCATTTCACCGATGATACAGTAATGACGGTGGCGGTCGCAGAAAAGCTACTGAACGCTAATTCCGGCTGTAACAGCCGGAAAGCTTATGCCGCTCGCTATAAGCAGTATTATAGCCGCTATCGTAACGCAGGATTCGGACAGATGTTTTCAAAGTGGGCGGAAAATGACACGCTTCGAATTCAAAGGAGCTACGGAAACGGAGCGGCGATGAGGGTGACGGCTATCGGTTATGCGTTTGACGACTTAAAACCGCTTTTAAAGGAAGTAAAGGCAAGCTGTTACTACACGCACCATAACCGTGAGGCGATAAAGGGTGCAAAGGCAGTGGCAACCTGCGTATTCCTTGCACGAAAGCAAGAGGACAAGGACAGCATCAAGCGGACAATAGAGAAAATGTACGGTTACAGATTTCAACCGCTTGATGAAATCCGCAGAGATTATGTCTTTGACAGCAGAGCGTCATATTCTGTTCCGCCTGCACTTGAAGCATTCTTTGAATCAGACTCTTACGAGAGTGCGATAAGAAAGGCAATTTCTATAGGCGGCGACAGCGATACCATTGCGTGCATAACGGGCGGAATCGCCGAAGCGTATTACAGAGAGATACCTAAAGAGATTGCGACAAAAGGAAATCTGCTCATTGACAGCGGACTGAGGAGAGTGGTCAGAGAGTTTAATGAAGTAATGAACGTTGAATGATGAACGCAAATCTAAAAAAACGGCTGTTGATGTTGCAATTTGGAGGAAAATATGATCTACACTGTGAAAATCGGACAGACATATGCTTATCCAAAGCGTATGAAATACGTTTCTAAAACAGATTCTTTCATCGAAAAGGACTGCGACAGTCTTTCGTATGTGCGTAATGTACTTCAGCCTTACGGAAAAGCGATCGCACGATATGTAAATCAAAGAGTGTGCTGAGACTATAAATTAAGACAGATATAACGGAGAAAAAATATGAGCAAAATATGCCCCAACTGCAAACGAGAAATAGATGAAAACGTAAAGTTCTGCCCGTTCTGTGCGGCTTTCACAGGTGAAACACCGCAGGGAAAGAAGAAAAGCCCTGTCGGTGCGATAATAGGCGGTGCGGCAGGTGTGCTGGCGCTCGGAGCGGCAAGCCTTGCGGTGTTTGTATTTGATATATTCGGAATGTACGGCGATAAAACGGAAATGCTTTACGGCACGGGCGACAAGCTGTTCATACAATCGGTGACACCCGTGTGCATTGACGGGAAGTGGGGCTATGCCGACAAAAGCGGAAGCACCACGCTGAAACCGCAGTACAGTGCGGCTTATGCCTTTAACGAGGACACAAATGACGTTGCACCCGTTGCGGTTGACGGAAAGTTCGGATACATAAAAAAGGACGGCGAGTTTGTAGCACAGCCGCAGTACAGCTTTGCAGGGAGATTTTCGGATAAGGGGCTTGCAAAAGTCACGGACGAAAACGGAAATGTCGGATTTGTCGACAGCAGGGGAAGAAAAGCGTTTGACGGCAGAATGTTCAGCTATGCCTCGGATATGAACGACAGCGGTTATGCGTTTGCGTATACTTTGACGATGCCGGAACTTGAGGGCAGGGGCTATTATGATATAATATACAGCCTTCTCAGTTCCGACGGAAAAGTGACCGAGCTTGCAAACGGCACGGGAATATCAGCGATATACGATGATAAATATATCGGCTTCAGACAAGCTGAAAGCAGTAACGAAACAACGCTTGACTTTACAAGGGAGTATGCCGTGTTCTCGGCGGATGGTACACAGCTTACCGACTACTACGACCGTATTGTAAAAAGCGGAAAGCTGCTCATCGTCTGTGACGGCATTGATGACGACAGCAAGCTGTATAAAGCAAAGCTGCTCAAAGCCGATACGCTTGAACAGGTCGGCGGAGAGTACCTGTGCGGTTCTGATATAAAGTCTTACGACAGCGGTGCGGTACTGCTCAAAAGAGATGATAAGGGCTTTATCAGAGATGTTCTGCTTTGCGATAACGCAAACGAAATATATCTGTGTTCAACAGGTGCGCACATTGTAAGCGGATTTGATATGAGCGGCTATGCCTGCGTTTATGAAAAGGGAAAATACTGCGGATATACCGCAAGCGGAAAGCAGTTTGAGAGCGATAATCAGTTCGGCTCGTTCAACTGCGGACTTGCGCCGTTTTATGATAATGCAAAATTAGGATATATCAATACAAACGGCGAAAAGGTGACGGACGCAAAGTTTGACGGAGCGAGCGGATATTATGCGGACGGCTACGCCTATGTAAAAAGCGGCACTGAGTATTCCGTCATAGATATGAACGGAAATACGGTAATAGGAAGACTTAGCTATGCGTCCGACAAGCTGATGTTTGCGGATACCGTGCATAGCTGGTACGACCCTGAGGACTTTGAAAAGTTTGACGGGGAGAATATGTTTCTGGGGGATTTTTATTTCTCCGAGATTGCAGGCAATACTTTTGACGAAGATATGTGGGATTATATTTACAGCGATATGATACCTGTAGCAAAAAACGCAAAGTCATACAACGAGGTATACAGAAAGTACAATCCGCAGTATTGCGATTGCCGTATAGATGACGGATATTTTATAGTCTGCAACAGCCGCACATTAAGCGGCAGAATAGTAGCTCCCGGAGAAACGCTTATAAGTACCGATACGGAAAACGAACTTGTCAACGCATCGGTAATTGACACGGACAGCGCAAGGCTTATAAGATACTGCGAGGAGGAGCATACTGCGGTAAAAGATCTGTTCGGCAATAAAGCAGTGTTGCAAGGCTCGTCTGAGAGATATTCAATGAACGAATACACAGCCTGCGACCTTATACAAAGCAATAAGCCCAGTCAGACGGTGATATACGATAACAGGCTTTGTCCTGTGCTGACGGTTTCATCCTCCGTCAGCTTCAATCTGAATGAATACGGCGATAAGCTGTATATTGCATCGTTCAGTTCCGACCGTGAAAAAGATTCGGGCAAACAGGATAAAATCAGGAAAAAGTATGCTATGGCAGACAGGAACAGCGGTCATGTATATGCGGTGTACGAGAGGGCGTTTACGGTTCTGGGAAACGATTTCTACAAAACCAAGGACAATAATTCCCTTGCCGAATATTACACGGCATACGGAAAGAGCATAGGAAAGTTCGTGTACGCAAAGGCATACGGCGACAGGCTGATGTGCTTTGACTATGACAAGTATTATATCTATGACAAGTACGGTCAGCTGTTGGCACAGTATGAAAACAAGCCGAGAATAAGCGAAAACAGCGGAAGCGTGGTAGTAAGAAACGATGACGGCAGCTTCACCTGCTATGACAGGGATATGAACGTACTGCTGACTACAAGGTATGATATTCAGCCGATGGAAAACGGCTATATGGCTTATCTGGCGGCTGAGAACGGCAGAACAGGCTTTATCGGAAAGGACGGCAAGGTCGCACTTGAGGCAAGGTATGAATTTGTCAGCGCAATGTCGCCCGACGGATATTTTGTATCTAAGACATACATAAATAACAAAAACGGCTATGATTATAACGGCTATGCGCCTGAACTTATCGGTGTAACGGTAAATGATCTCAACGGCAAGGCGGAGATGGAAGGAATAAGCGGAATGTGCAATGCCGGCAACAGTGCGGCAAACGGTTATTCACCGCTTGATTTCTACGCAGGTGCCGTATATTATGAAAGCACGCCCGAAATAACGCAAAATATAGCGAAATATATTTTTGTTGCAGATGACGGCGAAAGACTTTATTATACAGACAGGTACGGAAACCGTCATTATGAGGAATACTATGTGAGCGACAGCGTAGATCAGAGTTATATGAGCCCTTGCATAACAGAAGGCGAGGCGGTGACGCTCAGCGTGCTTATGTATGATAAAACGGGCAAAAACTCGGCAACAGTGAATTACTATCTGAACCTTGACGGCACTCCGTTTGTGAAAGGCGACAGGACGCTTGACAGATTGCAAAGCTTCGGATATATAATCGGAGATGGCAATGAGGACGGCAGATATAATATATACGGTGCTCACGGAAAAATACTGCTCAGCAATATTGAAACAGAGAAAAGCGCCGACGGCATCGGAATTAACAGAAACGGCGATAAGCTGGCGGTTTTGGATATGAACGGAGTAAGAATATTTGACCTTATAACGCAGGAGCAGGTGTTCGAAAAGGATGACGACAGATTCAGCTTTATTGCGGAAAATCTTATTTCTTACCCGGACGGCAATGCTGATAAAACGGTCTGCGTGAATCTTGATAACGGCAAGACGTATACCTATGAGGGACGAGTGAGCTTTATAAATCTCGACTCGTATAGAAATAAGAAGGCCGTGTTCCCTCTGCGGCTTGTGAAGTACGGCAATATAAACAACGGCGGTGCCACCGTCTATGATGTGGGCTATGACTGCTTAAGCGTTTACAGCCTTGACGAAGATATGGAGGAGAGCTATGTAAACACTTATACGGCGGGAGAAGGGAAAAGCGTCTTTATGCTTGGCTTCGGCGACGGAACGGGGATGTATGGAATCACAGACACATATAATAAGAGCGGCAAAAGGGCGTGGACTTTTATCAATGTAATGCTCGACAAGCAGATAACGGTAGACGGTGTAATCAGCGTAAATCAGAACAAGTACCCAGACAAGCCCTGCTTTATTATCGGCACGGAGAATGACGATGGCTCTGTGACAACGTATGAGCTTGACGCAGAAACTATGGAGCTGTCCGTGCAATAATACTGCTGTAAGCTATAATTTCCTTTATTTCTGCGGTTTTGCTTGCATTATTCCTTGCAATATGATATACTTAAATCTATATGGTTAAAACACGAAGCGAGAAACAGAAAAAGTACGGAAATCATAAGATTTAAAGTGTAAAAGAGAAAGGAAACAAAAATGATTACAGTATCGGACGTTAGTCTTTCATTCGGCGGACAGATGTTGTTCAAGGACGTAAACCTGCTGTTCACAGCCGGCAACTGCTATGGTGTTATCGGTGCAAACGGCGCAGGAAAGTCCACATTCTTAAAGATACTCTGCGGTGCGCTCGAGCCTACAACGGGTACGGTCACGGTTCAGGAGGGTCTGCGTATGTCGGTGCTTAAGCAGGACCACTACGCATATGACGAATATACGGTTCAGGATACCGTTATAATGGGAAATCCCCGTCTTTATGAGGTAATGAAGCAGAAGGACGCTCTTTATGCGAAGGAGGACTTCACTGAGGAGGACGGAAACCTCGCAAGCGAGCTTGAGGGCGAATTTGCCGAGCTTGGCGGCTGGGAGGCTGAAAGCGACGCATCAAAGCTCGTACAGGGTCTTGGCCTTGACGAGAGCATTATGTACGCTCAGATGAGCAGTCTTGCAGGTAATGAAAAGGTCAAGGTACTGCTCGCACAGGCACTTTTCGGAAATCCTGATATAATCCTTATGGACGAGCCTACGAACCACCTTGATATTGACGCTGTGGCTTGGCTTGAGGACTTCCTTGCGGAGTATTTCGGTACGGTTATCGTTGTATCGCACGACCGTCACTTCTTAAACAACGTTTGTACCCATACGGTAGATATAGACTATACAAAGATCAAGATGTATGTCGGAAACTACGAGTTCTGGTATGAATCTTCACAGCTTATACAGAAGATGTTAAAGCAGCAGAACAAGAAGAACGAAGAAAAGATAAAGGAATTACAGAGCTTTATCCAGCGTTTCTCGGCGAATAAGTCCAAGTCAAAGCAGGCTACATCGAGAAAGAAGCTCATTGACAAGCTGACGGTAGAGGAACTGCCTGCGTCAAGCAGACGTTATCCGTTCATCAGCTTTGATATGGAGCGTGAGATAGGCAAGGATATTTTACAGGTTGAAGGGCTTACAAAGACGGTTGACGGCGTTAAGGTGCTTGACCACGTCAGCTTTACTGTCGGCAGAAACGACAAGATTGCCTTTGTTGGCGATAACGAGATTGCCGTTACCACACTGTTCAAGATACTGATGGGTGAAGAAGAACCGGACGAGGGCTTTATCAAGTGGGGAAGCACCGCAAGCGTAAGCTACTTCCCTCAGGACAACAGCGCATTCTTCAACGGCTGTAAGCTGTCCATCCTTGACTGGATAAGACAGTATTCAAAGGACGAAACCGAAACATATCTGCGTGGCTTCTTAGGACGTATGCTGTTCTCGGGCGATGATATATTCAAGAATGTCGATGTGTTATCCGGCGGAGAGAAGGTACGCTGTATGTTCTCACGCATGATGCTGTTCCAGTCAAACGTTCTTATCCTTGACAGACCTACAAACCACCTCGACCTTGAAAGCATCACCGCCGTAAACAATGGTCTTTCGGACTTCAAGGGCAACGTGCTGTTCGCTTCTCACGACTATGAGATAGTACAGACGGTCGCAAACCGTATAATAGAAATCGCCGACAAGGGCTGCTACGACAGACAGGGAACATATGAGGAATATGTTGACTGGAGAAAGGCAAACCACGGCGGAAGTTTCACACTCTGATAAAACAGGATATATAACAAGGCGGACTGTCCTTTTTCGGGCAGTCCGCCGTTTTATATTTTATCGGCTTTTACCTTGACAATAAAATCAATATGTGGTAGTATGAAGTCAGAAGATAACGCAAGGAGGTTTTAATATGAAAAACAAAAGCAACCAATCGCAGAACACAGCAATTTGTGCGGATACTATTCCTGCCACGCAGTCAAAGCACAACCTTTATCACAAAATTACAAGCCGTATAAAACCGAATTATCTTGGTCTTGCAATGTCTGTACTTCTGATAATCGGAGCATTTGTACCGAGCTACGGCAGCTCGGGAGTTTTGCTCAGCGGATACAATGTGACATTGTACGAAATGACGGCATATTCGGACTACACCTTCTTTTTTCTCTTAGCAATCGGAATATTCTCGATCATCGTTTCGGTTATCGGTTTTGATGTTGGCGTGATACTCGGAGGTGTCGGAGAATGCGTTGTGACATTTATTCAGTTCAGGCGTTATTTCACTGAAGATTTTTCAAGTATCCCGGTTGAGCTGAATATAGGATTTTACATTCTTGTTTTCGCTTCGATAGTGCTCTTGCTTTCGGGATTTTTAGGTATCTCCAAAAAACGGACTGCAAAATGAGTTTTCGCCTCTGCAAAAGCAGGGGCGAAAATCATATTTCCTTGAAATCAAATTTAACATTTACGCAGTCCATCGTCTTACTTCGTCTGAACCTCGTCATAATACGTTCCTCTATGCCGTCAAACGAGCTTTTGTCTGCGTCAAGCAACAAAAGCAGATACTGGCTTCTGCTGTAGCGTGTATATACATCTCTCATTCTCAGCGAATTGCTTATGCTGAACGAAATTTTATCCATTGCCTTTTCAAGCAGTTTTATATCCTTAAGTTCATTTTTACTGCTGTCAACCGCAGAAACAAGGCAGATAGACAGCTTGCTCTCGATTCTTTGACTTTCACGCCTGTACAGACGGAATATATATTTGAATATTTCGTACTGGCAGTAAAAAACGCCTTTTTGCTCCTTGCTGTCATCGCCCGTGAGATCGCCTATTACCGCATCGAGATTATTCTGTACATCATTTCTTGGCTTTACCGTAAGCTCGTAAAGCTCGGTGAGGTGAGCGCCCGGTGCGGCACCGTACTGCTCCATAAGATATGCACGGATATAATCATACTGCTTTGCGGCACGTTCGTAATCTCCCATTGCGACAAAGGCACGGATAAGGTTTGCATGCATTTTTTCATCGGACTGGTCAAGCATTGTGGCACGCTCACAAAGCGTTATTATTTCGGAAAATTTGCCCATAGGGTAAAGTAGCTGAGCGCATTTGTCCACAGCGGAATTATAAAGTGCATGGAAATATACGTTTATCGGCTGTACCCACGTTTCTCCGACAGCTCCTGCAAGATATCCGCTGTTATAAAGGGCGATAGCCTTTTTATACATACTTATGCGTCTTGTTCTGGAAAGCGACTCGTCCTCGGTTTTATCTATATATTCCTTGAATTTTGTCGAATCAATAACGCATTCATCGCTTTCAATAAAGGCATATGAACTGTGACTGCCTGCTATGAGTTTACCACCGCCGGGTATCATTTCATCAAGCACCGCTCTTGTTCTGTGTACAAGCGTCTTAAGCGCATTGGCAGGATTTTTGCTGTCCGACCACAACAGGTCGATTAGCTCGTTCTGGGTTATTTCTCTGCCTCGCTGTGCAATAAGATATTCAAGAAGCAAGATCATTTTCGAACCCCTGTACTCGTTTTCGCACAGACGCTTGTCACGGTATGATATTGAAAACTGACCGAACATAGTAATATGTATCTTATTCGGCATTTTTTTCACCTCCCTGTTTTTTCTTTCGTCTTAACGTGTGCTTTAATGAAATTTCACGCTAAAGTGTGAAAATAATTTAAGCAAAATTCCAATTTTCTGATTGATGTTATGCAACAAGCGTTGCACTGTTGGCGATTTGTGTAAATATGATGCTATATTCTGTAAATCAGGCTTACAGAAATAACTAATATCGTGTAAATATGCACAATTTGCTTGCTAAAATGTTGAATCAACTATCGTATAAATAGAAATATGACGGCGATTCCGGCTACTGTTCGCAATGTAACCGAAATGTAACCACGATGTGGCATAATATGCTCGTAAGGTTGAGATGTAGATTTGAGATGATGTCTACCTCACGTTTTTACTTTTCTTTCCGTCATGAGAAACAGCATACCGCAGCAGAGGTTGTAGTGATGCTGTTTTTCTTTTTTGCGTGGAATGCGGTTTACAGGCAGGCACTTTTGAGCCTGCCTCAGTTTGTAGAAAAAGTATGTTTTTGAAACAAACTTCTAACTCACTACCCCTATCCCCCTGCCCCCTTTCCCCGGGAAAGGGGGATTTTACTGGGGCTACCGCCCCTAGACCCTGTCGGGGGCTTCGCCCCTGCGACCCCATTTTTAATGTTTACAAGAGGTTTTTCGACAGACTGGGGCAGGCACTTTTGAGCCTGCCTTTTTATTTTTATGAAATTCTGAACCAAACTTTATATTTTCGTAAATTTTACTTTTCTTCTCCGATTTTTCTGAGCATAATATCAGGGTGAGATGCGTGCTTGATAAGCTCGCTCTTGCTTATCTGACCGTTTCTGTACATATGCATAAGGTAGGAGTCCATAGTAAACATACCCGATTCACCCGACGCTGTGATAACGGTGTCTATCTGGTGGGTCTTTGACTCTCTTATCATATTTCTTATAGCGTTGTTGCACTTCATGATTTCAAATGCAGGACGCAGTATCCCGTCTTCGCAGGGGATAAGCTGTTGAGATATTACCGAGCATAAAAGCTGAGAAAGCTGGATACGAACCTGCTGCTGCTGGCTCGGCGGGAAAATATCAATAATTCTGTCTATCGTATTCTGCGCTCCGACTGAGTGCAGAGTGGAGATAACAAGGTGACCTGTTTCGGCGGCTGTAAGCGCTGTGCTTATCGTTTCATAGTCACGCATTTCACCGAGCAGTATAACATCGGGGGATTGACGCAGGCAGGCTCTTAACGCTACAATATAGCTCTTGCTGTCGCTGTTTATTTCACGCTGGCTTATTATACTCTTTTTGTTCTTGTGAAGATACTCTATAGGATCTTCCAGTGTGATTATATGGCTGTTTCTCTGCTTGTTGATTTCGTCAATAATGCAGGCAAGCGTTGTGGATTTACCGCCGCCTGCGGGGCCTGTGACAAGCACAAGACCTTTTGTTCTTGCTACTGTATCGGTTATGATCTCCTGCGGAATATTAAGCTCATTGTAATCGGGTATATCAAATTCAACTACACGGATGACCGCCGCCATACTTCCTCTTTGCTTGTACGCACTTATACGAAAACGGCTGAGTCCCTTTACGGATACCGAAAAGTCATCGTCGCCCGTTTCCTCGTATCTTGATATATCCCTTCCTGCAAGACGGTATATTTCTTTTATCAGATTTTCCGCCTCGGCGGGCAGGATTATATTGTCGTTTTGCTTGGTGATAATGCCGTTTTCCTTATATGTCACGGCAAGACCCGATATAATAAAAATATCCGAGGCTTTCTTTTCAACTGCACCCTTAAGTATTTCCATCAGTTCCATAATGTTATCCTTTCACTGTCGGCTGTTTTTATACCGGTAAACTCTCGCCGTTCCATACAGGAAGCGAGTTTTCTTCTTCGTAATAGTTGTTGCTTATAATTTTCCAGCTTGTTATGACGAGATTTTCGTTTTCGTATTCTGCCTTGCAGACAAGTCTGCTACCGCTGTTTACGGTTTCGCTCCACGAGAATGTCAGAACACGGTTTTCACGATTCCCGCCTGTCACTTCAATACCAAGCTCCCTTGCCGCCGCAGAAATGTCCGTTACACTGTCGTTAGCAAGAAGGAGATAAAGGCTGTCGAGCTTTTCGGTCGCCTTAGTGTCGGCAGAGTAATATTCCTCGTGCGTCACGGCGAGTTTTTTTGCTCTGTCAAGATCCTGCCTTACCGTAATAAGACACATGACCGACAGTGTGACCGACGCCAGCACTACGAATATTACAAGAAGCGAGGACAGCCCGATGCTGTTCAGGCTTTTTCTGCTGTTCTCACTGCGTGCGCTGTTTTTCAAGAGGCAACCCTCCTTGCACTTGTTATGGTGATATATGTGTTTTCATCGTCCGAGGCGGTGATGTCAAGGTACTGTATGTTTCCTGATGTTCTTTCGGAAAGCTGTATCCTGATGTCACCGTCGGCATATCGCTGTGACAGCTCGGATATGCTTTCACCGCTTTTATAGCACTCGGCGATGTCGGCTGTTTTTATCTGTGCGTCCGACAGACGCTCGGCATATTTCATTTCGCTTGCCGCAATTCCGATAACTCTCACGCAAGCCGCCGCACATACGGCAAATATTGCAATTACCGTCAGCAGTTCGATAAGGAATGCTCCGTTTCTTGAACGTCTTTTTATGCTCATCCGGCACCTTCCTTTCCGCTCCTCAGACAGTAGTGCGACGAGGTCTGCACACCGTTACAGGTTATTGCGAAGCTGATTATGTTTTTATCGGCAGTCGCTGTGAACTTATCCGCCGGGAACAATGTGTTTCCGTTTTCGGCAACAAAAGGAGCGGAGCTTTCAACAAACAGCTCCCTCAGCTCCCCGTCATAGCAGTAAATATACGTTATGTAGCTTTCGCCGTCTATCGTATCCGAAAAGCCGAGATAATCCGTATCTCCCTGCTTTCCGACGGATACTGCGCCGCTGTCATAGCTGCGGAGCTTCTGAAGCACAAGAGTCTGTGCGGTAGCGGTATCAAAGCGCTTTTCGATCTCGCTTCCGAAATGCTTATATGCTTTGGCAAAAGCAAGCACCGCCGCTAGCAGACAGCACACGAACAGTACAAATACCGTCAGCACAAAAATCATATCTACGCCGCTTTTATTCGTTTTTAACGTATTTGAACGACTTCGGAGCATCTTTTCCTCCTGACTTGAATGTTGGGTTTCATTTAGCAATTACTTTTATATCCGGCATTATATTTGATGAAACCGGGCTGTAATGCACTATACAGCTGTTTTTATCTATATGCAGGTCATAATTTTCAATAAGGTATCCGATATTATCGGGGTAAAATCCTTCAACGGCATAGCATTCCGCCGCCGCCTTGCGTACACCGTTTTCGATTATTCTGAGATTTTCGCTCCTGCGGTTTTCCTCGCTGCCGGCTATCGACAGCGTGACAATCGCAACAGCCGTCGCAGAAAGAGCGACCGCAATGACCGCATCTCTTATTATGTAAAATGCACTTGAATGATTTCTTGTTTTCATATTATCACCGATATTATCCTATGACCGTCATTACGCTCATCAGCGGTATCATTACGGAAAGAAGTATGAAACCTACGGCTACAGCCATGATTATTACCATAGTAGGCTCAAAGCGGGCAACAGAGGTCTGTATAACAGCCGAAACCTTCTTTTCCGCATTTTCCGCTATCGTTGCCATAGTCTTGTCGAGCGTGCCTGTGCTGAATGCGATGTTTATCATTCTCATATTGACCGCAGAGAACATACCCGTGTTGTCGAGTGCGTCAACGAAAGGCTTTCCGTCCGCCATTTCCTTACGGCAGAGGCTCAGCTTTTCACGCATATATTCGTTTTCGAGCAGATTTTCGCACATATCGAGCGATTCGTCTATATCCATTCCGCTGGAAAGCGTCATTGAAAGAGCGGCTGAAAATCTTGCGGCATACAGAGTTTTTGCCGTTTTCGTGTGAGAAACCGCACGAAGAACCGCTTTTCTGAAAGGCCTTACAAAGTTGTAAAGCACAACGCCGAGTATTATCACAAAAGCGAGTATTCCGATTATCAATATAGCGACATCGCTTATGACGCCTCCGACGCTCATAATCCACTGTGCGCTGTCGGGCAGGGTAAGTCCGAGCTGTGCGAATACGTCCGAGAATATCGGAAGCACATAAACCGACAACAGAATAATCACCGCAAAAACAATGATAAGCAGTACCGAAGGGTATGCAATCGCACTTTTGATCGAGGTGCTTATTTCGTCTATGCCTGCGTAATAGTCGGCAAGAGAAGCCAGCACGGTATCAAGTCTGCCTGTGCTTTCTCCGACCTCAAGCATCTTTATAAAATAGTTAGGGAACACTTCGGTTTTGTCAAATGCTCTTGTTATACTGCTGCCGGTTTCTATAGAGCGGAGTATCTTTTCAAGGAGTGCCGCCTTGTTTTTATCCTCTCCGTCCTGCAATATGACGAGTATCCCGTCTGTTATTGTAAGACCTGAGCTTACGACAGACGCAAGCTCGGCACAGAGTATCGAAATATCCTCGTTTGAAAGGTAGTGCTTTTTGCTCATTTTATCCCTCCGTATCATTTTTCGCTTATCAATAATAATATATCACGGAATAGTTGCTTCCGTCCGATATGAAATCAACTATGCTTTTATAATCGTTTTCGTCCTTTGCACTTGCCGCAAAGGTGGGGTCCATCCTGTTCCATTTGTTGCCGTCAAAATAGATATAGCCGTCTATCCAACCGCTTCCGTCTACATACACGCTTATCCATGCGTGATAGACGTCGCCTGCATAGCCGACAACAACCTTTGTCGGAATTTTTTGCGAGCGGAGCATTGCCGCCATAAGCGAGGCATAGTCAAAGCAGATTCCGCTCTTGTTTGCAAGCACCGTGTCGGGTACGGGAATATAGCCGTTTGCGCCGTTTTCGGCAGTGGAAACATAGCTGATGTTGTTTATTACATAATCATAAATCGCCGCTGTTTTTGCTATAGTATCCTTATTTCCTCCGCACAGCGTTGATGAAAGCGCAACGCACGATGAACCGGAATTATACATACAGAACTGGTTCGGAGTAAGGAACGGCAGGAAGCTGTCGGAAACCGAAACGCTCAGCGCCTGCTTGAACATTACCGTTCCTTTTCCTGCGCTTGTTACTTTAAGGACACTCACGGTATAGCTTCCGCTTCCCTCTGTTATCGGTATGACCTCATAGTTTCCCGAATTATTAAGCTGGAACGTGTAGCGGACGTTTATATCATCGGCATTTACCAGTATCCTGTAGCTGCCGCTCATCGCCTTTTTCAGCTTTATCATCAGATAACCCTGCGATGAATTTGATGCGTCAATAAGTGCGTCGCCGTTGCTGTAAACCTTGACCCCGTCAGCTGTCGGAGTGATTATATACGGCGGTGACGGCTCGGTCTGCGGTGGGTCGGTCTTAGGCGGATCTGTTATAGGAGCGGCTGTCGCAGGCGGCTCGGTTTTCGGCGGAGCGGTTTGTTTTGTTGTGGTGACAGCCGAAGTAGTAGTCGTTTCTTTTGTTGTTACAGTAGTTATTGACGATGCCGAAGATGTGGTCTGCGGTGAAGTCTGTGACGCTGTGGTGCTTTTTACCGCTATCGATGTTGTGACGGAGGTTGTGGTCGTCTGAACAGAAGATGTCTGCCCCTCTCCGTTACAGCCGCCGAGAACGGCACACAGTGCGATTATACCCACTGCAAGCGTTGCCGCCGGTATATGCTTTTTCATGCGCCGCCCCCTTTGCGAATGTTGTAGATTACACTTATTTAAAGTATAGCACAAATGAGAGAAAATGTCTATTAAATATAAAAAGAAAAGCCACGATTTTTTACATCGTGGCAATCAATTTTATTCCTTTTTCAACCCGTCTATAATCTCATACAGCTTCACAAGCTCGCTCATCGTAAGCTGTTCCGCTCTTGCGGTAGCCGGTATACCGCCTTCGGTCATCTTTTCCGCAAGCACTGCTTTCGGTATCTTGAAATATGCCGAAACTGGATTGGCAAGCTGTTTTCTGCGCTGAGCGAAAGCCTGCTTTATCACCTCGAAGAAAAGAGGCTCGTTATCGACCTTGTACGGCGGTTGTTCGTACCGTTCAAGACTTATGACCGCACTGTCAACATTTGGGGCAGGCATGAACGATCCCCTGTTTACCCGAAACAGCTTCTTCGGCTTTGCGTAATAGTTTATAGATGCTGTGATAGCACCGCACTCACGGCTTCCTACTGCGGCACATATCCTGTCTGCCGCCTCAAGCTGTACCATAACGGTTATCGCTTTTATCGGCAGTTTTTCCTCAAGCAGCTTCATTATTACGGGCGAGGTTATATAGTATGGCAGATTCGCACAAACTATCACGTCCATATCGGGAAACTTCTCGGCTATCAGCTTATTAAGATCGGTTTCCATAACGTCCGCAAAAATAACCTCAACGTTGTCGTATTCTTCGAGCGTTTCGTCAAGAATAGGCTTCAGCCCCGTGTCTATTTCAATAGCTACGACCTTTTCGCAACGCTCGGCAAGCTCCCTTGTCAGAACGCCGATACCCGTGCCTATTTCTATAGCGCCGACATTTTTTTCTGCGCCGCCCATCTCGGCAATTTTAGGGCAGACGGTCGGATTTATCAGGAAATTCTGACCGAGCGACTTTGTAAAAGAAAAGCCGTGCTTTTCAAAAAGCTGTCTTATTGTTGAAATGTCGGTAAGTTTCATTCTTTGTTTCCTTCGCTTTCTTTTGTGAACATCTCAAGCACCTTGAATGACTGCTGAAGATTTGCCACGCCGTATATGCTTATTCCGTAGTTTTCGCTCTTGTCAAGATTTTTAAGCGAGGATTTCGGCACAATGCACTTTGAAAATCCCATTCGTGCCGCCTCACGCACACGCTCTCTTATATGCGACACCGCTCTTATTTCTCCTCCAAGACCGACCTCACCGAACATCGCTACATCATCGCCTATCGGAATATCACGAAGTCCTGAATAAAGAGCAAGAGCAATCGCAAGGTCGCTGGCAGGCTCGTCTATTTTAAGTCCGCCTATAACATTTATATATACATCATATCCGCCGAAGTTGTAGCCTGTCCTCTTTTCAAGCACGGCGAGCAGAACGCACAGCCTGCTGTAGTCAAAGCCTGTCGTCATTCTGCGTGGAGCGGAGAACGAGGTCTTGCTGACAAGCGCCTGCACCTCTGCCAGTATAGGCCGTGTACCTTCGACGGTACAAAGCACGGTTATACCGCTTACCCCTGCGGGTCTGCCGAGAAGAAGCATTGCGGACGGATTTTCGACCTGCTCAAGTCCCTTGTCCTGCATTTCGAATACGCCTATTTCGTTGGTCGAGCCGAAACGGTTCTTTGCGGCTCTTAATATCCTGTAGCTTAGCTGTTTGTCGCCCTCGAAGTACAGTACCGTGTCCACTATATGCTCAAGCACCTTAGGGCCTGCTATACCGCCGTCCTTGTTTACATGACCTACAAGAAACACGGCTACCTCAAGGCTCTTTGCCATCTGCATAAATGCCGAGGTACATTCTCTTACCTGCACAAGACTGCCGGGTACGGACTGAAGCTCTGTCAACTGCATTGTCTGTATCGAGTCGATTATCACAACATCGGGCTTGTTCTCACGCACGCCCTCTATTATAGTATCGCAGTCGGTACAAGCACTGATATAAAGCCCGTCGCTTGCAACTCCCAGCCTGTCTGCACGGAGCTTTATCTGACGTTCGCTTTCCTCACCGGATATGTACAGCACGGTCTTATCCTGTGCAAGACAGCCGCATATCTGTAAAAGAAGCGTCGATTTGCCGATACCGGGGTCGCCGCCGAGCAGAACAAGCGAGCCTTTGACAAGTCCTCCGCCGAGTACCCTGTCAAGCTCCGACATTCCCGTTTTGTATCTTGTTTCATCACTGAACGAAAGGTTGTTTATACTTGAAAGCGGAAGTCTGCCGCCGCCCGTGCTTCTTGCAAGACCGTGGGATTTTGGCTGTATAAGCGTTTCTTCAAGCGTGTTCCATGCGCCGCAGGCATTACAGCGTCCGCTCCATTTCGGATATTCCTGACCGCACTCACTGCATATATATACTGATTTTGATTTTGCCATTTTTTCGTCCTTTCCGATGAATTACTGTCCGGAGCTTGTAATATCACCGCTGTTTTCGGGAATACTGCTCGTTGAAATTTCCGTCCGGCCTGCATTGTCCGCAGGCTTTGAGGTGAGATATGTAAGTATCCCGTTGTATATAGTATAGGCTACCTTACGCTGATAGGCGGCGTCCGACAGATTTGCCGCATCATCGGGATTTGAGAGGAATCCGCATTCTATCAGCACGGCAGGTATCTTTGTGTTCTTGAAAAGGTACAGCTCGTCGCCCTCCTGCTTTATCTGTCTGTCATTGCCCGGCTGTATTGTCTTGAAATTGTCCTGCATTATCTGCGCTATCATACGGTTGTCTGGGTTGTTCGCCGTGTAGAAAATCTGTGCGCCGAAATATTCGGGCTCGGTGAACTTGTTCTGATGGATAGACAGGAACAGGCAGTCGCCGTACTTGTTTATAATATCAAGACGGTTCTTCATATCGGAAACCTTCTGTTCCCGTGTGCCTTTTACGCCTTCATCGTGTATCGAAATATCGCTGTCACGGGTCAGCACTACGTTAAATCCCGATAATGTCAGCATATCGCTTAGGTCACGCACAATAGCGAGATTGATATTCTTTTCAAGCTCTCCGTTTATGCCGACCGCACCGCTGTCTGTTCCGCCGTGCCCTGCGTCAAGTACGATGGTTTTCTTATTTGTAACGTGAGATGTTGACGCTCTCACGCTCATCTGCGAGTAGTCTGCGGTTGCCGCAATGACGGTAAAACAGCCGAGCAGGACTATAAGTGCGGGAATTCGTGTTCTTAGCCGTTTAAATTCAAATCGTTTCATGTTCAGTTTCATATTGTCCGACCTTTCGGTAAATTTTTGTACATTATATGAAACGAGCAGTGAAATAATGACAGGCTATGCCTGCCAGGCTGTCGGAAAACATATATAATTTTTATAATGGGATTTTAAGTCTGAGGTTATTATACCATAAATCAAGTCGGTGTAAACCGACACG
>ERZ827458.328-NODE-328-length-74308-cov-10.697790_pt1 | contig 74308 bp, 70 predicted proteins | sample MGYA00519706_ERZ827458 | MGnify/ENA primary metagenome ERZ827458 (study PRJEB31778, sample SAMEA3449309) | human gut metagenome | biome: human gut; feature: human-associated habitat; material: faeces | place: United Kingdom | collected 2010/2012 ...
CCACTGGATACCCGCTTCCCTTCGTTCCCCTTTGGAAGCCTTCGGGCCCCGAAGGCTGGCGGGAGACCAAAGGGACTGCAACCATTGCTCTCGCGGAAAGGCTTTCACTTTTGGAAGCGAACAAAGGGATTTTTTCGGGACACACCATCGGAATAACCGCACTGCCGTGCGCCTCGCTTGCGGTCTGCCTGCCGAAGCCAATACGCATCCCTCGCGGCGGCGTCTCCATCCTCCGCGCTGAGGCCGATAAACTTCCTCCGATAAAACAAAACCCCCGCCGCAGGCCCTTTCCTGCAGCGGGGGGTTTTCTTCCCCTTGCGGGGAGAATCGCTTGATTTATTTGATGATGTTCGTTCCCATATAGGGCACCAGCACCTCGGGCACCGTGACCGTGCCGTCCTCGTTCTGGTAGTTTTCCAGAATGGCGGCGACCGTGCGGCCCACGGCTACGCCGCTGCCGTTCAGGGTGTGGACGAACTGGGGCTTGTCCTTGGGGGTCTCGCGGTAGCGGATGCTGGCGCGGCGGGCCTGGAAGTCCTCACAGTCGGAGCAGCTGGAAATTTCCACATAGCGGCCGTAGGAGGGCATCCACACTTCGATGTCGTAGGTCTGGGCGGCGCTGAAGCCCAGGTCGCCGGTGCACAGGTTCACCACGCGGTAGGGCAGACCCAGCAGCTGCAGCACCTTTTCGGCTTCGGCGGTCATGCTTTCCAGCTCGGCATAGCTTTCTTCGGGCTTGGCGATCTTCACCATTTCCACCTTGTTGAACTGGTGCTGACGGATCAGACCGCGGGTGTCGCGGCCGGCGCTGCCGGCCTCGGCGCGGAAGCAGCTGGAATAGGCGCAGTGACGGATGGGCAGCTGCGCGCCGTCCAGGATCATGTCGCGGTACATGTTGGTGACGGGCACTTCGGCGGTGGGGATCAGGAAGGTGTCCTGATCGACCTTGTAGGCGTCGTCCTCAAACTTGGGCAGCTGGCCGGTGCCGGTCATGGTGGCGCGGGTGACCATGTAGGGCGGATAGACCTCGTCGTAGCCCGCGTCCACGTGGGTGTTCAGGAAGAAGTTGATGATGGAGCGCTCCAGCCGGGAACCCAGCCCGCGGTAGATGGTGAAACGCGCGCCGGAGATCTTGGCGGCGGTGTCAAAGTCCAGAATCTTCAGATCGGTGCCGATGTCCCAGTGGGCCTTGGGCTCCCAGCCGAACTGACGGGGCGTGCCCCAACGGCGCACTTCCACGTTTTCGCTGTCGTCCTTGCCGATCGGCACGCGGGGATTGGGGATGTTGGGCACGCTCATCAGGAACTGCTGCATTTTCGCGTCCAGTTCGTTGATTTTTTCATCCAGCGCGTCGATCACGTCGCCCAGTTCGCGCATTTCCCGCATGATGGCGGCGGTCTCTTCTTCGCTGGCGCCGTTCTTCTTGGCCAGACCGATCTTCTTGGAGGTCTGATTGCGCAGGGCTTTCTTCTCCTCCACCTCGGCCATCAGGGCGCGGCGTTCTTCGTCTTCCTTGAGGAAAGTGTCCAGAGAGATGTCCTTATTGCGCGCCTTCAGCGCGTCGATCAATTCCTGGGGATTCTGTCGGATGCGTTTGATGTCCAGCATGGTTTGAATTCCTCCTGTCCGGATATAATGAAAACCGCCCCTCAAGACCTGCCGGTCTCAGGGACGGAGAGAAGCGTGCTCCGCGGTGCCACCCAGATTAAGGCAAAATGCCTTCCCTTTTTTTGCGCTGTATCGGGCGCGCCCGCCCGGCTCGTCGCCGGTTGGCTCCCGTGATGGAAACGAAGCGCCCGCCGCAGCCTTGCACCAGACGGCTGCTCTCTTGAGACGGAAGCCCTTCGGGTTTCACGATCCTTGCCACGGCGCTCATTATACGCGCTTTTGAAAGGGTTGACAAGAGTTTTTCGTTGGAAAGAAGGGGAAAACCATTGGACGCTGAGCGGAGAATGCCAAACTTTTTGGCAGCGGGCCCCGTTTGTCCATTGTGCCGCCGCCAACGGGCGGCTAGAATGGAGGGGCTTGCCAAAGAAAACGACGGTTTTGCTTGCAATGTCGGGTCCTTTCCCCTATAATGGAGAGTGGATGAATCCGGCAACTTCCGCCCTGCTGAAAAGCGGCAGGGAGCGGCCGGAAGAAAACCAATGCAAAGGCACTACGACGAAGGAGGCACTATTTCATGGGTAAGGTATACGTATTCGACCATCCCCTGATCCAGCACAAGCTGAGCCTGATGCGGGACAAAAAAACCGGCGCAAAGGAGTTCCGCGAGCTGCTGGAGGAAATCAGCATGCTGATGGTCTACGAAGTGACCCGCGATCTCTCCACCGAGGAAGCCGAAGTGGAAACGCCCATCTGCACCACGAAGACCCGCGTTCTGAGCGGCAAGAAGGTCGGTATCGTTCCGATCCTGCGGGCCGGTCTGGGCATGGTGGACGGCGTGCTGAACCTGATCCCTGCGGCCAAGGTGGGCCACATTGGCCTGTACCGCGATCCGGAAACCCTCAACCCTGTGGAATACTACTGCAAATTGCCTGACGACAGCCAGAACCGCGAGCTTCTGGTGCTGGATCCCATGCTGGCTACCGGCGGCAGCGCCTCCGCCGCCATCACGTTCCTCAAGCAGCGCGGATGCCATAACATCCGTCTGGTCAACCTGATCGCCGCGCCCGAGGGCATCGCCCGGGTGCAGAAGGATCATCCCGACGTGAACATCTACGTGGCCGCCTGTGACGAAAAGCTCAATGAGCACGGCTATATCGTTCCCGGTCTGGGCGACGCCGGCGACCGTCTCTTCGGCACCAAGTAACGCCTTTGTCCTGCCAGACATTCCGGAAGGAGAAATGAGGAATGAGCCGCATCGACCCTACCGTCAAAAAAGAGACCGGCTATATCGCTGGCTGGGTGCTTCTGCTCAGCGCGGTGATGGAGCTGGTATTCCTGCTGACCGGCCATATGGACTACACGGTTCCGCTGGGCAATCTGCTGGGGGGCGGCGCGGCCATCCTCAATTTTTTCCTGATGGGATGGACCATTCAGCGGGCGGTGGGGCTGGACGAAAAGGCCGCCGCCGCCAAGCTGAAGCTGTCCCAGATGCTGCGGATGCTGATGCTGGTCGTGCTTGGCTGTGTGGGCATTGCGCTGGACTGTTTCCACACCGTGGCGGTGATCGTGCCCCTGTTCTTCCCCCGTATCGGAGTGGCGTTCCGTCCGCTGTTTGACAAAAAGAACGGTCAGGCCACCTCCGGGGGGAAGGACGATGTGAAGATCGATTAAACGCAGAAGGGAAACCTTCCGCGTTGATCGTTCCTTTTCTTTACTTTATAGGAAGGAAAAGGGAAGGAAAAATATCCGCAGGCAGAAGCGCGGCGAAAGCCGGCCGCTTCTGCTCATCATTACCAAAGCAAAGGAGGGATGATCCGAAATGAATCGAAAATCCGCGCGGTTTCGTGCGGTGGACGTTCTGCTGATCGCCATGATGATCCTGCCGCTGGTAGCGGGGATGGCGCTCAAGATCCTGACGACTCCAGCGTCGGAAGGGATCGAGATCAGCGGGGCGCGCATCTACTTTACCATTCCCATGCCGGTGCAGGATCTGCCCATTACCGAAAGTCAGGTGAACTCCTGGCTGGTGATGATCTCCATCCTGGGGCTGTGCCTGTATCTGGTTCACGGCATCACCGTGAAGCCGGGCAGCAGGCGCCAGCTGGTGGCGGAATGGATCGTAGAAAAGACCAACGGTCTGGTTCGGGAAAACATGGGCAAGCGCTTCATGGGCTTCGCGCCCTTTGTGGCGGGCATCATGGCCCTGTCCGCGTTTTCCAGTCTGATGAGCCTGGTCGGCCTCCGGCCCCCGACTTCCGACATGAACGTCGTGGCCGGATGGGCCATTCTGGTGTTCGTGCTCATTACCCACTACAAGCTCCAGGGAGGCCTTGGGCCGTATGTGAAGGGGTTCTTCGAGCCGGTGCCGGTCTTTGCGCCCTTTAACATCATCGGCGAATTTGCCACCCCCGTATCCATGTCGTTCCGTCATTACGGAAACGTGCTCTCCGGCGTGGTCATCTCCACGCTGGTGGCCTATGCGCTGCAGGGACTTAGCAAGCTGCTGCTGGGCTGGCTGCCCGGCGTACTGGGAAGCTTCCCCCTGCTGCAGGTCGGCCTTCCGGCCATTCTATCGCTGTATTTCGATATTTTCAGCGGCCTGATGCAGGCGTTCATCTTCGCCATGCTGACCATGCTGTATATCGGTACCGCCGCCCCCGAGGAGGAATAACCCGGCGAACCCCTGAAAAAACAGGGAAGCCGTTTCTGTCCACACACGCTGCAAACAAGGAGGATTCTGTTATGGAACTCGCTATTGGTATCATTCTCGCCGGCTGCGCCATCGGCGCGGGTCTCGCTCTGATCGCCGGTATCGGCCCCGGTATTGGTGAAGGCAACGCCGTTGCCAAGGCCTGTGAAGCCATCGGCCGTCAGCCCGAGTGCAAGAGCGCTGTTACTTCTACCATGATCATGGGCTGCGCCATCGCCGAGACCACCGGTCTGTACGGCCTGGTCATCGGCATCCTGCTGATCTTCGTGGCCCCCAACCTGTTTGTGAATATTCTCCTGAAGGCCATTGGCTGACGGATCCCTGAATTGGAAAGGCAATAGTATATGAGCGTACAGTCATTGGACATCATTTCGGTGAACCTGTGGCAGATCCTCATTTCCCTTGCCAACCTGCTGATCATCTACCTGATCCTGAAAAAAGTGCTTTTCGCCAAGGTGCAGGGCGTGATGAACACCCGCCAGAGTCAGGTAACGGAAATGTACGACGCGGCGGACAAGAGCCGCACCGACGCCGAAAGCATGAAGCAGGAATATGAAGAAAAGCTGGCCGGGGCCCGGGACGAGGCGGACAAAATCGTCCGCAATGCTACCCAGACGGCCCAGCGCCGCGGCGACCAGATCGTTCAGGAAGCCAGCAGCCAGGCCAGCCATCTGAAGCAGAAGGCGGAAGAAGAGATCGCCCAGGAAAAGCGGCGCATGCTCACGGACGTGCGGGGAGAAATCTCCGACTTGGCCGTCAGCATCGCATCCAAGGTCGTGGAACGCGAGATCCGCAAGGAAGACCAGGATACCTTTGTGGATGAATTTATCAAGAACGTGGGTGACCGGCAGTGACGGAGCAGAGCAGAGAGTACGGCGAAGGCCTGTACGCCCTGTGCGCGGAGGAAGCGCTGTCCGGGGACGTGCTGGAGCAGCTGGACGTGCTGAACGGCAGCTTCAAGGCTCAGCCCGATTACCTGCGGCTCCTGTCCAACATGTCTCTGGCCCGGGAGGAGCGGCTGGATATTCTGGACAGGACCCTGCGGGGACAGGTACACCCCTATGTGCTGAATTTCTGCAAGATCCTTCTGGAAAAGGGGCTCCTGCATGAATTCTCCGACTGCGCGAAGGCCTACCGGGCCCGTTATCTGCAGGATAACGGCATTGTGGAGGCCAGCGTCACCACCGCCGTCCCGCTGGACGACGGGCAGCGGAAAAAGCTCATGGAAAAACTGAGCGCCATGACCGGCAAACAGATTGTTTTGAAGGAACGGCTTGACCCGGCGGTGCTGGGCGGCGTTCGGCTGGAGATGGACGGCAAGCGCTATGATAATACCGTCCAGAGCCGCCTTACGGCCATCCATCGGGCCATCGGCGGTCAGGCCTGATAACAGGCGGTGAGACAATGCAGTTAAAACCCGAGGAAATTTCCAAGCTCATCAAAGAGCAGATCAAGCATTACGAAAATAAGATTTCACAGGCGGATACCGGCACCGTCATCATGATCGGCGACGGCATCGCCCGGGCCTCCGGACTGGACAAGTGCATGGCCAACGAGCTGCTGCGCTTCTCCAACGGCGAGTACGGCATGGCGCTGAACCTGGAGGAAAACTCCGTGGCCATCGTCATGCTGGGCAGCGACGAGGGCATCCGCGAGGGCGACGTGGTGGAGCGCACCGGCACCGTGGTGTCCGTGCCCGTGGGCGAGAAGCTCATTGGCCGCGTGGTCAACGCGCTGGGCCATCCCATCGACGGCAAGGGCCCGGTGGAGACCAGCGAGTATTATCCCATCGAGCGCAACGCCCCCGGCATCATCGAGCGCAAGGGCGTATCCGTTCCGCTGCAGACCGGCATCAAGGCCATCGACAGCATGATCCCCATTGGCCGGGGCCAGCGCGAACTCATCATCGGCGACCGTCAGACCGGTAAGACCGTGATTGCGCTGGACACCATCCTGAACCAGAAGGGCAAGGACGTGATCTGCATTTATGTGGCCATCGGCCAGAAATGCTCCACCGTGGCCCAGATGGTGGACACCCTGACCGCGGGCGGCGCTATGGATTACACCATTGTCGTGTCCGCGACGGCCAGCGAACAGTCCCCCCTGCAGTACATCGCGCCCTATTCCGGCTGCGCCATGGCGGAATACTTCATGGATCAGGGCAAGGATGTGCTGATCGTCTACGACGACCTGAGCAAGCACGCGGTGGCCTACCGCGCCCTGTCCCTGCTGATCCGCCGTCCTCCGGGACGGGAGGCCTACCCCGGCGACGTGTTCTACCTGCACAGCCGCCTTCTGGAACGGGCTGCCCGGGTGGACAAGGCCTATGGCGGCGGCTCCATTACGGCCCTGCCCATCATCGAAACCCAGGCGGGCGACGTTTCCGCCTACATCCCCACCAACGTGATCTCCATCACCGACGGCCAGATCTTTCTGGAGACCGAGCTGTTCCACTCCGGCGTCATGCCCGCCGTCAACCCGGGCATTTCCGTCAGCCGCGTGGGCGGCAACGCCCAGATCAAGGCCATGAAGAAGGTGGCCGGCAGCCTGAAGCTGCTCTACAGCCAGTACCGGGAGCTGCAGGGCTTCGCCCAGTTCGGCTCCGATCTGGACGCGGACACCCGGGCTCGTCTGGCGCAGGGCGAACGCATTGTGGAAGTGCTCAAGCAGAAGCGGAACCGTCCCGTGGCCGTGGAGGATCAGGTGTGCATTTTCTACGCCGTGACCCACGATTTCCTCAAGGAAGTCAGGGTCAGCGACGTAGCCGAGTATGAGACCGGCCTGTACGAGCGCATGGAGGCCCAGCATTCCGACGTGCTGAACGCCATTCGGGAAAGCGGCCAGCTGAGCAAGGAAACCGAGGAGGCTCTCCGGCAGGCGCTGGAAAGCTACACCCGCGACTTCCTCAGCGCCCGGAAGGCCGACTAAGGGAAAGGAGGCTGCAACATGGCCGGAGCGTCCATGAAAGACATCAAGCTGCGCATCAAGAGCGTGGAAAGCACCATGCAGATCACCAAGGCCATGCAGCTTGTGGCAACCTCCAAGCTTCGCCGCGCCAAGGAGCGGATGGAAGCCAGCAAACCCTATGGTCAGATCTCCGGCGCAGCTATGGCCGCGGCCGTGGCCCGCTGCACCGACCCCAACGTGCCCTTCGTCACCCCCCGCTCGGTGAAGCGCCGCTGCTATGTGGTCATCGCCGGGGAACGGGGACTGGCCGGGGGTTATAACAACAATGTATTCAAGGCGGTGGCCGCCCACACGGACGGAACCGGCTACTGTGTGCTGCCGCTGGGCCGCAAGGCCGTTGAGAAATACGCCCATCTGGGCGTGGAGCTTCTCAGCGACCAGTATGCCCGGGTGGAAAGCATTTCCGTAGGTTCCTGCTATGCGATGGCCAAGCGGCTCATTGAAGGCTACACCCGCGAGGAATTCGACGAGATCTGGCTGGCGTACACCTCCTTCCAGTCCATGATGACGCAGGAGGTTCAGCTGGAGCAGCTTTTGCCCATCCGCAAGCCGGAGACGCAGGAGCCTTTGCCGGTGGCCGCCGTGTACGAGCTGGAACCCGCCGACACCCTGAAGGCCGTCATGCCCGATTTTCTGGCTGGGCGGCTGTACAGCGCCCTGTGCGATTCCTTTGCCAGCGAGGTGGCCTCCCGGCGCAACGCCATGGACTCCGCCACCAAGAACGCGGGCGAGATGATCGACGGGCTGCGGCTCCGCTTCAACCGGGCGCGTCAGGGCAGCATTACGCAGGAAATCACCGAAATCGTGGCCGGTGCGGAATCGTAACGGCATCGCGAAAGGAGAACACCCATTGTGAGCAGTCAAAACATTGGCAAAGTGGTGCAGATCATCGGGCCTGTGCTGGACATCCGCTTCGAGGACGGCTGCCTGCCCGAGCTGCTCAACGCCATTGAGATCCAGAACGGCGACAAAAAGATCGTCGCCGAGGTGGCCCAGCTGATCGGCGACAACGTGGCCCGCTGCATCTCCATGAACGCCACCGACGGCATGGTGCGCGGCATGGACGCGGTGGACACCGGCAGCCCCATCACCGTGCCCGTGGGCAACGAATGTCTGGGCCGCATCTTCAACCTGCTGGGGCAGGCCATCGACAATCAGCCCGACCCGGAAGCCAAGGAACGCTGGCCTATCCATCGCCCCGCCCCCAGCTATGAGGAGCAGGAAACCTCCACTGAAATTCTGGAAACCGGCATCAAGGTGGTGGACCTGATCGCCCCCTATGCCAAGGGCGGCAAGATCGGCCTGTTCGGCGGCGCAGGCGTGGGCAAGACCGTGCTGATCATGGAGCTGATCAACAACATCGCCAAGCAGCACGGCGGCCTGAGCGTTTTCGCCGGCGTAGGCGAGCGCACCCGTGAGGGCAACGACCTGTACAACGAAATGAAGGAAAGCGGCGTGCTTTCCAAGACCGCGCTGGTCTACGGCCAGATGAACGAGCCGCCGGGAGCCCGCATGCGGGTAGCCCTGTCCGGCCTGACCATGGCCGAGTACTTCCGCGATGAAGAGCATCAGGACGTGCTGCTGTTCATCGACAACATCTTCCGTTTCACTCAGGCGGGTTCGGAAGTGTCCGCGCTGCTGGGCCGTATGCCCTCTGCCGTGGGCTACCAGCCGACGCTGGCCACTGAAATGGGCGCGCTGCAGGAGCGCATCACCTCCACCAAGAAGGGCTCTATCACCTCCGTACAGGCCGTTTACGTGCCTGCGGATGACCTGACCGACCCGGCTCCTGCGACCACCTTCGCCCATCTGGACGCCACCACGGTTCTGAGCCGCGCCATTTCCTCGCTGGGCATCTATCCCGCCGTAGATCCGCTGGACTCTACCAGCCGCATTCTGACCCCCGAAATCGTGGGGCAGGAGCACTACGAAGTAGCCCGTCAGGTGCAGGGCATCCTGCAGCGCTACAAGGAGCTGCAGGACATCATCGCCATCATGGGCATGGACGAGCTGAGCGACGAGGACAAGCTGATCGTAGCCCGGGCCCGCAAGGTGCAGCGCTTCCTGAGCCAGCCCTTCAGCGTGGCCGAGCAGTTCACCGGCATGGAAGGCAAGTACGTGCCCCTGAAGGAGACCATCCGCGGCTTCAAGGAGATCATCGAAGGCAAGCACGACGACCTGCCCGAGAGCGCCTTCCTCTTTGTGGGCACCATCGACGAGGCCGTCGCCAAGGCCAAGAAGGGTGAATGACCATGGCAACCTTTCATTTGCAGATCGTCACCCCGGACCGGCTGGTATTTGACGGCGAAGCCCGGCAGATCATCCTGCGCACGGTGGGCGGCGACGCGGCCATTCTGGCCGGGCACATCGACTATTCCGCGCCGCTGGGCATCGGCGAGGCCAAGCTGACGGACGCGGAGGGCAACGAGCGCTCTGCGGCCTGTCAGGGGGGCATGGTAACCGTATCCGGCGGGCAGGTCTGGGTCATGGCTACCACCTTTGAATGGGCGGACGAGATCGACGCGGAGCGCGCCCAGCGCGCCCGGCAGGAAGCGGAGGAGCGCTTGCGCGCCCTCGACCGCAGCGACGAGCAGTTCCGCATTGCCGAAGCCAAGCTCAAGCGTGCCCTGACCCGCCTCCACGTCAGGGGCTAGGGGCAGTGCCCCTAACCGGACTGCGCGCCGCAGGCGCGCAGGGGCGTAGGGAGACATGCCAGTTGGCCGGGGTTTTACCGCCGCTCGGCAACAGGCCTCGCGGCTCGCCGGTCTGGTCCAGCTTCGTGTTAGTTGACTAGGAAAGACCGCCATTCGGCGGAGAGCCTCATGGCTCGCTAAAAGGGCAGCGTATGAAAGAAAATACGCTGCCTTTTTGTGTTGCAGGAATATCTAAGACACATCGAAGCGTCCCGAGCAGCGCTGTTTACGTATGGATAGTGCCAACCGCAGAAGAAAAAAACAAGACTGTTTTCTGCGCAGCGAAATTATCCAAGCTGCAATGTAACATCCCAACTTGCGTTGGTTGAGCCTGTTTCACGCCAGCTGCGCCGGGGCAGAGCGGCGATAGGCAGCGGAGGGAAAAAGGCCCTTCCATTTTGACGGCGGAAATAGGCGAGCACGAGCGCGCTCCAAGAGATGGAGGAAGCTGTCTAACTCCATTGCGCGCGACATTGCAAGCCCCGCCGTCAAAATGGGCAATCAAAGCCTTTTTCCAGGCGGGTGAGCGCAGCGAACTGTCCCGAAGGGAAGCGTGGCCCCAGTGGGGCCTTGGGCGCAGCCCAAAGCGACCCGCAGGGAGGGTGGGAGGCGAGCAGAGCGACCGGCAGGGAGCTATGCGACACCGGACACCCCGTGCTCGAGGACAGCCCCTGAGGGCAGTCTGCCCACGGAACGTGGTCAGACTGTTCCGGCCCTTAGGCCGGAATTGGACGACCCGAATTTATTCGGGTCGTCCAACCGTTCGGCTCCCGCAGGCCGAAGCTTGGGCCGAGAGGGAGCGCGTGCCCAGTGGGCACAACTGCCGTAGGCAGTTAGCGACTGGCAGGCCTGAGCAAATACAAGAGCCGGGCACGGCAGTGCCCGGAACGCCGATATTTGCGAATAACGCGCAGCGGGGCGGGCCGCCTCTGGAGTCGCCGTGCCGCTGGCTTTCTTTGGTACTTTCTTTCGCTTCGAAAGAAAGGACTATCCCCCTCGGGGCGGCAGCCCCACCGTTCGCGCCGTAGTCGGCGCGTCAGCCCCCGCTGGGGACTGCCTCCAGCAAAGTGGACGTACATCGGTACAAGCATGAGGCTTTCCTCAGGACAGCCATCACGTGATTCGCACTGCCGTGCCTGTTCGCCTGAACTCCGAGTCTCCCCTATCACCCCCCGCTCCCACATCAGAGAGCGTGTCAATCCCCCATGATGCAAAAAACGCTCCCATGAAGCGTTATGCGTCACCCATGCCGTTCCCCCATAGCTCTCCTTTGCCCTTCCTCTACTTCCAAAATAAAGAAACGCCGCCTTTTCACGGAAGGCAGCGTTCCTTTGAGCCTATAGTTCTTTACAATGCTTTCTTCGGACAGGCCTTGGCGCATTCAAAACACAGAATGCACTCTGTACCGTTTTTCCGCTTGCGGGAATTGTCTGTCATATCCACGTCCATGGGACATACCTTTTTGCACTTTCCGCAGGAAACGCACTTGCTGTGGTCGCACTGAACCCGAATCAGGGAAAAATAGCTCATGGGCTTCAGGAAGACCGTCACAGGGCATAAGTACTTGCAGAAAGCCCGGTTGTCCTGAAACAGAAAGGCCAACCCGACGCCCAGCGCATAGTACAGCAGATTGCCCACGATAAAGGCCCAGAACATCACGTTTTCCTTGTTGGGAACCTGAAACAGGAACAGCCCGCCCACAAAAATCAGCGAAACCGCAAAGAAAACGTACCGAAGCCAGCCGATTTTCTTTCTCGGTTGACGGGGAACCTTGTAGGGCAGGAAATCCAGCACCATGGCCGTCCAGCAGGCATAACCGCACCAGCCCCGGCCAAACAGCAGCGGCCCGAAAATTTTCGCAACGACATAGTGAATGGTGGCCGCCTCGAATACGCCTGTGAACAGATAATACCAGAATCCCTCGATCTGCATGTTTTCCCGGTCGATCAGACCCAGATAGACCAGCATGTACAGCCCCACCAGCAGCTGTGTCACCCGGCGCGCGTGCTTGTACTGCCGAATAAACAATACCAGCCCCAGTGCAAGGGAAATGCCGATATAGCTGAAATTGAACAGATAGAATAGATTGTGCTTCGTCAGGGTCAGGGTGACGGCGACCGTTTCAAACACGGCCAGAATCACCGCCGGAAACCAATACTTCTTCATGGGGTCTCCCCTCCCTTGCCAAATGAAAAAACATGATCCACCGTTCGACCGGAGGATCATGTTTTTCATTGAAACGCCCACCCGGCGTAAACGTATGATAACGTGTGTCAGTCATGAGGGCAGATTGTCGCTCTGCCACTGCTTCATTGAGCCATGATGGATGTGCCAGTCGCGAGGCCTGTCGCCGGGCGCCAACTGGCGGGAAATCACATCAGACCCGCGAGCCGTGGCACCTGTCGTGCCAAGGCGGTAACTCCGCAGCCAACCGCCTTTCCCTCAAGCGGCCCCGCGCCCATAGGGCGCGGTGTGGGGTGCAGGGCGGCGAGAGGAAGCGTGCATCCTGTGGATGCAACCGCCGCAGGCGGTTAGCGACCGGCAGCCGTCAACCGAAACGAGGATTTGGCACGGCAGTGCCAAAGACGACGATTGAGGTTGCGGATCACTGCCCCTGCCCTGCCCCTTAGCGGGAGCCCTTGTCGTAGGGGATGCCTTCGGCCTTGGGCGCACGGGAGCTCTTGGAGGTGAAGGCCAGAACGATCAGCGTGATCAAGTACGGCAGAATCCGATAGAAGTTGATGTTGATCCCGATTTCCTTCAGCAGGAAGATGCCGTCGCCGTTCAGATCCAGACTGGCGTAGCTGGCGGCCACGCACTTGAACAGGCCGAACAGCAGCGCCGCGCCCGCCACGTTCAGGGGCTTCCAGTTGCCGAAGATCATCACGGCCAACGCCAGGAAGCCGAAACCCGCTACGTCGCCGTTGGCGGAGCAGTTTGCCGTGGTCATGGCGTAGACAAAACCGCCCAGACCCGCCAGCGCGCCGGAAATGGTCACGCCAGCGTAGCGCATCTTCACCACGTTGATGCCCAGACTGTCCGCCGCCTGAGGATTTTCACCGCAGGAGCGCAGCCGCAGGCCAAAGCGGGTCTTGTACAGGATCACCGCCAGAACGACGTAGATGAGAATGCACAGGTAGGTGGCCAGATAAACCTTGTTCAGGAAGGTCTCGGCAAAGAAGCCCAGCTTATCGGTCTTGGCGTAACCCAGCATGGTCTTTTTGATCATGAACCAGCTGGCGGAGTCGCCGGTGTACATCTGCAGGGTGTTCTGGTTGGCCAGCAGGCGGATGAAGAACAGCACCAGCGCGGGGGCCATCAGGTTCAGGGCCGTGCCGCCGATGGTCTGGTCCGCCTTCAGATTGATGGCCGCAAAGGCCAATAGCAGCGAGAACAGCGCCCCGAACAGCGCCGCCACCGCCATGGCCAGCACCATAAACCCTTGCAGCGCCGGCCAGTCCTTGGCGGCCATGGCCGCGTCAAACCAGCCCCACTGCTGTACAAGACGCACAAACAAAACGCCGATGAACGCGCCGAAGATCATAATGCCCTCCAGCGCCAGATTGATGATGCCGCTGCGCTCGGCAAAAATGCCCGCCAGCGCTACGATCATCAGGGGAACCGCGTAGATCAGGGTCTGACGAATCAGAAAGCTCATTTCTCCGCCGCCTCCTTCCCATCTCCGGCAGGCCGGTCGATGTTTTCACTGTTGTTGGTCTCCTGGGTCGCGGGAATGATCTTTTCCTCCCGGTGACGGCGGCGCTTGCCGCTGCCGGACAGCCACATGCGGATCACCAGCGAGAACGCGGCCAGATACACGATCACGGCAATGATGACGTCCGTGATGTATTCGTTGTACGCGGTCAGGTTGGTCAGCTGCAGGCCGGCAATATCCAGCATGGACATGAACATGCCCGCGAAGATCACGCCGATGGGATGGTTGGAAGCCAGCAGGGCTACAGGGATGCCGTTGAAGCCCACGGCGGGCAGCTGCTGGTAGGTGGACCAGAAGAACTCGGTGTTGCCGCTGAGGTAGTACAGCGAACCCGCCGCGCCCGCCAGCGAACCGGCGATGGCCATGGACAGCACGATGTTCCGCTTGTCCTTGATGCCGGCATAGCGCGCCGCATAGCGGTTGGAGCCGCAGGCCTTGAGCTGATAACCGAAGGTGGTCTTGGAAAGGATGATGTACACAATCACCGCCAGCACAATGGCGATCAGGATGCTGCCGTTGACCTGAGAGCCGGGGAACAGCTGCTCCAGCCCCATTTTGGAGGTGGCCACGCCGTTGGCCGTGGTCTTGTAAATGTAGCTGGTCTTGGTGTTTTCAACGACGTTCTTCAGGCTGGACACGTCAAAGACCCACGTGGCCAGATTGGCGGCGATCCAGTTGGTCATGATGCAGGCGATGACCTCGTTGATGTTCAGCAGAGACTTGAGCAGACCGGGAATCGCGCCCCAAAGTCCGCCCGCCAGCACGCCGCCCAGGAACGCCAGAATCCATACGAACCATGTCGGATAGGTGACGGCGGGCACGATGCCCTGCGCCGCCTGATAGGCCGCCAGTTCGCCCACGCCGGTGGGGACGCTCAGGGCGATCAGCAGGGTGACGGTGGTTCCGGCCAGATACTGACCGGGCGCGCCGATGTTGAACAGACCCGTCTTGAACGCCACCGCCACGGAAAGGCCGGTCAGGATCACCGGCGTAGCGCGGAAGAGCATATTGCCCACGATAGAGGGGTTAAAACCGAAGGTCAGCGCGCCGGAAGCGTTGCGGCCCGTAGAGAACAGGCCGAAGAACACCAGTCGGATGCCTTCCCATGCGCTTTGCAGGCCAAGGCCCTTGGTGGTCAGGCCCACGATCAGGATCAGGACGCTGCCCGCTACCAGACCGATCAGAATGGAGATCAGGGAAGCCAGCACCGAGCGGGTGCCTTCCTTTTGCAGAAAGTTTTTCATGCCTCCGCCTCCTTCTCCTGCCGCTTGGCGCCGGCCATGTACAGGCCCAGTTCCTCCACGGTGACTTGCTTGGGATCAAATTCGCCCACGATCTGGCCCTCGTACATGACCAGAATGCGGTCGGAAAGGTTCATGACCTCATCCAGCTCCAGCGAGACCAGCAGCACGGCCTTGCCCTCGTCCCGCTGCTTCACCAGCTGGCCGTGAATGTACTCGATGGCGCCTACGTCCAGACCGCGGGTAGGCTGCACCGCCACGATCAGGGGCAGGTTGCGGTCGATCTCCCGGGCCACGATGGCCTTCTGCTGGTTGCCGCCGGACATGCTGCGGCATTTGGTAATGGGGCCCTGACCAGAGCGCACGTCGTACTGCTCGATCAGCTTTTCGGCGTACTTGCGGGTCTCGTCAAAGCGGATGAAGCCGTGGTTCTGGAACTGCTTTTCCTCAAAGCGCTGCAAAACCATGTTCTGCTCCAGCGTAAAGTCCAGAATCAGGCCGTGCTTGTGCCGGTCTTCGGGAATATGGCTCATGCCCGCCTCGCTGTGTTTGCGGATGGAGGCATGGGTGATGTCGTGGCCTTCCAGCGTGATCTTGCCGTGAGAGGGCTTTTCCAGCCCGGTGAGGGCATAAACCAGATCGGTCTGGCCGTTGCCGTCGATCCCGGCGATACACAGGATCTCGCCGGCACGGGCAGTGAAGCTCACGTCGCTGACTGCGTCCCGCTTGTAGAGCTTGGAGGGCACATGCAGATGCTCCACCTCCAGCACGGGCTTGCCGGGATGGGCTTCGTCCTTGTCCACCACCAGCTGCACGGGGCGGCCCACCATCATGCGGCTCAGTTCTTCCTTGGTGGTGTTGGCGGTCTCCACGGTGCCCACGTAGCGGCCCTTGCGCAGCACGGTCACCCGATCGGAGACCTCCATGATCTCGTTCAGCTTATGGGAAATAAACAGGATGCTCTTTCCCTCCCGGGTCAGGCCCCGCATGATCTCCATCAGTTCTTCGATCTCCTGAGGGGTCAGCACGGCGGTAGGCTCGTCGAAGATCAGCACCTCATTGTCGCGGTAGAGCATCTTAAGAATTTCTACGCGCTGCTGCATTCCCACGGTGATGTCCTCGATCTTGGCGTCCAGATCCACCTTCAGGCCGTAACGTTCGGACAGCTCCTGCACCTTTTTGCGGGCCGCCTTCTTCTGCAGGAAGCCCATTTTGGTGTCCTCCGCTCCGAGGATGATGTTGTCCAGTACGGTGAACACGTCGATCAGCTTGAAATGCTGGTGCACCATGCCGATGTGCAAAGCGGTAGCGTCGTTGGGGTCGTTGATCTGCACCTCTACGCCGTCTTTTTTGATGACGCCTTCTTCCGGCTGATACAGGCCGAACAGGACGCTCATCAGCGTCGATTTGCCCGCTCCGTTTTCTCCCAGCAAAGCATGGATCTCGCCCTTTTTCAGCTGCAGCGTCACATCATCATTGGCTTTAATGCCCGGAAATTCCTTGGTGATGTGCAGCATTTCGATGACGTAATTGGGCGTATTGTCCATCGCCATGCCCCCTTTCTTTGATTTCTGAATGAAACCATACCATGAGTCCCGTAGATTTTATTATAACTTTCAGGAACAAAAAAGGCAAGAAAAACCAAATCTTTCAGAGGAAAACCACACTTTTTGTACGAAATTTCCGCAAAGAGGAAATCAAACGTTCTCCCTCTCCGTCTTAAGAGTGTCAGGCCTGACGGAAAAACCCGTAGAAACGAGGCGAAACAATGGACAGACAGGAGCTGGGGCAGAGGATCGTCGATTGGACGCCCCTGCTGTATCATGTGGCGTGCGGCCTGCTTTCCGATGAGAACGACCGGGAGGACGCGGTGCAATCGGCCATCGAAAAGGCATGGCGCAAGGCGGACTCCCTGCGGGAACCGAACAAGCTGAAGCCGTGGCTCGTGCGTATTCTGGTCAACGAATGCCACGAAGTGCTCCGGCGCAGAAAGCGGGAAATTCCCACGGAGAACCTGCCGGAGGAAAGCGCCCCGCCGCCGCAGGAGCAGCGCGAGCTTCGAGAGCTGGTCATGAGCCTGCCCGAAAACGAGCGTCTGCCCATCGTGCTGCATTATCTGGAAGGTTTTTCAACACAGGAGATCGCGTCCGCGCTGCGCTGCCCCAAGGGCACCGTTCTTTCGCGCATGAGCCGCGGCCGCAGGCAATTAAAACGCTTCCTGACGGAGGAATGAACGATGAAAGATTGGGATTCCCTTTTTGGTGATGTGCCGGAGAGCTTTTCCCGGCGCGTCCGTGATACGGTGGATCGGCTGGAGCGGCAGGAAAGCGCCCCCCGCCCGGCCTTTCGGCTGCGGCCCGTGGCCGTGCTGGCGCTGGCGCTCTGTCTGCTGGCCGGAACGGCGGCGGCCTTGAGCGGATTGGGCGTGCTGGACACGCTGGGCCGGGAGCTTCGGGCCTATCTGCAGCCCGAAGCCAAGGAGCTGGTGCAGACTTCCGTCTTTCAGGTGGCCAGCCAGCCCCGGCACGCATCCTTTACGGTGGAAGAAGCTGTCCACGACGGGCGGCAGATGTACCTTTCCGTCCGGGTACACCCGGAAAGCGATGCTCTGCTCATGGATTTCAACGCCGAGGCTTCGTGGAGCCGCCGCTGGCCGGAGCATCCTGCCCAGACCGGCGACGGCTCGGAGACCTTCGCCCAGGCGGCGGCTGTGCAGGGCAAGGAACTGGTTCGGGCCGACTGTGAGCCTGTGGATGAAAACGGAACGCTGCTGGATCGGGCCGTCGAGGTACATTACGACGGCGACGACCTGCTCTACAACCTGTCCTTTGCGTCGGAGAGCGGAAAGGCCTCCCTGCGCCTGTTCACCGACGAGGTGTACAGCGAGGACTGGAAACAGAGCCGCAGCTTCGGTACGCTGGACTTGGAGGTCAACGTGACCGAACGGGGCAAAATCTACACTGCGGATACTCCCGTTGTCTTTGCGGACGGCGAACTGGAATTGACCGGGCTGACCGTGGTGCAAAGCCCCATCGCCACCTACGTGACCTACGAATACGCCGCCGCGGAAAGCGCCGATATGAAGACCCGGGTATACCTCTACAACGGCAATGTCTGGGTGAACTGGCTGGATGAAAACGGCGAGCCCGTGCCGGAAGCTGTCATGGGACGGGGCGTTTCCGGAGACGATGACCAAACCACCTATTCCTGCACCTACCGCGCGTTCGACACCCTGCCCGGCGAAATGAAGCTGGAATTTTACCGGCCGGGGGCCGGAACCATCGCACAGGTCATGGTTCCTTTGCGGGAAGCAGCGGACGAAAATCAACAAGGAGGTTCCTCCAAATGAAATATCAAACGACCCGGAAACTGTGGATGCTGCTTTTGACGGCCGCTTTGCTGGCCCTGCTGTTCCTGCCTGCCGCCTTGGCGGAAGAAACACTCCCCTCCGTCCATGTGACCCTCGGCGACGGGGAACCCATCGGCTACTTCGACGGCTTTGAAGGAAATTTCCTTAAAAGCGCCGACAGCGTCAAGGGCGTAACGGGACGGCTTTCCCTGAGCTACGAGGTGGAAGGCTACATCACCCAAAACGGCCAGCGCAAAATGCGCGTGGATTTGGAAAACATCACCCTGACCGACGACGTGATGGTGCTTTACTACCGCCTGTCTCAGGACGAGTCCATCCAATACGAAGCCGATCTGGATTTTCTCCGCACATGGTGCCTGCCGGAGCCGATGTTCCAACAACGCTCCACCGGGCGCTGGGGTGTGCAGGACGTTCTTTATCAGGAAGGGCACCCCATTGACGACAAAAGTCTGTACTGTCTTTACGCCGTTTCGCTGGCGGAACCCATTCAGGACGGCGAAGAACTGATCTTCGGCGCGCGGTGGGATCAGTCGTCCATGCAGTATGCAGGCGGCACGGTCGTGACCATCGACCGCAGCCATGCGGAGGACCCCACCGTGGCCTATACGCCGGGGACGGAACTGCAGCTGACCTACAACCCCTGGGCGGGCGAAGCGGAACGAAGCTACCACATGGTCATCGACCGGGTGGCCTTTACTCCCTTCGGCAATCGGATGGTCATCCGCTCGGAATGCACGGACGATCTCAGCGCCGTTTTCCCCCTGTATCTGACCGACGATCAGGGCGATCGGCTCACCACCTATTCCTTCGGAGAGCGGACGCCCGGCAACGCCAGCAAGACCCGTCCCGAATGGGTGGAAAACGATGTGTGGTTCTTCGGCGGGGAAAACAGCGCTTCCCTGACGCTGACGCCCATGCTTTCCACAGACGACCGGGAGGATCTTCACTACGTCCGCACCGCCGTGCCTTTGAGCGATCTGCCCGGCAAGGTGACTTTCGCGGACGGCACGGACTGCGAGATCGTCCGTCTGCAGCTTCAGCCGGACGGGCTTCGGATGCTCTACCGTCCCGGCACTCATCTGGGTTATCTGGACTTTGAGCTGGGCGACGAAAACGGCGACCCCATCTCCAACGATGTGATCGGCCATTCCGCCAACACCGGCAGCGTGGCCGAGGGCCTTCTGGGCTACGGCTGTTACTGGACGGCGGAATACAAGGGCCAGTATGTTTCCATGCTCACCGAGGAGGAGCTGGCTCAGGCCAAAACGCTGGTCATCTCCCACCACGAGGGCCTGATGGAGCTGGATCCCGACCACGCCTTCACCGTGCCCCTTTCCCGTTAAAATTTTTTCAAAAAAATACAAACCAAATGCACCCGGAGCGCATAACGCGCCCCGGGTTTGTGATATAATGACGGGGATTCATGGGACGGCGCAAAGCGGCGCGGCCCTGAAGCCGACGGGCAGGGAGCCCGTGAAAAGAGAAAGGGGTATTCATATGAACGCTTATACTTCCCGCATTTTGGAAGGACTGAAGCAGCGCAACGCCAACGAAAGCGAATTTTTGCAGGCGGCCACGGAAATTCTGGAAAGCATTTCCCCCGTGTTTGACAAGCATCCCGAGTACGAAAAGGCCGGTCTGCTGGAGCGGTTCGTGGAGCCGGAGCGGGTCATTCTTTTCCGCATCCCCTGGGTGGACGATCAGGGCAAGGTGCAGGTGAACCGGGGCTACCGGGTGCAGTTCAACAGCGCCATCGGCCCCTACAAGGGCGGTCTGCGCTTCCATCCCAGCGTCAACCTGTCCATCCTGAAATTCCTCGGCTTTGAGCAGGTATTGAAGAACAGCCTGACCGGCCTGCCCATCGGCGGCGGCAAGGGCGGCAGTGACTTCGACCCCAAGGGCAAGAGCGACCGGGAGGTTATGGCCTTCTGCCAGAGCCTGATGACCGAGCTGTACCGTCACATCGGCGCGGACACGGACGTGCCCGCCGGCGACATCGGCGTGGGTGGCCGGGAGATCGGTTATCTCTACGGCCAGTACAAGCGTCTGACCGGCCTGTACGAGGGCGTGCTGACCGGCAAGGGTCTGTCCTACGGCGGCAGTCTGGCCCGCACGCAGGCCACCGGCTACGGCCTGTGCTACTTTGTCAAGAATATGCTGGAGGCCAACGGCAAGACCCTGTCCGGCCAGACCGTGGTGGTCAGCGGCAGCGGCAACGTGGCCATCTACGCCTGTGAAAAGGCCACCCAGATGGGCGCGAAGGTCGTCGCCATGAGCGACTCCAACGGCTACGTCTACGACAAGGACGGCATCAAGCTGGACGTGGTCAAGCAGATCAAGGAAGTGGAGCGCGGTCGCATCAAGGAATACGCCGCCCGCGTTCCCGGTGCGGAATATCACGAGGGCTGCCGCGGCATCTGGACCATCCCCTGCGACGTGGCCCTGCCCTGCGCCACCCAGAACGAGCTGGATGCGGAAGGCGCGAAGGCTTTGATTGCCAACGGCTGCTTTGCGGTGGGCGAGGGCGCGAACATGCCCTCCACGCTGGAAGCGACCGAACTGTTCCTGCAAAACGGCATTCTCTTCGCCCCCGGCAAGGCGGCCAACGCGGGCGGTGTCGCCACCAGTGCGCTGGAGATGAGCCAGAACAGCGCCCGTCTGAGCTGGACGTTCGACGAAGTGGACGAGAAGCTGAAGGGCATCATGGCGAACATTTTTGCCAAGTGTGCCGAAGCCGCGAAGGAATACGGCGACAAGCCCACGAACTACGTCATCGGCGCGAACATTGCCGGTTTCCTGAAGGTAGCCGACGCCATGATGGCCCAAGGCAACGTCTAAGGCAGGGCAGGGCCCTGCACCCCGGACTGCGCGCCGGTGGCGCGCAGGGCGCTCGAGGGAATGCAGCTTGGCCGGGGTTTTACTGCCGTGGCACGACGAGTGCCACGGCTCGCCGGTCTGGTCGAGTTTTCTGTCAGTTGAATAGGAAAGGCCGCCGCTCGGCGACGGGCCTCTCGGCTTGCGAAAGCGGTCAGCGTGTAGAAAATACGCGCTGGCCGTTTTTGATTAGGGAAAAAGGGGGATGGAGCAAAACAGAAAATGGAACGGCTATACCACTGATCGGGGAAAAATCGGTGAAGCCAATGCTGTTTTCTGAAAAGATTATCAGAAAGGAAAGAATGTTAAAAAACGGGATTGCGCCCGGAATGGTTTGTTTATATAATAGTTGTAGAAGAAAGCGCGCCTTTGACCGGGCGGAAAGGAACGTTTGAATGAAGAAGGACAAGGATCGTTTTGCGACGTATCCTCCCATGGGCTGGAACAGCTGGGACTGCTACATGTCCGCCGTGACGGAAGCGGAGCTGCTGGAAAACGCCCGCTATCAGGCGGAGCATCTGCTCCCCTACGGCTGGGAATACGTTACCTGCGATATTCAATGGTACGAGCCCACGGCGGGGACGCGGCCCGGCTGCGAATACATTCCCTTCGCGCCGCTGTGCATGGATGGCTACGGGCGGTTGATTCCGGCGGAGAACCGCTTTCCGTCCAGCGCGGGCGGGAAGGGCTTTGCACCCATTGCGGCGGAGCTGCACCGGCTGGGGCTGAAATTCGGCATTCACATCATGCGGGGCATTCCCTGTCAGGCAGTCTATGCCCGAACGCCCGTCCTGAACAGCGGCTATACGGCCGACCAGATCGCCGACCCCAGCTCCATCTGCCTATGGAACAGCGATATGTTCGGCACGCGAAAGGATCATCCGGGCGCGCAGGCGTATTATGACAGTCTCTTTGAACTATATGCTTCGTGGGGCGTGGATTTTGTGAAGGTGGACGATATTGCCAATACTGGCGAGGCCGAATCCGGCGGATACGCGGCGGCCCATGAGATCGAGATGATCCGCCGGGCCATCGACCGCTGCGGACGCGCGATCGTGCTGAGTCTTTCTCCCGGCCCCGCGTCCGTGGAAAAAGCGTGGCACCTGAGTCAGAACGCCAATATGTGGCGCATCACCAACGATTTCTGGGACGACTGGGCCCTGCTGAAAAATATGTTCACCCGCTGCGAGATCTGGCAAAGCCACGTCGGTCCCGGCTGCTGGCCGGACTGCGACATGCTGCCGCTGGGCCGCATCGGCGTGAGGTTCGGCCAGCCCCGGCAGACCCGCTTCACCCCTGACGAACAAAAGACCCTGCTGACCCTGTGGTCGATCTTCCGTTCGCCGCTGATCCTCGGGGCGGAGCTGCCCAGTCTGGACGAAGCCACCCTTCGTTTGCTCACCAACCGGGACGTGCTGCGGCTGAACCGGCACTCCTTCGGCGCGCGGCAGATCGTCCGGGACGACGCGCACGCCGTCTGGGTCAGCCAGGACGAAGATGGTTCCCGGTATGCGGCGCTGTTCAACCTGTCCGAGGAGCTGCGGGAGGTGTCGCTGGATCTCCGGGAGCTGGAGGGCGAGACCTTTGCCTGCCGGGAGCTTTGGTCCGGCGAAGAACGCACTGCCCAAGAGACACTTTCCTGTGTCATCGAACCTCACGGCGCCCGGCTGTTCCGCTGCACGGAATGCTGAAAAACAGGCCTGTCTTTTTCAGACAGGCCTGTTTTCCTTTCATCCACGTCCCAGAATAGCGTCCAGATCCTGTTCCGGGGCAGTGATGGGCCGGAGACCATAAGCGTCCACCAGCGCCTTCACAACGGTTTCGGACAGGAAGGCGGGCAGCGTCGGCCCCAGATAGATATTCTTCACGCCCAGCGCCAGCAGGGTCAGAAGAATGCAGACGGCTTTCTGCTCGTACCAGGAGAGCACCAGCGTCAGGGGCAGTTCGTTGACGGAGCACTCGAAGGCGTCCGCCAGCGCCAGCGCGACCCGCACGGCGCTGTACGCGTCGTTGCACTGCCCCACGTCCATGATGCGGGGGAATCCGGCAATTTCGCCCAAGTCCAGATCGTTAAAACGGTATTTGCCGCAGGCCAGCGTCAGAATGAGAGAATCCATGGGCGTTTTTTTCGTCAGCTCGGTATAGTAGTTTCGCCCCGGATGCGCGCCGTCGCAGCCGCCGATGAGGAAAATATGCCGAATCTTGCCCGCCTTGATGGCCTCCGTCACCTCTCCGGCATGGGAAAGAATCGCCTCATGGGCAAAGCCGGTGGTGACCATATGGCCGCCGTTGATGCCGCTCATGCTGTGGTCGTGCTCGTAGCCGCCCAGTGCGAGGGCCTGCTCGATCAAAGGCATAAAGTCCTTGCGCCCGTGCTCGTCGGCGGCGATATGCCGCAGCCCCTCATACCCCACCACGGAAGTGGTGTACACCCGATCCTGATAGCTGGGCCGGGGCGGCATCAGGCAGTTGGTGGTAAACAGCACCGGCGCGGGAATGTTCTCAAACTCGGTCTGCTGACTTTGCCATGCCGTGCCGAAGTTGCCAGCCAGATGCGGATATTTTTTCAGAGAGGGATAGCCGTGGGCGGGCAGCATTTCACAATGGGTATAAACGTTGATTCCCCTGTCCTTCGTCTGTTCCAGCAGTTGATGCAGGTCTTCCAGATCATGGCCGGACACCACGATGAACGGGCCTTTTCGAATGTCCAGAGGGACTCTGGTGGGGACGGGGTCGCCGAAGGTCTCCGTGTTGGCCCGATCCAGCAGTTCCATGCAGCGGAAGTTGATCCACCCGAATTCCATAATCAGCTCCAGCCAGTCGCCGATGGAGCGTTCCTGCCGAAGCGCCGAAAGTCCCTTGTAGAACCATTCTGTCACCTGCTCGTCCTGAAAGCCCAGGTTCAGGGCGTGGTGGGCGTAAGCGGCCATGCCCTTCATGCCGAAAAGCAGTGTGGAGCGCAATGAGACGATATCCGTCTCGCCCCGCCATAGCTCCAGTGTTCCCTTATCCTGTCCGCCCAGCTTTTTTCGTTCGTTTTCCACCCGGCGGATGAAATGGCGAATGGCTTCATCGTCAAAGTTCACGTTGGTCAGCGTGGTAAACAGGCCGTCGATCAGCAGCCGGGAAATTTCCTCCGTGCGGGCTCCCTGCTGCCCTGCGGTCTCTGCCAGTCGGATCAGTCCGCAAACCAGTTCGTCCTGCAGGTTGGCTGTCTCCGGCTGTTTTCCGCAGACGCCGGTCTGGACGCAGCACTTGTTGCCCGCAGTCTGCTGGCACTGAAAGCAAAACATCTGGGACATTCTTTCCCTCTCCTTTCACCAAAGGGGCGGCGAAGCACCCTTTCCAAAACAGTCTCGGCTTTTTCGGCCCAAATGATACGTTTACTTTTGAAAGAAGAAATTTTCCACATGAAAAAGACCCGTGCGCCTTCCAAAGCACACGGGTCTTTCATCAGGGCTGTTCGCCCCGTTTCCGCCGCGAACGGCTTTTTTATTTTCTGCGGCACTCCATATAATACCGCTTTTCATTGGCCTCTCCCATGGAGAAGGTCTTTCGGGGCAGCACGCCCAGTTCCCGCACCTGCTCGAAGAACCGGCTCTTATCCGGTGCGGGCAGCAGGAAGCCCACAGCTCCTTCGCCCTTCACCAGCTCCCGGACGGCCTGTTCGCCGTGGACGTAATCCAGCTTCGCGCCGGGATGGGCGAGCAACCATTCGTCCAGGAAGATCTGCAGGTCGCCCACTGCCAGCCGGTGGGGCGTAGGAATGGAGACCGTCACTTCCTTGCCCTCGTACACCACGCGGATATCCTGCGTCGCGTCCGGGTCGATCAGGTCTTCGCCCCGGCGCACCGCATAGGCTTCCAGCTCGTCCAGCAGATCGTCGCCGTCCACGCCGAACAGCACCCGGTGAATGGGTTCGAAGCGCAGCGCGTCGTCATAGATATTCTCGATTTCCACCATGGCGAACCGGGCGGGATGGGTCATGGTCTCCTCCGGGGTCAGGCCGGGCTTGACCTTGTCCCAGATGGCTTTGGCCGTAGCAAGGCTGTGGTTGCCGTCGCCCACGGCGAACAGCATGGGATCGTCGCCCTGACGCAGCCGTTCCAATGCCGCATAGACCCCGTCGATATCCGCCGCGTCCTCCACGGCGTAGCCTACCAGCTGGCCGCCATTCATCATCAGCGGAAAATCGTAGAGCTTGCGCAGCTGGCGGCGCTTCTGAAACAGCGGCTCCACCACCGACTGCATGGGGTCGTCCATCAACAGCATCACATGAGAGGTCTCCAGCGGCGCTTTTTCCCGGATGCGCACCCGGGGCGGGATGCGCTCGGCAATGGTGCCCTCGCTGGCGCAGACAAGGCTTTTCGCTTCGGGATGGAAATCATAGCATTCCAGATCGATCATGCCGACAAGCCCCACCCGCGCGCCGGAGGGGGTGATCCGTTCCGTCAGGATAAAGCCCTGCTGCACGGCGGGGACCAGCGTGCCGTCCCGCAGGTACTGCTCCATGGTGCGGCAGATGCCGGGGACCCGTGCGTCCGTCTCGTTCAGCCAGCATTCCGGCAGGATCATGCGGAATGCGGAGGGCTGATTGCCCACCAGACGCTCCACTTCCTCCCAGTAGGCGGGCTGAGAAGTGAACTGATCGCAGGCCACACAGGCCCATGCGGTCAGGTTCGTGCCCTCCCGGGGCAGCAGCAATTGACCGGGATAAAAACAACGATTGGAAACAGCCATCGAAATTTTCCTCCTTGTGGAAAAATCAGGGAAACGAAGGGGTCACGGGACGGCTTCGCCCTCCCGCACCATACGGAACAGCAGCACCAGACACTTACCATTGCCCCGGCTGGACACCGTCGCCAGCGTCATCAGCCGGTCGGACGGTTCCACGGAAACGGAGAATCCATACAGACTGCGGTCTGCCGCCGACTGGACGTACTCCATCATCTGCGCGTCCGTGTCGAAGGTATCGTGGGAGGCATAGTCGAAGTAGCCCGGCTTGGCAGGGTCGCTGTCCGCCACGATGACGGAAAACAGCACGTAGCGCGCGTCCTCATACAGGGTGGTCAGCTGAGCGAAGCAGGCCCCGGCCGCGAAGCCGATGCCGCCGGACTCATACTGCCACAGGGGAGCAAAGCTCACGCCCGCCACGTTGCCCTCGCCGCGCAGCAGCAGGTTTTCCGGGGGCGTGCTGATGAAACAGTCCTTGTCCAGAAATACCGCTCCACCGTCGGACAAAGAGCCGCGATAGTTGTGGGTCAGGTAATAGGTATTATTGCGCTGCACCACGTACTCGTCCAGCACGCCGGGAATATACAGCCGTGCCAGCACATCCGGGTATTCGGTGCTGATCTCCTTCATGCTGTCCAGCACATTGCACAGCGGGTTATCCGGGTAGCGTCTCAGCCGGGTGCGGGTGGTTTCTTCCTCCACCGTGTCGGCGGACGTTTCGCCTCCGTTCCCGCTCTGGACGGCCTCCGCCTTTGGCGCGGCAAACACCTGCGGCGTGGACGTGGGGGTAAAGGTTTCCCCGGCGGGCAGCAAATCTACCTTCACGCCCGCCTGCTCCAGCGCCTGTCCCTGCTGCTCCTGATATGCCTGACGCACCTGCGCCATTTCCCGTTCGTTAGCGGAAAGGCTCATAAGGATCTTTCCCCCGGCGATGAGGCAGAACAGCAGCATGACCGCTACCGCGGCAATGGCCGCCACCCTTCCCCAGAGAATCGGCGGTTTGGGCGGCTTTTCCTTAGGCGGTTTGGAAGATTTCTTCGGTTTCTCCGCCTCAGCGGGCTTTTGGGCAAAGGGACGATGGGGCGCCGGGCGGCTCGATTCGGGTTTCTTCGACTCCACGCCGGCATAAAAACCGTTGTTTTCTACCGGTGCGGCATGGTAAGGCTGGCCGGACTGAAACGGCGTTTCCGGGGCGGCAGCTTGTCCGCCCGCATTCCACCCGACCGCATTCCACGAAGTTTCTTCCGAATCAGAAGCGGCGGCAAAGAAGGGCTGATCTGCAGATGGCTGCTCCATCCGCCCGCCAAGCGGCGGCAGACCGCCGCCAACAAAGGACTGGTCGAAGCCGTGCAGCGGCGCGGAGCCTTCTTTCGAGGGACTCTCCTCCGTGGGCGGCAGCATGTCCTCCTCAAAGGGATAAAACACTGGCGCGGGCGTTTCCGAAACCGGCTGCTCCTGTAAAGGAACAAAGGGGTCGTCTTCGTTGAAATTCCAGTGAATTTCCGCCTTGGGTGCATCGTCGCTGAAAAAAGCGTCCAATTCGCTGCCCATGGGCGAAGCGGCAGGATCCCACAGAGGGCCACTCTGCTGAAAAACCTTGTACCATTCGTCTTCCCCTGCGGCAGGAGCGGCTGCAGCTGTGTTTTCCTCTTTCACGGGCTTTTCAGCCCGGCAGGGAGCGGCAGAGAACAGCGGCTCGGCGGCGGGGGGGGCGGGCTTATCTTCCGCTGTGAACTCATTGTCCGATTGCGGCTGCGGCTCCATCATGGGCATTTCGGCAGCCGGGTTCTGCGGCTTGAAGGCAGACTCTTCCGCTGCTTGCGCCGCAGACATGGCTGCGGACGTTTCAGCCCCTTGGGGCTGTGTTTCGAATACGGGCGCAGCCGCATGGGGCGCTGACTCGGCCATGGACGCTGCAGCCTCATGGAGTGGCTGCACATCGCTTGATGCCTCGGCAGTTTGGGGCTGGTTTTCGAACACGGGTACCGCTGGGGGCATCAGCTCATCCATGGACAGTTCTGCCGCATGGAGTGGCGGCACATCATTGGGTGTTTCGGCCGTTTGGGGCTGGACACTGACAGGCGGCTCGGTCTCTTGTGGAATCGTCTCGTTCGCGGGCTTTTCCGCTGGCTGTACGCTCTCCCCATGGAATCTTGTCTTTCTCACGGGTTCGCCGTTTGCAGGAGACGGACGCTCGACTATAGGCGTTTCGGTTTGTGATGCAACTGCGGAAGTCTCTGCCGGGCTGCCCCATGCAGCGGAATCCGCTCCATTCTCCGTTGCCGTTGAAGCGACGACAGGCTCCTCTTTTTCGGGTGCAGCTGTCAAAACCGTTTTTGCCGCCATTTCCGGGATGGATACTGGATTTTCGTTTTCTTCCACAGCGATTGTCTCGGCATGGGGTGCTGCGGGCGCTTTGGCAAATTCGGAGGGGATCGGCGTTCCTTCCCCCGTGGCCGAGGCTTTTTCCAGCTCCCGGCGCGCCATACGGCTGCGCCGTCGGGGCTGGGACGACTGGGTCGGCTGGCTTTGCACAGTCTCGGTGTTTTCGGCTTTGTTCGAAAGGGGCGCTTCACCGGGCGCATCCGCACTTGTTTCTACTTTCGCGATTTTTTCCGGCTTTGTTGCGGAAACCGGCATTTCGCTCTCCGAAGCCGATTGCGGGGTGTTTTCCTCCGCCGCATTCGTTTCGGGCGCGGCCTGTTCTTCCAGCGGCACAGGCTTCGTCATGGGCCGCAGCGGCACGTCCAGAGACGGCCATTCTGCTGCGGGGGCCGTTGTTTCGGCCGTCGTGGAAACAGAAGGAACCCAATTACGGGGCTGGGCTTTTCCCAGCGACGGGCTGCGCTGCAAATACTTGGGTACACCCAGTGCATCCTTTTCCACAGGGCGCTGGGATTCGGGAATATATTCCGACGAGGGACTTTCCTCAACTGCTTTTTCGGCGGGCGATCCTTCCATCGGGCTTTGCCAGAGGGGTTGAAAGGTAGGCTCGGACGGCGCTGCGGGCTGAATTTCCTCCACAGGCCGAAAGCTCGGAGAAGCAAAAGGCTCTGGCTGCATAGGCGCAACGGATGCGTTCACCGAACCGAACGGCTGGAACGAAGAAAAGGGGACCGTCTGCGGAGCCGCCGGTTCGGTCGGGGCAGGAGAACCCATGACGGCGGGCTGATAAAACGGCGTGCGACCGTACAGCTGGCCCGGGCGCATCATCATCGGCTCGTGAGCCGTATGGCGAGTCTTCGGCACAGGCCGCGACAGGCGTTCGTCCAACGAGATCGGCTGAAACGGATTGTCCTTTTCCCGGCGCTGATCTTCCATGAGTCCTCCTCCTTTCCCCCAATCATCCAATGAATGTTTCCTTTCCGCTTACAGAAACTCGCCGAAGGCGATCAAGGCGGCCTTGGAGCCCTTGATTTGAATTTTTCCCCGCAGCAGTGCCGACAGGGGCGACACCTTCCGCTGCAGGATGTCCATCAGGTCGCGTTCCCGGCCGGAGACGATCACGTCCGCTTCGTCCATTTCGGTCTTGGGGATATAGCGGCCCTCCACTAGCGAAAAGGCGCACACATAGCCCGTATCGGTGGCGCACAGGCGATAGGAATAGGTGATATGTTTCAGTTCATCCTCATGCTCGCTCAAAATGCGGCAGAGCTGCTTCGTCCATTCCTTCAGGCCCGCCTTGGGGTCAGCGTGGGCGAACCACTCCCCCACCGCTTCTTTCAGTTGGCTCATGCTTTTTTCAGCTCCTTTTCGATCTGCTTCATCATCGCCCGGCAGCCTCGCTGAACGTCCTGCCAGGTCACGTCAAAATCGCCGGTATACCACGGGTCGGCCACGTCGGAGCCATCGCCGCAGAAATCCAGCAGCTTATGCAGTTTTCCCTCCGGGTCGCCCGGAAACGCCCGACGAAGATTGCGCATATTCCAATCGTCCATGCCGACGATCCAATCAAAACGATCATAATCTTCCGGGACGATTTGCCGGGCCCGCTTGCTCTGACAGGAGATTCCCGCCTGCCGCAGCTTCTCCCGGGTGCCGGGATGGACGGGATTCCCGATCTCCTCCGTGCTGGTGGCGGCGGATTCCACCGTCGCTTCCGCTTCCAGCCCGCGCCGGGCGATCATATCCCGCAGGACAAATTCCGCCATGGGGCTGCGGCAAATATTGCCATGGCAGACGAATAATATCTGAAACACCAAGACCTCCTGTAACGTCCTGAACAGGACAACCCGATTGTACCATAAGCAAGCGGTTTTTTCCACATTTTCCACGTTTTCGGCTGTGGGATTCCGACTTGTTTCTTTGACCAAAAAGAAATATAATACCCATGAACGCGGCGCGGGGCAGCGGTTTGCCCGCACGCAGAACCCACCAAAGGAGCTAAGAACATGGCTGAATTTACCAATGAACTGATGAAATGGCTCGGCGGCGGTCATTCGCCGTGGCATACCGTAGATATGGCGGCCCACTGGCTGACGGAGCGGGGCTTTGAACCCCTTGCGCTGAACAGGCCCTTCTCCGTTCACCGGGGCGGACGCTATTTTGTGGAAAACGGCACCTTTCTGGCAGCCGTGACCGTAGGGCAGAAAGACGTGATCCGCATTGCGGCGGCCCACACAGACTGGCCCTGTATGCGTATCAAGCCCCAGCCCGAGCTGATCTCCGGCGGCTGCTGCCGTCTGAGCGTCGAGCCTTACGGCGGTGCGATCCTGAACACGTGGCTGGATCGGCCTCTGGGGCTGGCGGGCGTTGTCCTTCTGCGCACGGCCGACCCCATGCAGCCGGAGCGCCGCCTGATCTCGTGGGACGAGCCGGTGATGGTCATCCCCAACGTGGCCATCCACATGAACCGGGAGGTCAACAAGGGCGTTCCCTACAAGGCCAACGTGGACATGCTGCCCATCTGCCGTACCGTGCAGGGCGAATTTGAAAAAAACGGCTATCTGGTGCGTCAGCTGGCGAAGCGGCTGCAGGTGCAGCCGGAGGACGTGCTGTCCTTCGAGCTTTGCGCCTACTGCTGCGCCGAGCCCACGCTGCTGGGCTTTGAGCAGGACATTCTGTCCTCTCCCCGGCTGGACAACCTCAGCTCCGTCCACGCCTGTCTGCAGGGCTTGGCGGATGCGCAGGGCGACGGTATCAACGTGGCGGTTCTCTACGACAACGAGGAAATCGGCAGCAACACTCGCCGGGGCGCGGACAGCAGCACGCTGACGGTGATTCTGGAAAAGCTGGCCCTGTCGCTGGGGCTGGATCGCACGGCGCTGCTGGACGCCTGTCTGAACGGGATGCTGCTTTCCTGCGACGCGGCCCACGCCATGCATCCCAATCATCCCGAATACGCGGATTTTTCCTGCGCGCCGGTACTGGGCGGCGGCGTTGCGCTCAAGCGCAGCCCCCGTTATTCCTCCGATGCGGAGACCTGCGCGGTCATTCAGGGGCTTTGCGACGCGAACCAGATCCCCCTGCAAATTTACATGAACCGAGCCGACCTGCCCGGCGGCAGCACGGTAGGCTCTATGGCCTCGTCCCTGCTGGCCATGCCTGCTGCTGACATCGGCGTTCCGATTCTGGCCATGCACTCCGCCTGCGAGACCATGGGTGCGGCGGATCAGGACGCTTTCGTCCGGCTCTGCACGGCGTTCTTTCAGGCGTAGGGCCAAGTAGTTTCCCATTGATTCCGAATCAAAACACCGCTGCCCCGGTTGTAAAAGCCGTAGGGCAGCGGTGTTTTCAGTAGGAAGAAGCACACCATCAGGACGGAAAGGGTCTATCCCTTTTTCCCATTCCCCCGCAGTGCGAAACGGATTGGTTTTTCAGGCCGTTTCCGCTTACACTCCCTCAATGATCTCTGGCATCAGACCGGGCAGTTCGTCAAGCGTGATCGTATAGTCCTCCACACTATTCGGAAGCGCGGCAATATCCTTCGCAGTCACATGAACACTGCGGTGCACCTTTGCAGAAGAATACTGGCCGTCCTTGCAATTATGCTCCCACCAATAAAGTTTCACGACCTCCATCGAGCCTTCGGGACGCGCCGAAGAAGCATCGTTTACAAACAGCGTCCGTAGGCACTCCTTCACGACCTGCGCGTCTTCCTGAGAAAAACCCGTCTTTTCCGCCAATTGGACATTGATGGAGCCTTTGATCTCGTACAACCCAAAGCGCACGAAATGCTTCATGCCCATCGTATCAGAGGCGCGCTTCTCACCCGGTTCTCCGTTGACGCTCTTGGTGATCTGAAGCGACTCCACCTCAACCGGGGACAGGCTGAGCGCCTGATGGATGGAAACCGGGCCGCGAACGCCAACGGAAACGCCGTTCTTTTCTTTCTTAAACGCAAACACCTGTCCAAAGCTACGCACGTCCATCCACTTTTCACAGGCAAGCTGCGCATAGGCTTCTCTATCTTTGATCCCTGCCGTCGCCGCAGCTGCGCGCTCGCTCAGGCTTCTGAAACCATCGTCGCAGCGGTCGTCCGACTGTACAAAGATCGCATACCCCATATCCTGCATTCGGTTGCGTATTTTTCGCTTGATGCATACGTCAGAAATTTCCCCGATGCCGTTATAATCCACTCTTGGGCGATTTCCGTTCAGCGGGTCGCCATTCCCATTTGCTTTTGTCACAGATACCAGTGCCAGAAAGTCGATCTTATGCTCCAATGCCGCCATGTTTATTCCTCCTCTTTTTCTTCACTTGTTTCATTTTTTTCAAAGAACGCATTTCTTTGCAGTTCATACCCCATCAAATAGAGATCAGAAAGCGGTTTGTTCAGTTCTTCCTCGGGGAACTCCCGTATGATCCCCATGATTTCGCCGGTCAGGCGCTCATACCGGTCCGCCTGCCATGGTTCCACGCGGTCCAGATAGGCCTGATGCAGGTGGCGGTTGACCCGCTCATACACAAAGAACGGCCGCAGGCGGAACTCGTTCATAAAGTTGATCGCGTTTGTCTGCCGCTTCTCCTGCGTTTTGTAATAATAATCCTGCTCCGCACGGTCCATGACCGCCAGAAGCCGGCCATACTGAAAACTGCGGTCTTTTTTGTCCAATTCCCAAGCCATTTCATCGCCCCCCTGTTTTGTGTCGTACCGATACTTTTGAATGGCGGAACAGGCCGTGTGCAGGATCCGCCTCCAAACCGCTTCCTCATAGGCCAGCGGCATGGATGCCCGCTCTGCCAACGCACTTACCATATCCCGCGGAAATACACCGCCGTCCACCTTGCAGTCCAGCAGCCGCTGCAAATGGTGACGCTGGATCCGGTCGTCGATCGCCAGAGAGCTTCCACGCGGTGTGCCGAAGGCACATTCCACGATCTGGAACAGGTCCGGCGCCTGAATGCCGTATTTCCCCGCATACCAGCAGCAGTGCGCGTCCCACATCCGCATCCGCTCCAAAAATACGTCGAGAGAAAGTTCGTTGTAATCCGTAACGGCGAGCCGCCCAGTGGTTGCGGCGTCAAAGCTCACCAGGATCGCGGAGTCCGTATCTTTGAGCTGTCGTTCCTTCCGCAGGCTCAGCAGCGTGGCTTTGAGCTGCTCCTGATAGTCGCTCGGCTTCCGCGTCACCTCCGTCTCCACGCCGCGCAGCCTGCGCATGGGCTTGGGGATGGCTTCGCCCTGCGGGTTCCAGCACAGAAAGATACGATTGCCTGAAAACTCGTATACGCCCTGATCCGACGCCAGCCAGCGGATAGCGTTATGCGCCTTCTGGGAAGCGATATAGCCAACGCTCGCCGCCTGCCGTTCTTCCGAAAAGCGCCCGCGGTAGGTAAAGCCGCTCGCGTCATTGGCGGAGATCAGCTTTGCGTTTCCGTTTACAGGGATCATCCCTTTTGGATGCTGCATCGCAGCCGCCTTCGGTTTTCCTTCGACCATGCAAAGCTTCCGATCCCGCGCCGAGATCCGTTCGCAGTAGTAGTCGGCAAAAGAAGCGAACAGCTTTCGGTTTTTCCAACAGGCGGGCTCTTCGTCCGCAGAGCCGTGAACGCGCCAGCATATCATCCATTTTTCATCATAGTGCTCCGCATCCTCCAAAAGCCCCGCCCCTGCCAGGTCGTTCAGGATCGAACCGTCTTCCGCGTAGGAGAAAACCGCCAGCAGAAAAGGGTGCGAATGCGGCGACTCCATCCATGCGCGCAGCGTCTGCAAGTAAAGCGTGTGTGCCTTTTCGTTCGTGCAGGCAATATACTTCAGCTGGTCGCAAAGCGGATGCGGCGCAAGTCCGCTGGTGCGTCCGCTGGAATCCTCTGTGACGGGAAACAGGATCTTCGGCTCTGTTTTTTCCACCTTTCGCGCAGACAGGAACGCGCCCTGGGCGTTCAAGGTGATCTCGACGTCCGCGTTCGTCAGGCTGTGCCCGATCGGGGCAAGCGGGTCGCGTCCCGCCTGATACACGCCGATCAGTTTGGCGTTTGCATCATAGGTTTCTACCGCTTTTTGCAAAAGTCCCATCACGTCGCCTCCTCAAATTCCCGCAGGCCTGAGAAGTTCTGCAATTCCGTGCCGAATCGTTTCATTTCCATGTCGCAGATCGTTTTGCTTTGCGGGCATTGTTCCGGCGGCAGGAAGGTGATCACGCCGTTTTTCATCATCGGGTTCCAGAAACGCACGGTCATTTTTCCTTTTGTTTCCTCGGAATACGCCTCGTCCGCGTAGGTAATGCCATGGTACATCAGTCCGAAGGACAGTTCCGGCACTTCGTCGTAAGCGCCTGTCCCCTCTCCAAATACGCACGGTTCCACATAGCCCTGACACTCCCTGCACCCCAGAAAAATATCCCGGCGTCCCCCCTTGCGGATCATCCTTTTGGCGATCTCATGGTGCTTGTTCTCGTTGCGGTCAGCGATCAGTTCCGGACGGTTTTCGTTCCACTCGAAATGTGCGCGCACTTGATAGCGGCAGTCCTTCAGATAAGTATAGTAACTCAGATCGTTTCCGCCGCCGTACTTGATCGGCCGAATGCCCTTCGTCTCCATCTGGATCGGGTTCATCACCCGAACCGCGTCGATGATCCACGTCAGCGTTGGTTTCCAATAGACAGAACTCAGAACGCCCTTGAGCGCTTCGTAGGTCGGCACCTGATAAGTGCATTTTTCGCCGCCGACCCGCATGATGGGGTCCGAGAACAGCGCATAGTCTCCGCTCACCTGAAATTCCACAAGGTTGTCATGCTCCGTATTTTTCATTTCACGCCTCCCAAAATCCCATTGAATTTCATTCCGCCTTCAGGCCGACCTCAGCGTCATAGAATCCCTCTGCCAGCGCCAGAGCACATCCGCCGCAGACTGGGATCAGCGCCTGTTCCTTTTCCAGCCACTTTTTCTGATATTGATATACGCTGACCGTAAATGGACTCAGTTTTTTCAGGACCGCTGCGCGATAGGACGCGTCCGATCGACGCCGTTCCGAATCCAGCTCCGCCAAGAGCCGCCGTCCCTCCTCATACGGGACCAGAATATCCGTCGTTTCCTCCTCAAAAACGGAGAAATGCTGCCCCGCTGTTTTGAATGCCTGCCGCAGGTAAAAATTCTCCGCCTCCGGGCAGCGCGCCGTATACTTTTCATTCGATCCCATCAGATCCAACAGGGTCGTTTTTTGTTCCTGAACGTAATCATCCTGCTCGCCTGCCGCCATATCCCTGTATAGCGCGGCGTAATAATATCGAATGGCTGCGGCCGAGAACAGGCTGCCGTCAAAACGTTCCGAAGAGGCACTGAATGCCTCCGTCAGCGCCAGCGTAGCGTCCTTTCCCCGCCGGATATCGCGCAGCATACCCAGATTTTCATCTGTGCAGTTTACAACATAGACCGGGCGCGGCGTTTCGGATTCTCGGTCGCGGTTGCACCGTCCGGCAGCCTGCATGATGCTGTCCATTCCGGCGGCCAGCCGCAGGACCGCGCCAAATGAAATGTCCACCCCCGCCTCCATAACCTGTGTGGCAATGCAAAGGACCTTTTCTTTCCGCCCGAGCGCAGCCTGTACTTCGTCCAGTACATCGCGCCGGTGCTGCATACACATCGCCGCCGACAAATGGAAGCTCCGATATTCTGCCGAGCGGGTATGCTCCAGCAGATACGCCGCCTCACTCTTTTTGTTGCACACGGCCAGCAGGCTGTCTGTGGTTTCCATCAGTGTGCAGATCATCTCCGGCAGCTCGTCCAGACGGCGGCCGCCGGCCAGTTGAAGCTCCGTTCTCCGAAATGTTGCCCAAAGCGCCTCGTCATACGGCACGATCTCCTCCGGCGCGCGCCGCAGCGGGTGCTCTGCCCGCTCAACGCACGGCTGCGTTGCCGAGCACAAAACGACCGTCGCGCGGCACTGCTCGCTCAAAAATTGGATGGCAAGATTAAAAAGCGACAGCAGTTTGGTCGGCACGGTCTGGACCTCATCGATCACGATGACGCTGTCACAAAGAGCCTGAAACCTGCGAATGGAAGTCGTTTTCCCGTCGAACAACGTGTTCAGCAACTGAACCAGCGTCGTCAGAATGATCGGCGCGTTCCAGCTTTGCACCAGAAGTTCGCACTCGTCAAGCGCGTCCTGCGATGTATCCGTCTGCACAACGTTGGAATGGTGCTCCAGAATCAGCCGATCGTCCCCTACAAACTTCCGAATCTCTTTCGCGTTCTGTTCCAGAATCGACAGCAGCGGCGAGGTGAAAATCAGGCGTTTTTTCCCAAATTGTTTCGCGTGCGCCAGTGCATACCGCAGTGAACTGAGCGTTTTTCCGCCGCCGGTCGGAACGTTCAGCCGATAGATGCCGGACGCTTTCTCCGCAAACGCTCCGCACGTTTCGGAAATTTTCTGCCGCGCGTTGTCGATCTCTCCATCGTGCGGTTTCCCCTGCAGCTTTTCTTCCAGATAGGCAAGCCGCGCCGCCCAGACCGGCGTCATATCCTCCGGCAAATTCGGCGGTGTGTTTCCCTCCATAAACGCAACCGTATCATACCGGTCGCCCTCGATCACAGCGGACAGAAGCAGCCGGGCCAACAGTCCGACCACGAAAAAATATTCGTGATCATCGACGTATTCCCTCTCCAACTGTTCCAAAATCGGATCGATCTCCCCCACTGCGGAAGAAAAGAGCCGTTCTATTTCCTGCTTGGAAATTCCCTGTGAAAATAAGCCCTGTACAGACTCCTCATAGGAGATCCCCTGCTTTTCAGCGCGGTACTTCAGCCCGATTCGCCGCGTGGGATCCACGCAGTCAAACAGGCCATGGTGCGCGCCGATAGCAAACGCGAGCAGTTCGGACGCCATGACGCCGGTACGAATGGGGTCCGTTTCCTCATGAAACTGTTCCATCAGATATCGGCAGTCCTGAAAGCTGTGAATCACCTGCCCCCGCGCACTGTGGTCGCCAGCAGCAAGATACTTCTGGAACGCGGGAGCGGCTTTGCCTGCGTCATGGAGCAGTGCGGCAAGATACGCAGCATTTTCCAGGCCCACCGGCCGCAGGCATTCTGCCGCCCGCCGCGCCGCACCGCGCAGGTGCTCCCGCAACGTCTGCCAAACGATTTGCCTGCCCTCTCGCTTATGCGCCCAATATTCCATCATATATCACCAGCCTTCGTTTATTTGTGAAAAACAGCCGTATCAAATGTTTTCTGCGGAAATAGTATAACCCTTGTTTTCGAGAAAGTCCAGCATTTTCTTTTCTAAGTATTTATATTGTAAACAAATTTATATGGCGGAATAAAAAAATGGTAAGCATATACTTGACCACTTGATTTTTATGCCTTGTTTGATATACTAAAGAAGTCTTGCATTACACAAGTGGATTGAAAATAAGTATTTATCTTGTATGCATCCGTCCGGGACGTTCTCGCGGATGCGTATTTTTTTGAGTGTTTCAAAAAAGCGCGCAAAAAGATGGGCATTATATCCTCAAGCAGATATAAACTGATAGGCAGTTGCGGCTCGACAGCCAAAAGACCGTTTCAAAAGAAGGCCTCACCCGATGGACAAAAAATTGAACTGAACTTTGGGTTTTTGAACCTCATTTGGAACCCTTGAACTGGAAAAAAAGGAGTTTCGAAAAGATTCTGAAAAAATATTTTAGCATAGAAAAACCCCCGCAGTCTTTTATGACTGCGGGGTTTTTGTGGAGCTGATAGCCAGATTCGAACTGGCGACCTCATCCTTACCAATTCAATTTACAAGCTTTATCTAAGAGCACCAGACGCAAAAAGCATTATATATCAACGTTTTTCGTTTCATCAAAAATTATCTATAATCATCCGAGCACATCCTCATTGGGGTAAAAATTGGGGTAAAACTCAGAAAAATTGTTTTTTCTTCCCGTATGAATACTTTTGGCACTTTTAGCTCTTACCCTATAGAATCATATTTTCATAACGCAAAATTAGATAAAACTAACTACAATAAAAAATGGTTATAAGAAACGACTGCCAAAAGTGCCAAAAGTCATCAAAGTATTATACATCAACGGTTTGAGCAATGACAAAAGTCAAATAATTCAACGACAAAAGCCCTGTCATAAGGGAAAAAGTGTGCTAACCCCCGGTGTACGTGGTCGAAATACGGAACAAAATGTACAAATTCCCCCCCTTGCAGCAACCTTCCACACCGAAAACTGCCGATTCGAGCTGCAAAAAAATTGTGCAGGGACTCCTGAAAGAGGTTCTGGGGACCCAAAATCCGGCTATCCCCCCGGTGGGTAGTCGAATGACCGAACTCAACTATATATGGGTTAAGGCCGGGCGCGTTCGCAGGAGGTAAACTCCGACATAGCCCCCCGGTTCCCGGGTTCTCCTTTTTCTTCTGTGGGTATGAAAGGAAAAGCCCCCTTTGATGCTCCTATCCCCACAAGGAGAGGAAACAAACGTCCCAGCCCGCCGTTCCTGTGGGCAGATCGTCCCCACGCCGAAGGCGTGCCCTGATAGCCGGGGTGCAGGGGCGAAGTCCATGCCCTGCCGTCTGGTATCTGTTTTAGAGGAATACCCACAGAGCAGAGCGGCACATTCGAACATTGATAGCCCAGTCCAGAACAAAAGGAAAGGCAGAGGGATAACCCTCCGCCTGTTTGTTACCTGATAGCAGGTTCTTACTGTATGGTAATATTCAGCCTTTTTCCAAGCCCAACAGCCACACGCCGGGCCATGTCAAAAGATGGATTCAAGGTGCCGTGTTCCAGTTTGGAGATATTCGCCTGTGAAGTACCGACACGCTGCGCAAGTTCGGCCTGAGTGATACCGGCAGCCAGACGGGCGGCAATCACCTGCCGGGCAAAAGCATATTGCGCTTCCAGTTCATCATAGGCGGCGGCAAACTCCGAGTTTTTTATTTGTTTGGCCAGATGTTTTTCAAAGTCGCTCATACTTCGTTATTTTGCCGCCGGAACAAATTCAAGTTTGAGCTGCATTCCCATACCGGCAGCCAGACGGCGGAGGGTACGCAGGGACGGATTGGCGCTCCCGTTTTCAAGCTTGCTGATGTCAGCCTGTGCAATGCCGGTTTTTTCGGCAAGCTGCTGCTGGGTCAGGCCGCTGGCCTTCCGTGCGTCGATCATGGCCTGAATGATGGAAAACTCCGGTTCAAGCGCATCATACTCCGCCTTAAAGGCAGGGTCCTTCATTTTTTGAGAAAGATAATCGTTGAAGTTGCTCATAGCCGGTTCTCCTTTCTGCTAAGATACTCTTTTCGGTAAGCGTTGGCTTTCTCTATTTCTCCCCGTGGTGTTTTCTGCGTCTTCTTGATAAAGCCGTTGGTCAATACGATCTTCCGTCCTACGAAGAAGAAATAAAGCACACGGGAAATATCAGAACCTACTTTGGCCCGCAGTTCGAAAAGACCGTTATCCAGAGGCTTGGAGTATGGCTCTCTCAAGGCCGGGCCGTTCTGCTGCAAAAGCACAACAGTGCGGATGAGCTTCGCTTGCATTTTCTGGTCAAGCCCTTCCAAAAACTCCTTTGCGGGTTCTTTTCCATTGGGCAAGTCATAAAATACAACCTCAAACTCTGGCATAGTGTACCGCCTTTCATGCTGCAGTATTCCCGCGTCATTATTATATAGGATTTATCCTATATTGTCAAGGCGCTTTATCCTTCTGTTCTTCCTCCGCTAACTCAGGCCATTCTTTTAGCCCCATACGGGCCAGCAAAGCCCCTTGGGTATACTGGTTGACACTTTCCCCGGCCTTGTCGGCTGCGGCTTTTACTGTAGCTTTTTGGCCTTTTGGAAGAGTAAAGGATAATCTGTCAAGATTATTGGAATCCCATGCTCGATTATTCCGTTTTTTTGCCTCCGTATAATTTGCCAAATAAGCACCTCCTTTATATTCAATTTATTATACTCTGTCGAAAAGCACTTAACAAGTGTTCTGATTGCACAAAAAGCACTTAATAAGTTATTGCAATTTGCCGATTGAATAAGCACTTAATAAGTGCTATTATATGACAACAGTGAGGGACAAAAAGCCCCGAACCAAGCCAAGGCCAAGGGAGACGGGTAATGCCAAGAATCCAAGGTAAGAGGCGGAAAGGATTGCACCGGCTGTAACGGCCACCGCACAAGCCCCCGCCCGCCTGACTCAATTCTTTCAAGGAGGGAACCCAGATGAAGTACAACCTTGTCACGATCATGCGCCGCGCGTGGGAACTGCGCCGGATGAGCCGCCAGACCTTCCCAACCTGCCTGCGGCTGGCGTGGGCAGAAGCCAAAGGCACGAAGGCCTATACCTTCCGGCTGGAAGACGCACGCGCCAGCATCAGCGCCTATCTGGTGAAGCTGAGCAAAGCCCTGACGGATGCCCACCAGCAGCACAAGTATGAAGCACTCCGGGCCGCTCTGATGGCCCCTGTGGATATTCAGGGCGTGGCCGTGCTGGACGGTAAGACCGTCGGCCTGTGCAAGTACGCTCTGCGCAATGCATAAAGGCCCGAACGCCTACCACAGCGCCCGAGCCAAACACCACCCCAACAGGGGGCAGGGTCATTCTACCACAAAAGGCCCTGCTCCCGCAACTGAAAGGAGCGAATCGAATGCCCACACGCACCAAAGAAGACCTTCAGGGCGTTTTCTGCACCGTCTGTCTGATTGCCGCCCTGATCTTCACCAACTACGTTATCAAGGCTCTATGAGCCATAAAAGGAGGAAAAAACAATGAAGAATAGGTACGATCTGGTTTTCATCATGAAGCGCGCTCACGAGATGCGCCGGCTTTACTCTTGCACCATGAAAAAGGGTCTGCGCATGGCATGGGCGGAGGCGAAAGGCACTGTTCCCATGCGCCCGGAACGTGATTCTGTAGAGGAGGACTGATACCATGGATGAAAGAGAAGCCCGGGAACTGGTTTCCAACCTCAGTTATTATGAAAAGCTCATCCTTCTTGAGATGCTGAAAGGCCTTTTACAAAATCGAGAACCCGAAGCCGCTCTGCAGGCGTCAGCCGTGTAAGTAAAGAGAGAAACTCATAATGAAAACATGATCGATATGGTCGGATAAGGAGATACGAGATGGACAAGAAACTGTGGGATACCATTTTTGAAAGTATTGATAAGCTTGACTATTTCGGCATTCTGATCCTTCAGAGGTCTCTTGGGTTCAAACGAGCCGAAATGGAACATAAGCGCCAAGCTGCTCTGAAGGGATAATCTCATGAGCAAAGACGAATACATACAAGCCATCACGGAGAAGCTGATTTCCTGCAATGACATGGAATTGATCGATTTAATCCTTGCTTTACTTAGCAAAAGCGTCTAACATCTGCTGAACGTGTGGAACGGGAGAACGCTATCAAAGACATTCTTTATCTGCTAGAAAAAATGCCTCTGAAATTGATTCGGCGCGTCCGATGGTACGCCAGTAGGCTATGAAAGCAGGAATACAGGCGAGGCGAAAGCCCCGCCTTTTTGCTGTCCTGCAACTTTCTTCTTAATGAACGGAAATAGCGGGCATATTACGCCGATCATACCGGGGAGCCTGAACCAAAAGGCAGACGCTACACCCAGCGACGCATACATACTCGCTACAAACAGTAGCCTACGTCAAAATGCGTCCGATGTCAAGCAAACGGCGGTTCCGGCAAACGAAGAAGGAGCGCAAGCGCCAACTAACCCGCGAGGCCGTCTTGAAAATCAAGCCGTTGTCCACGGAGACGCTAAAGCTCCTTCCCTGTACAACATACTACAGCAGGTAATTAATGTCAAACAAAAGACGGTTTTGACAAACGAAGAAGGAGCTTAATGCAACGTTCTCAAACGGTATCCGTCCGAATGAATCGTCCGTTGCCCCGCCCGTTGCAAAAGCTCCTTCTGTAAACAGCATACTCCAGAAGGTGCTTGATGTCAAGCAAGGGAAAGGGCATGGCCAACACTCCCCGTTTTGGTGGGCATGAAAGCGACCTTTTTGCCGCCTGTGGCAAAATGCCCCCGATCAATACCCACCTCCCCACACGCGCCAGCCGTTCCACCTGCAAACAGGCATAAAAAGAACTGACCAGCCCCGGTCTACACAGCTCGGCTTGCTTATCGGCGGGAGTTTGGTCAGTTTGGATGAAGGTATACCGGGAATCGCCGTGGGCAAGTCAACGCTCCCCGAATCAAAGCCGGGTCGTGGTCTGACTCTACACGGCTCTACTTGCCTATCGCCCCAGACCATTTACCGACTACAAGAACAGTATAGCCAGAAAGGCACCGCGCGTCAATCCCCACCTGGCAGGAACGGCTTCAGCTGTTCTGCCCGCTGCGCTGCTGCTCCCGTTGCCACACAAGCCTTTCCACGCCGCTTTCTCCCTGCTGGCGGAACGCTGACAGACTGCCGCCCAGCATCCAATTGGTGCGGGCATCCCGCGTCCGCTGCCGTACTTCCTTGCGATAGGGCAGCAGCGCAGGAGCGCGCTTTAAGCGGTGCAAAGCCTTATCCCTTGCGGCTCTGACCTCGTATTCCGTGCAGTTCATCGCCTCCGCCGCCTGTTTCATGGTCTGCCGGGCATAATCAACGCGCCGGATTGCTTCCCGGCTCTGCTTACTGACCAGCGTTTCCAGACACGTTTGAACGGTCTCCCGCAAAGCCGCTTTCCTGTGCGCCTCCGTGACCGCTTCTTCAATATCCACCGCAGCGGGGAGATAATCCAGCAGGGCGCGGGGTTCCCCCTCGCTGTTGGTATAATAGGCCCCATCCAGTGACAGGGGCGTTTCTGTTTTGCGCCGTCCGACAGCGTTTTGAATTTCGCTTCGTATGCAGAGCACAGCCCATGTAGACCACTTTCCGCGTGAACTGTCGTAGGTCTCCGCGGCTGTTTGAAGGCCAATATACCCGGCTTGAAGCAAATCTTCCATGCCTAAGGACGGGTCGCGCTCCAATGCCCACTGGTAATGCTTTGCCACCCAGCCGATCAAGGGTTTATGTCTTTGGTACAGTTCCTCCATATTCACGGGAGATCACCCCTTCCAGAAAAAAGAGAAGGACGGCCCGGAGAAAGCCGCCCTGCAACGGATGTTCATTCGTTCGGTTCGCCCCGCATTTCCAGCACGGCCAAATAACGCTCGTATTGGCGGCAATACGCTTCTTTTTCCTCTGCCGTCAGGTTCATGTAGTCTCGTTCTTCCAGCACCTTTAAACGGCCTTCCAGCGCGTTTTGGAGGGCATCCCGATGGCGGCTCAGACAATTGTCTTCCGATTCGCCGTTCAGCGGTTCCCAGCGCACCGTGACCACCCCTGCCGGGCGGTGGAAGACCACCTTCCCCAACAGCAGCGCTTCTCCCTTTCGGACGGCTTGAGCGATCGCCAGCGCATCCAGCACCGAATAAGTGCTGCCGTCTTCGGCTACGTGCGCCCCGGCTTGACGCTCCATCACATAGGCGCGGGCGGCTTCCCGGTCTCTGCGGGCGATCTCCAGCAGGGCGGAGGCTTCCCGCGGCGCTTCCCCCTGTAGGGTGACGCGCACCCCGTCCGCCGTGGCTTCGAACTGGTAGCCCAGCCGTTCCAACTGGTTCATAGCCTGCCATGTGGTCATAAGGTGAAGGCCTCCCCCTGAGATACAAGGTCAGGATGCAATTCAATTGATTGCGAAGGCCGTCCGCCATTACTCTCTTTTTTTCGTTGAATATACCCCGCTGTTTCTAGTTCATTAAGTGCATTTTCTAATGTACCTTCAGCCTTAAACAAGACCCGACCGCTCAAAATACGCTTTACTTCCCGTTCCTTCTGGCTTGCCCGCTTCTGGTCGATCAGGTATTTCAGAGCATCCGCCGCCGGAGGGGTCAGGCCGTTTGCTCCGCCCATCAGGTGAAGACGGTGGCCAACGAAGTAGCGGGATATGGCTATTGCGTTCCGCATGGTAGCAGCGGTAATTTCTTCCTCTGGGCGTTCCTCCCATAGGTGAAGGTTTCCTGCAATGCGGGAAGTTGTTCCAGTTAGTTTGGACACAAAAGGATCATTTTCTAGGGCTTTCCACGAGCCACTGACTTTTTGTCTGTAATGCTGCTCGAAGTCAAATTCGTCCAGCAGAAGGCCTTTGGCCTCACTCGATAATGGAAGTGTACAAGTTTTTGTATCCCACAAGCGTTTAACAGCTTGATCATACGCCTCCGTTACATCTGCTGGCAGAGGTTTTCGCCTCACATACTCCGTCAATGGTTCCGGGCATGAAATCAAAAAGCGAGGTATTAGGCCTTTACCCTGCATTCGTTCATTGCTCAAAACGCTTTTCAAAACATAGGGTTGCGTCAAGGCCAAAATCGAAATATTGGCTTTATCGATTAAAATAGAACCACTTCTTCTTTCTAACTGTACAGGTTCCGCACTATACCCATGCAAGTAGGGTCCCAAATCCGGGATGTCCTGATAACGTCCTGCCAGCAGATCAAACAACTCTCCCTCATCGTCCATAACAGAAGAAGCGCCATCGTTTTCCATTAGAATTTCCGCCATTTTTTCTGGTGTTATGTTACCGCCCATGAAACGCCGCAGCAGATGCGGCATAGTGAACTCGGCTATTTCTTTGGCTTTCTCTCTTGCTTCATCACTTTTCTGTTTTTTAACAGCGGCATTGTATTTAGCTTGTAAAACTTCCATGCTTGCTTTTGCTTGCGCAATGAGTGTTTTCCGTGCCTTGTTTTCTTCCAGCTGCCTTTCGAACAGCAGGGAGGTCATACGCTTATAGGTCGGTGTTTTTCCTTGTCCACTGGCCATAGCACATAGAATGTATAATTGGCTCATTTCCGTCCAATCTACATCGAGCTTTATCTTTACTCTCCCGCAAGCACAAGCAGAAGCAACACCAAGCCCAATCAGCGCGGGCAAATCGACAGGCACACCGATATTTTCCGCTACGGCCTCCGTCATTGCCCGCAGGGTACGGGGGAGCCATGTCGTTTCAAAGGCCGGGGCCACCGGGGCAGTTGGTAGAGGTTTCCATTGTGGCTGTTCTGCTGCCATCAGTTGTTTGGCCTCTGGAGTGTCCACTAAAGCATCATATTCAGCTTGTTCCATTTCATAATTCTTCATTTTTCCTGTCCTCTGCTGCCATTCGTACTAGCTGCGCCGGAGAAGCACATTCCAACAGATTCAAAGAATCTTCCGCTGTAGCTTTCTGGTCTACAGCTTCCCAGAAATCATCCCGATTCATTAAAATTTCTGATGAATATTGTGCCTCCAGCTGCTCTATAACCTGCTGTGCATGGTGCTTTTGCCTGCAAGCCTCTGCCCAACGGTTATTTTTCCATGCTTCCACCTTTCGGCGCAACTGTGCAGCGGTCTGTCTACGGTTTTGAGCTGGGGAATAGCTAGGGGAATCTCCCTTAATAACTTTGAGAGCCTCCGCCAGCGTCACGCCGTACATGGCCGCATACAGATCGGCTGCATCCCCATGCTGGTGACATCCGAAACAGTACCAGCGCCCATCCGGGAAGAAACACAAAGAAGGCGTTTTCTCCCCATGGATTGGGCAGCAGGCCCAATGCTTACTGCCCTTTTGTTTTAGTGGCAGGCCATAGGCCTGAGCGATCTCAAGAGCGGTCATTTCTATAGGCCGAGGCCAAATATTCCTTGAGCGCCTCTACAGGAATGATGATCCGCTTCTCTGAAGGACGAACCGCGCGGATTTCTCCATTCCTGACCAGCTTTTCAATGGTCTGCTTGCACACGCCAAGGACTTCCGCTGCTTCCTTCTGGTTGTAAGCTAATTTTTCCATTTTTCTTTCTCCTTTTCTTCGGCGACTTTTTCAATGATCGCAAAAATTTTTTCTTTTTCTGCTTCCGGCAATTCACACCGCAAACGGCGCGTCATGGTTGGTTCACTGATTCCCAGACGTTCTGCAATTTGCCACAGACAGACTTTCCTTTCTTTTGCAATTTGACGAATATCCAAGTTACCCATTTTTCTCCTCCTTCGACCGTCATCATCGTCATTATAGCAGATAAAACACGCTTTTGTAAACACAAAAATAAAATAGCGTACATCTTGACTTTCAATGATGATGATGATAGAATCCAGACGCAAGGAGGGATAAATCATGTCCTATTTTGAACGATTAAAAAACGCGAGACTGGCTATGAATCTTTCACAACGTAAATTAGCTGAGCTAGCGAAAGTCGCCCCAGCTTCGTTAAATTCCTATGAAAAAGGCGACAAAAAGCCGTCCGTTGATGTAGCCTATCGCCTAGCAAAGATCCTTGGGGTCAGTTTGGATTGGCTTTTTAACGAGGAAATGACCGAAGAACAATCAAGCGTAAATGCGCGCAGTGAAGGTGATATAGCCCGTGCCATCCATATTTTATGTGTTTCGGGAATTTGTTCTGGTGTAAAAATTGAAGCTGAACCTGTGGAGTGGGAATTAGAAGGCGATATACACAATACAGATGCCGAGCCGGAATGGCTAGCTTTTCCAAAAGAATACTTTGAAGGCGCCGGCGAAGAATACAGGCAATTTGATCCCAACGGTTACTGCGGTACAATCAGTATTACAAATCATAACCTAAGCAGTTTCATTGGGGGATATCAGAAACTACTAGAATTATACAAAAGTAAAGATATAGATTGGGATATGCTCTCCGCATGGGTCAACAAAAAGTTGATTGCGCTCGACCAAATTCCCATTCTGCATAATATTGACAAACAAACAGAAACCATTGCTGAGCATACTCAACAAGAGTCTCCAAACGAATAATCCCTATATCTGCGAGCACTTTATATGCCTATCAGGCTATAAAAAAGAACTATCAGAACACAAAAAGAAGAAAGGAATAGGAGCATGCCTAACAAAAAAGCCTCCGCTGGCAACAGCAGCCCCCGAAAGCGCCAAAACGGTTTATGGGAAGCCCGCTTCACTATCAACGGCAAACGAAAAAGCGTATATGGCAAGACACAGAAAGAAGCAGCTCAAAAGAAACGAGAGGCCCTTTCAGCCGCCGATCAGGGGCAATATATCGATCCCAGCAAACAGACAACCGGGCAATGGCTCCGGCAATGGGAAGAAGTCTATGGGTGGTCAACGTGGCGTGCAACCACAGCAAGCACCCACCACCAGAGCATCGAAAATCATCTGATCCCCGCCTTTGGGGATATTCCTCTGCAAAAGCTGACGGCTGAACCTATTCAAGCCTTTATCATCCATCAACAAAAAGCCGGTGCAAAATCAGCCACCATTCTGAAACAGCTTTCCCCGCTAAACTCCGCTCTATCTCAGGCCGTCACTTTGAAAAAAATCAGCAGCAATCCCTTCGCTGGAGTAAAGCTGCCCCATTTGGTACAAACAGAAATCGACCATCTGACCGAAGCCGAACAGATTGCCTATACTGCTGCACTGCCGGACACCACGCAGGGAAGGTTGCTGCGCTTCATTCTTGCCACCGGGTTACGCATCGGGGAGGCTATCGGCTTACGTTGGGAGGACATAGAGCCTCAGCAATTCACAGTCCGGCGGACCATTGCCACCGTCAGCAACTTGGAACGGGCGGAGGGAGAGCCCCACACCCGTCAAGCCGTACAGCCTACCAAGACAGGCGCTGGTTTCCGGGTGATCCCCTTAGGGCCGGATATGCAGCAGCTTTTGGCCAGACAGCGCAGAGCGCAAGCCGCAGAGCGTTTGAAGGCCGGGGCTGCATGGGACGATCAGGGATACTGCTTCGCCTCCGCCGTTGGCACGCCCCTACAGGTTCGGAATGTACGTCGCTCCCACAATAGGACTTTGGAGCTTTCCGGCGTTACCTGTGTGACCCTGCACGACCTCCGGCATAGTTTCGCTACGCGCTGGCTTTCGCTGGATAATGATATTCGCGGTCTCTCTGAGATTCTGGGCCACGCTGACGTAGCCACCACATTGCGCCGGTATGTTCACAGCGATCCCACCCACAAAGCAGACATGATGAAGCGTATGGAGGTGCTTTAGACCCTTTTGGCAGTTTTGGCATGGGCATGTTTTGACTTTTGGCAGTCGAACAAACCCTTGCAACATAATGGTTTGAACCCTTTTGGCAGTTTTGGCAGTGTTTTTTTAGACAAGAATTTGCTTTTTATCCCCTTCAAACAGCTAAAAACCTCTCTAAAATCTGGTTGGGGTAAAAATTGGGGTAAAGCGTACAAGCAGGGTATTTCCCAGCAATAAGAAAAAGCCCTGAAACTGTTACGTTTCAAGGCTTTCTCTTTGGAGCTGATAGCCAGATTCGAACTGGCGACCTCATCCTTACCAAGGATGCGCTCTACCGGCTGAGCTATATCAGCGCATTGTCTCAATCGACAACGATGTTATTATACACATGATTCGGGTTTTTGGCAAGAGGAAATTTCGAAAAAAGAGAAAAAAGTACGAAAAACTTTTGGAGTGTGGCTTGAACATCCGCCATTCAAACAGAAACAGGGAGCCTCCCGGGCGGAAGGCTCCCCAAAAAACGTCTTACTGCTTCTTGACCAGATTTTCCACAGCGCTGACCCACTCGTGATCGGGGTCATTGGAACGATAGAAGCCCTGATCCTTGCCGGCCATCAGCCACAGGAAATAGGTGTTGTAGCCGGGCGCGCCCACGGTGGTATGATAACCCCGGGGGAACTCCACCAGCTCGTCGTTTTTGACCCGGTAGGCCTCGTCGATCTCGCCATCGGAGGTGTACAGGCACTGTACGCCGAAGCCCTGCTGGGGATCGAACAGGAAGTAGTAGATCTCCTCCAGCACGCCCTCGGAGGGCATGTTGTCCACATCGTGCTTGTGGGGCGGGAAGCCGGCCCAGTTGCCGGGGGTGATGTAGGCCTCGCCGATGGTCAGCTTTTTGGCGTTGGTGGAGCCGTCCACGATGAAGCTGGTGTCGCGCTCCCACGGCTTTACGCCCAGCCGCACCACGCGCACGTCCACCTGATGAATGGCCTGAGGCTCACTGTCCACGTCAATGGGGGTGGAGCAGACGGCGATCTTGATATTCCAAGGGCTGTCGATCTTCACGGAGCAGTTGCGGGGCGCATAGAAGCACTCGGCCTTGGGGTTTTCGAACACGTTGCGGCGTGCGCCCACCATGCCGTAATCCTTGCCGTTGGCGGTGAAGTTGGCCTTGCCGCCCAGAATGATGAAGGCCACTTCCCGGTCTTTCGTCTCATAGGTGTAGCTCTGGCCGTCAGAAAGCTCCAAAATGCCAAATTCCAGATCCTTCAGGCTGCACTTGCCGATCTCGCACAGAGGGGTGTAGCCATTTTTAGGGGTATACGTCTTTTTGTAATTCATGCTTGCTGCTTCCTTTCTTTCACGTATTGTATCCATTCGTCGATGGTTTCTTCCCAGTCGGCGACGATGCCGTAATCCGCGCAGGCGAAGATGGGGGCGTTGCGTTCTGTGTTCACCGCCACCACCACGCTGGAGGAGCTCATGCCCACGGTGTGCTGTACCAGTCCGCTGACGCCGAAGGCCAGATACAGCCGGGGGCGGACGGTCACGCCGGTCTGGCCGATCTGATGAGGATAGCCGATCCAGCCCGCGTCCACGGCGCTGCGAGTGGCTCCCACGCCGCCGCCCAGCAGGGCTGCCAGCTCTTCCAGCTTCTCAAAGCCCTTTTTGCTGCCCACGCCCTTGCCGCCGGTGACGATCACGGGCGCGCCCTGCAGGGAAACACCGCTTTCTGCCGGGGTGAAGGCCAACCGCTCCAGCCTTTCCGGGCTTGCCGCCAGCTTCAGCGGCCGCAGGGCGCAGACCCGCCCGTCCGCCGACTGAGGAATGGGAAAAACGCCGGGGCGCACGCTGGCCATCTGGGGGCGGGCGGTTTTGCAGAGGATCTCTGCCGTCAGGTTGCCGCCAAAGGCCGGGCGAACCTGTTTGAGCAGCCCCGCGTCCGTCAGAGACAGGGCGGTACAGTCGGCGGTCAGGCCCGTGTGCAGTCTCGCCGCTACCCATGCGGACAGGAACCGCCCGCGAATGGTGGCCGGGAACAGGGCCGCGTCCGACTGCAGCTGCTGGAGCGCGTCCGCGATCCGCTCCGCCTGAGCGCAGTCGTCCGTCAGCCTTCCCAGCGGAACCGCCTCGTCCGCGCCAAAGGAGGCAAAGGCGGAAAGGGGCGGCTCCGCCGTCTCGGACAAGGCCAGCACCCTGCCGGACGGGGTCAGCTGACGGGCCTTGCCCAGCAGCTCGGCGGCAGCGCTTCCGTCCCCCTCACACAGCACGGCGATGGTAATCGCAGTAGAATTTCCATTTTCAGGGGAAACAGAAGCAGCCGGGGCCGCTTCGGCCTGCCCGGACGCGCCCAGCACCAGTCCTTTTGCTTCCAGCGCTTTCATGACCTCCGCAAAGGAGGTCTTGACGCAGGGCCGAACGCCCACGGGCCGGGCGCTGATATGCGTTACCCGGGTGGGCGACGCTTTCAGGCCGCAGTCAGCCGGGTCAATGCCCAAATCCTCGGGTTCGCAGATGCGCACGTTGGCCTGAGCCGCCCGCCGCAGCCCGGAAATGGTTGGGAGACGCAGCGCGTGACTCCATTCGCACAGGGTCATAACCGCAGGCAGCGGAGCTTTCCATTGAAGGCTCCCCGCTTCGGTCAGTTGGATGGCCTTAAGACAGCCGTCCGCAATCTCCCCCTCTGTGGCGTTTACCACGCAGGGTCGATCCAACATGGCCGCCACCATAGGGCCGACCTGCCCGGTCTCGCCGTCCACGGCCCGGCGGCCGCAGAGGATCAGGTCAAACCCGCCCAGCGCCTTTTCGGCCTCCGCCAGACAGCGGGCCGTCACCAGCGTGTCCGCGCCCGCGAACCGGGGCGAGGTCATCAGCACTGCTTCGTCCGCTCCCCGGGACAGGGCCTCCCGCAGCATCCCCTCGGCCCGCTTGGGTCCCATGGTCAGGACGGTCACGGTTCCGCCGTGCTTCTCCTTCAGTTCCAGCCCCAGCTCCAGCGCGCTTTCGTCCGCCGGATTGAGCACCTGCGCCACAAATTCCCGCTCCAGCGTCAAATCGCCGGTGAGCTTCACTTCCGTGGTGTCGGGCACCTGCTTTAAGCAAATCAGGATTCGCATGGTTTCTCCTTAGAGTTTGTGATAAATGGGGGCCAGCGCCGCCTGAATCTCCTTGTAGAGCTTAAAGCGCTCGTTGTAGAAGTCCACGCCCTCCGGGTCGGGGAGCGTCACGCCCTGCTCCCTGACGCAGCGCTCGACCGCGTCCGCATGGCTGGCGAACACACCCACGGCCACACCTGCCAACATGGCGCTGCCCAAGCTGGAATCCACGTTCTCCACCGTTTTCAGGGGGATATTCAGCATATCGGCCAGAATCTGCCGCCAGAGACCGCTTTTCGCGCCGCCGCCGATGGCCACGGCCTGCGTGGGGGCAATGCCCAGCTCCACCAGCGTGGCGAAGCAGTCCTTCATGGAATAGGCCACGCCCTCCAGCACCGCCCGGTTGAAATGGGCCTTCGTGTGGAAGCCCGCCGCGCCGACGAAGCTGGCCCGGAGCCTGTCATCCAGATAGGGCGTGATCTCGCCCTGCAGATAGGGGTGGAAGAACAGCCCCTCGCAGCCCCGGGATACCTTCTCCGCCGCCCGGCTCATCTCGTCAAAGCTGCCGCCGAAGGTGTCCCGATACCAGCGGTTGCTGGCGGCGCAGCTCTTGGTAGCCGTGCCGGGATACCACAAGCCGTTGACCACATGGCGGTAGGTCACCAGCCGGGGATCCACCACCTCGTGATCGGTAATGGAGCAGATACGGCCCGCCGTGGCCAGCTTCACCGTGGCCTGCCCCTCATGCACCGCGCCTGCGGCATAGACTTCCATGACCGTGTCCGTCGCGCCGGCGATGACCACCGTTTTCGCCGTCAGCCCCGTGTCCGCTTGTGCCTGCGCCGTCAGCGGGCTTAAATGGGTCGTGGGCTCCACGATGGCGGGCATGAGCTTTGCGTCGAGCCCGGCCATTTGGCACAGCTTTTCCGACCACTGATTCTTCCGCGCGTCCAGCAGCAAAAAGCCCATGGCCTCGATGGTGTCGGTGACGTAATCGCCGGTCATGCGGTAGCGGACATAGTCCTTTACCGCCAGCACCTTGCGGGTTTTGCGCAGGGTCTCCGGCTCGTGCTTTTTCAGCCACATCAGCTGCGGCAGCGTCCAAAGGCTGGATACGCTGTTGTAGCATTCTTCCATCAGCGCCGGGCCCATTTCGCGCTTCAGCTGCGCCGCTTCGGCGGAGGCCCGGCTGTCCGTCCAGTAAATGGCCCGGCGCACCGGCCGGTCGTCCTCGCCCAGCAGCACGGCGGTATGGGTGGCCGCGTCCAGCGCCAGCGCCGCCACGTCCTCGGGCGCGACGCCGGTCTTTTCCAGCAGCTCCCGGATGTTGGCGCAGGCGGCGTTGTAGCTGTCCTCCGCATCCTGCTCCGCCCAGCCGTTTTCCGGGTAATAAGTGGGATATTCCCGGCTGGCGGTGGCAGCGACAACGCCGTCCTCCCGCAATAGAGTGGCTTTGGAGGACGAACCGCCAAAGTCAACGCCCAACAGGTATTTCATCGGTTTCACCTCATTATGCTTTGCAGGTTCCGTCCCTGCGGAACGTAAAAACTTTTCGGGAATCCGTTCGGATTATGAAAATTCTGTGCCCGCGCAGAAGGATTTTGCCAGTCCATTCCTTCCATCGCAGCTGTCCTGCCAGACCCGCACTCCGTAATCTCTTTCAGGTCACGACGGTAAACTCCCGACCAGTCTTCATGTTCCTCGAGTACCCTGCCCGTCCTTCCGGGCGGGCAGGCAGAGACGCAGGGCGACCGACAACCGTCACCGAAACGATGCTTTGACCCGGCAGCGCCAAAGACGACGATTGAGGTTGCGAATCACTGTCTCTGACGAATATCAGTCTTTTCTGCTCAACCGGCATGAAAGCCGCACCAGACCCGCCAGCCGTGGCACCCGTTGTGCCACGGCGGCCTTGGGTCCGAAAGCGCCAGAAACGCGAGGCCCTCCGCCGAGCGTTTCCAGAGCGCCTTGCTTTTCTATATTCCCCTGCCCGCCCTCCCGGGCGGGCAGACCGAGACGCAGGGCGACCGACAACCGTCAACCGAAACGATGCTTTGACCCGGCAGCGCCAAAGACGACGATTGAGGTTGCGAATCACTGTCTCTGACGAATATCAGTCTTTTCTGCTCAACCGGCATGAAAGCCGCACCAGACCCGCCAGCCGTGGCACCCGTTGTGCCACGGCGGCCTTGGGTCCGAAAGCGCCAGAAACGCGAGGCCCTCCGCCGAGCGTTTCCAGAGCGCCTTGCTTTTCTATATTCCCCTGCCCGCCCTCTCGGGCGGGCAGTCCGGGGTGCAGGGGTACTACCCCTGCCTGCCCCTGCTATTTGTAGCTGGATTCGTGACCGGAAACGTCTACCTTGCCCAGGTAGCTTTCGGAATCCATGCCCAGATAGTTCGCCATGTCCGCCATTTCGGCCACGGTGTTGATGTTCACGTCAATGCCGTTCTTCATGCGGTCCTCGTAGGCCAGAATTTCCTTTTCGCCGTGGGTGTAGATGCGGGTCTGGCCGTCGGCCTTGGGCGCGTCGCGCAGCTCCTGCAGATAGGCGGAGAAATGCTCCTTGATGGCCGCAGGATCGCCGAAGACAGCGGGATCCACCGCCATGAAGCCGTGGCAGGTGCCGCTCTTGGTGCCCACGTTCACGCGGCTGGAAGGCGTTCCCTGAGAGAACACCGAGCAGAAAATTTCGCACAGCATCCCGTAGCCGTAGCCCTTGTGGCTGCCCAGCGTTTCCGTGTTGCCGCCCAAAGGCATGATGCCGCCGCCGTTCTTGGCGACGATGTTCTTCAGCACGTCTTTCGCATCGGTGGAAGGATGTCCGTCCTTGTCCAGCGCCCAGCCCTCCGGCAGGGGCCTGCCCATCTTGTTGTACACTTCCAGCTTGCCGCGGGTAACTACGGTGGTGGAAGCGTCAAAAAAGAAGGGATAGGGCTCGGCAGGAACCGCCAGCGCAATGGGGTTGGAGCCTATCATGGCCATACGGGCGTAGGTGGGCACCATGATGGCCTCGCTGTTGGTCATCGCCATGCCGACCAAGCCCTGATCGCAGGCCATTTTGGCATAGTAACCGGCAATGCCGAAATGGTTGGAATTGCGGACGGACACGATGGCCATGCCGACTTTTTTCGCCTTTGCGATGGCCAGCTCCATGGCCTGATGGCTCACCAGCTGACCCATGGCGTCGTGCGCGTCGATTACGGCAGAAACGGGCGTTTCGTGGACGATCTCCGGCTTGGCATGAACGTCGATCATACCCTTCTCAATGCCCTTGTGATAGCGCACCAGGCGCTGCATGCCGTGGCTTTCGATGCCGTACAGGTCGGACAGAAGCAGTACGTCGCTGATGATCCGGGCTTCGCTTTCGCTGAAGCCGAACTTTTGGAACGCATCCATGCAGAAGGTGTTCAGTTGGTCGTAGGAATAGTGCAGGTACTTTGCGGCCATTGGAATCCTCTCCTTTGGGGTGATGGAATGGAGCGCCTTTGTCAAAAGGCGCGGGAAAACGAATCCCCCGCTGAGGGAATTCGGAAACCGGGCAAAGATTTCCTGCCGGAGCCCGGCCCCGGCCCGTCTTTCGCCCATTTCTTTCCGGCTTCTGAACGCAGAGGAGGCTTCCCGCGCCTTCTATGAGCTTACAGACGTTCGGACAGCATCACGAACAGATCCCTGTATTCATAGCCCTCGGGCACGGTAGCGCTGAGTGCTTCCGTGGACTGGGGGCAGGCGGCGACCATGATCTTTGCGTCGGTGCGGGTAATGTCGTTCCAGCGGCCCGCAGCCACCTTGGCCCGCAGTTCGGGCAGATAACGACCTACAACGGCGCTGCCGCAGCACTTGGCCAGACGGCGGTTCTGCCACATTTCATGAATGTCGCAGCCCATGGCGGTCAGGATGTCGCGAGCGGGCTGATGCTCGTCCAGATCCCGGGCCAGACGGCTGCCGTCGTGGTAGGAAACCACCATGTTCTCCTTCTTGGGGGTCAGCTTGCCCGCCTTGATGAGTTCATCCACAAAGGCAGTGGCGGTGACGATTTCCGGCAGTTCGATGCCCCAATCCTTGTACTCATGACGGAACAGCGCCGCATCATAGCTGTCCAGCACAACGACCTTCTTCGCGCCGGAAGCCTTGATGGCCGCAGCGGCTTTCTTGGCCTGCACGCGCACGTCCTCCACAAAGCCCATCAGATCGCCCAGCGCGGAGCCGGAGGAAGGTTCGTTCTTCAGCACGGCGTACTTCACACCGGCCTTGTCCAGGATCTTCAGCAGGGCCTCGGCCACCTCCGGGGTGGAATACCGGGCCGTTTCGCCCAGCCATACCAGCAGATCACCGGTTTCGGGCGCGTCGGTCCTGACCCTGCTCTCGGAACCGCCGTACATGTTGCCGGTCTTCTCGATCACGTCGATCAAGTCCGTCACATACTTGGGGGCAACGCCCGCCACCACGGACTCGGTGCGGCCTTCCCGGATGAACAGCGGGGGCTCGAAGCCGGTAACGCAGTCGTTGGTGCAGGCTCCGCACAGCATGCATTCGTACATGGTTTCAGCCGTGTCGGCTTCCAGCTTCATGCCGCGGGTAATCATGCTCACCAGCAGGCCCTTGGCCCGGGGAGTGTTGGTTTCCTTGCCGGTCACCAGCTGTACGGGGCAGAGGTGGCGGCACATCCAGCAAAAGCGGCACGCGTCAGCGTGTTTCTTGGATTTCTCGCTAAACATTGTTTCTCTCTCCTTATCGGTTGCCACTAGAATCATGCAAAAAATGAAACGGCAAAGCCTTATGGCGCGATAGCTGAACCATACTTTTCCCCGGTATCACATCGTTCCGCTCCGGCCGATAAGACCTGCGAGCCGCGAGGCCCTCCGCCGAGCGGCGGTGATTCCGCAGCCAATTCAGATCATCGACCGCCCCTGCCCGCCTCCGGCGGGCAGTCCGGGGTGCAGGGGCACTGCCCCTGCCAGGGCTTCGCCCTGGACCCATTTTGCGTTCTGGGAGGTCAGCTTCTCAAGCGTTCGCCGCGTGCGGGTTATAGGCCCAGCTTGTAGGGGTTCATGATGCCGTTGGGGTCCAGCCCCTTCTTCAAACTCTCCATGACCTGCATGGCGGGGCCGTACTGCTCCTTCATCAGGCGGGACAGTTTCAGGCCGATGCCATGGTGGTCGTTGATAACGCCGCCGTTTTCCATGGCCGCGCGCACACCGGCATTCCAAATCTGGTTGTGCAGACGGATGGCCTCGTCGGGGTCGGAGGGCACGTGGGCGGGATCCACGATGAAACGGGTGTAGTTCATGCAGCCCCACTCGTACCAGTGGCTGGAGTGAGAGATGTACTTCACATAGGGGAATTTTTCGTTGATGACCTTCTTCATGGCCAGATAGATTTTCTCGATGTTAGCATAGGTGGCCACGGTATCCATGGTGCCGAACATCTGGGGAATATCCATGATGTTGCCGGGATAGAAGAAGGTGATGCGGTTCTCGTACCACTTTTCGCCGTACTCGCCGCCCAGATCCTGCGCGCCCCACTTGGCGGCGATCTCTTCGACGATCTCCAGCTCGATGTCCACGATCTTCTTCATGCCCTCAAGGGTCACGTTCATGAAGCAGCCCTTTTTCTCAAAGCCAAGAATTTTCTTGATGATGGAGACAGTCTCGGCTTCGTCGAAGAACCGCAGGATGGAAGGCTTCACCTTCTGCATGATGTCGCGGCCCGCCATGTAGCCGGAATGCATATCCGGGAACAGGAACGCGCGGTGCTGGCGGCTTTCCGGCTGCTCAAACAGCTTGAAGGTCGCCTTGGTGATGACGCCCAGCGTGCCCTCGGAGCCGATGAAAATTTCGTTCAGGTCAGGGCCGGCCGCGTGCTTGGGCACGGGCAGGGTGTTGATGATGTCGCCGTTGGGCAGAACCACTTCCATGGAGATGCACATGTCGTCGATCTTGCCGTATTTGCTGGACATGATGCCGATGCCCCGGTGGCCCAGCGCGCCGCCGATGGTGCCGCAGGTCAGGCAGGAGGGGATGTGCTGGCAGGAATAGCCCCGCTCGTTGGCATACCATTCCAGCTGCTGAAAGATCATGCCCGCCTCGGCGGTGATGGTGCGGCTGACCTCGTCGATCTCGATCAGATGGCTCATGCGCTTCATGTCCATCATGATGCCGCCCGCCATGGGCAGCGCGCCGCCCTGAGAACCGGAGCCGCCGCCCCAGATATTCACGGGAATCTTATAATAATTGGCGATCTTCAAAATTTTGGAGACTTCCTCGGTGCAGCCCGGGCGGACGATGATGTCGGGCATGGGCGGGGTCAGGCCGTGATCCACCCACATACGGCCGATCCAGAAATAGTCCACGCCGTAGGTAGCGCGGTCGCTGTCCTTAGTGGAGACGTTCTCCACCCCTACGATGTCCTCCAGCTCCGTGCGGATCATATCGCACATAAAGGCTTTGCGTTCCATGGTGATTCTCCTTTATATCAGTACTTGATATCGAAATTCTCGCCGTGCAGGCCCGGATACGCGCCGCGCTCCACCACGCCTTTGTTGTCGGGATGGGCGATGAGCCATTTGTCCTGCGCCCACAAAAGACGGCCGTCGCCGCCCTTGGGCTTTTCCTGCGTCAGGGGATAATTGGTGCCCCGGGGCAGGATGACGATACAGCGGAAGCCCTCGTCGGAGACTTGGCAGGGGCAGAAATGCAGAGTGGTAGCGTACACCTCGATGGTGGTTCCCTTGGGCACGAAGAATGCTTTGATCTTGCCCGCGGGCAGGTCGAAGTCCTCCATGTCCTGCTGACGGCCCAGCAGCAATACCAGATCGCTGACGGCCACGTTGTGCTCGCTGGCGCGGTGATATTCCAGACAGTTCAGCCTAGTGTTGTAGCCCCAGCAGCAGCCGATCTGGCAGCCGCCCTCGCCCCGCAGGGTGTGCTTCACGTCCGCAAAGACGGGCAGCGCTTCCAGCTCCGGCATGTCGGGCAAATAACGGCTGCCGCTTTCCGGCATGACGGCGGCTTTTTCACAGGTCTCGATCAGGCTGGCCGCGTCAAAATCGATCACCCGGCCATAGGCGCGAAATTCGGGGTCCAGTACCGAATAAAAGGGCAGTTCGGGGTTCAATTTCCGAAGCTGTTCCAAAATTGCCATGGTCTCTCCTCCTTGGCGGATCGCCGGTTACAGAATGGTGATGGTATGGCTGCGGTTGGCCTCACGACCCGGCTTCAGGCAAATGAAGTTGGGCTTTTTCGCGATGTCGTGAGGCGCGTCCACAAAGTCCGGGCTGTTGTTCCACGGTTCGATGCACAGATACTGTCCGTCGGGATGATGCCAGAACATGATGGTGGGGTTGCCCTCGAATTCCACATGCACCTTGCGCTCATTGTTGCGGCAGCACAGGGCCACGCCGGTGGAGTTCAGGTTGCGGAACACCAGCGCGTCGTGATCCAGCAGGCTGTAGGACAGCGCCAGCGTGTCGGTATCCCGGCCCATGTCGATGGTCTCATGCTTGATCAGATTGCCGTCCAGCGGATAGCAGTCCAGATTTTCCTTCTCGTCAAAGACCAGATAATAATCCTCGATCTTTCCCGGGCAGGCATAGGCTTCGTGCGCGCCCACGCTGAAGTAGAAGGTGCGGTCGTCCAGATTCTTGACCACATAATTCACTTCCAGCTGGTTCGCTTCCAGGCTGAACACGGCCCGGAACTCATACCGGAAGGGGAAGCCGGGCTTCTGCGCCGTCAGAAGGAAGGTCGCTTCCTCCTCATCGGCGCTTTCCACCGCCCACTCCTCCGTCTTGGCAAAGCCATGCTTGGGCATGCCGTACCACTGGCCGTCCAGCTCGTAGCCGTCGTCCTTAAAACCTCCGGCCACGGGGAACAGAATGGGCGCGCGTCCCTTCCAGATGGCGGGATCGCCCTGCCAGAGGCGCTCCACCCCGTTTTTGTCCTCAATGGACTGAATCTCCGCGCCCAGCGTGGAAATCTTCACGGTCAGTTCTTCATTCTTCAAGGTAACGATGCTCACAGCGTAACGCCCCTTTCCTGAAGGAATGCGCGGCATTCCTCGTCGTTGGCCATGCCGTAGCGCGCGCCTAAGCGGGTGCATTTGATAGCCGCCGCCGCGCTGGCGTACTTGCAGGCCTGATCGTTGGTCATTCCCTTGATCTTGGCGGCGACGAACGCGCCGTGGAAGGTGTCGCCGCAGCCATTGGAGTCCTTCACATCCACCTTATAGCAATCGTAATGCCGCATTCCCTTTTCGTCCAGCAGAATGCCGCCGCGGCTGCCCTGAGTCAGCACCAGCACCTCCGGCTGATAGGTCATGTACAGCTTTTGGGCCGCTTCCTCGGCGGTCTTTTCGCCGCTCATCTTGAGGGCGAACTCCTCGGAGGGAATCAGATAATCCACATAGGGCATCAAATTTTCCACGCCCGGATAGGTGCCGCCCGCGTCATGGCTGACCTTTACGCCGTATTCCCGGCACTTTTGGGCCGCGGCGATGGCGGCGTTCAGCATATGGCCGTCCAGATGCAGCACCTTGGCATGCTTCAGGGCTTCCCAGTTCAGGTCGCTTTCCTTCGGCGGGGGCACGGTGCCCTTGGACCAGACGCAGGTGCGGCTGGCGTTGGACTGATTCAGCAGCACCACCGCGTGGAAGCTGACGCAGCCGGGAACCTTGCGCACATATTCGGTGCTGACGCCCCAGTGCTCCAGATCCTCCAGCATAAAACGGCCAAAGGGATCGTCGCCGATGGTGCCCATGTACGCCGCGCTCACGCCCAGCTTTTGGGCCGCCACCAGCGCCGTGGCGCAGGGGCCTCCGCCCTGCACCTTGGTTTCCAGGTCTTCCAGCTTGGTATCCTCGGTGGGATAGCGATCCACCACCATCAGGGTGTCGTAGACCGTGGAGCCAATGCCAATAATTTCGGGATAAGCGTTACTCATTGCAGCCCACCGCTCCCAGCAGCTCGATCTTGCTCAGGCAGAAGCGCTTCACGTTCTGAATGGGCTCCTTCATGAACAGGTCCACAGCCAGCAGATCGGGGCTGGTGCGGCGAACCTCGTCCAGGAACGCGCAGCACACATCGGTGCCGAAGTTGATCTTGCGGATACCGGCCTTCACGGCAGCCTGAATCTGATCGTCCGGCACGCCGCTGCCGCCGTGCAGCACCAGCGCCGCCTTGGTAGCCGCGTGAATTTCCGCGATGCGGTCAATGGCCAGCACGGGAGCCTGCTTGTAGTGGCCGTGAGCGGTGCCCACCATAATGGCCAGCGCGTCCACGCCGGTCTCGTCCACAAACTTCTTGGCCTCGTCCACCTTGGTGTACTCGGTGCTGACGCCGTCCTTGGCTACGCCGATATGGCCCAGTTCGCCTTCCACGCTCACACCCACGGCATGGGCGCGCTCCACCACGTTCTTCAGGATGGCCACGTTCTCTTCAAAGGGAGAGGTGCTGGCGTCCCGCATCACGCCGGTGCAGCCCCAGCGCAGCGCCTTGGTAATCACTTCGTCGTTCGCGCCGTGATCCAGATGGAAGGCCACCTTCACCTTGGCATTGCGGGCCGCTTCCAGAATGGAGGGAGCCATGAACTGGGCCTCAAAATTGGAGAACAGGCGGCTGTACATCTGCAGGATCACGCAGCTGTTGGCTTCTTCCGCAGCGAAGATCGCGCCCAGCGCGGTTTCGGCATTGTACACGTTAAAAGCTGGAATGGCGCAGCCTTTTTCCTCAGCAATATCCAAAAGGGTCTTCATATCGGTAAGCATGGATGGAGTTCCTCCTTCTATTTTCTCAGCGTCAGGGGGACGGCAGGAGGATGGGCCTCCTGCCCCCGTATGCAGTCCGGACAGGACTTATTCCTGAACGGTATCCAGCGTGACGTTCTTGACGTACTTGGTGAACTCGCGCAGTTCCTCGGTGTAGTCGCCCTCGATCTCCGCCATATGGTGGATGTAGGGGCCTTCGATCAGCTTCCGCTCCCAGGCGCTCAGGTTCTTGAACTTGGCCCACAGGTAGGTGCCAAAGGTGTAGGGGCCTTCCGTGCTTTCGCAGGTGCCGGCCAGCAGGCTGTAGTTGCCGTTGTCCTGATCGAAGCGGCAGACGGTGTACTGGCCGTCCTTGACCTGGAACCACTGGCGCATGTTCACGTTCTTGCAGGGGCAGCCGTCCTTCTTCAGGCTGTAGGCGAAGGGGCCGCAGTGCCAGAGCAGCTCGGCGTTGGGATCCTCGGGATGACGCACGGTGAACTCGCCGAAGAAGGGGATCTTCTTGCCCATGGAGGCGGCGGACAAAAGCGCCATCGAGATCGCGCCGTGCAGGTCGCTCTCGCAGGAGATGATATAGCCCATGTCGGCCAGCACGCTGTAAGCCGTGCAGGGCATCGCGCCCACGCCCAGCTGCATGGCCGTCCAGCACTCGGCGGATACCGCCTGCACGTTGTAGGTCTCAAAGACCCACTGGTACAGCAGCACGAAGGCGTACACCTTCTTGAGCAGCGGCGGGGTCAGATCGTCCATCTCATAGCGGGACAGAAGGAGCTTCGCGCCCGCTTCCAGCTCCGCGTCGTTCTCGGCCAGAATCTTGTTGTACTTGTCGATGATGACGGCCAGATTGACCGGGACGATCTGCAGGCCGAACTTTTCCATCAGCTCGCCCTCGTTGAAAATGACGGAACAGAAGGGCTTGGGCCGCATTCCCACCTGAGCGATGCGCATCCCGGTGAAGTTCTTCACCATGCAGCTGACGGAAGCAAACTTCCGGAAGCCCTCGGCGAAGGTGTCGCTTTCCACGGCGCAGGTCTCGATGTAGCTGAAGGGAACGTGGAACCGCTGCAGCTGGCGGCTCACGCCGAACAGGCCGCACTGGCTGTCGGTGTAGCGGGTGCCGTCCGGCAGGAAGCTGGTGTCGATGGGCGCCCAGATGCAGACGGGCTTGCCCACGCCCCGGGCCACCTGCGCGGCGATCTCTTCGTTGCCGAAGTTGGAGTTGATGATAAACACCGCGTCCACCTTTTCCTGATTGAACCGCTCGATGACCTTTTCCGCGTCCGCGTCGCAGTACATCACATCCACGGGGTTGATGCCCTTGAGGTCAACGAAGCTGACGTTCTCAGAAGCAAAGTGCTTCTCGATGTATTCCACGGCCGCACGGCCGCGTTCTTCCGCCTTTTCCCAGTTAAAGATGCCCGGACGGGGAGTGACGTCGCGGCGCATGGGTGCCAGACCGATCTTCACCTGATAATTCAACATGGAAAAGCCCTCTTTCATATGTATTGGGATGGTAGTTTTATTGTAGGACTTTTCGTTGATTTGAACAATAGCGAAAATCCATACATTTGTATATCAAAATCATAATTTTTCCTTTTTCGCCTCCTTACGGCAGCAGGCCGCCCAGCCAATACAAAAAGGGAAAAAGTCCGTCAAACCAAGTGTAGGGGCATTTGCAGAAAAATTTTCCATTGGCCCTTTCTTTTGGTCAACTTTGGAGGTTCCGTCCGATGCGCCGCGACAAGAGGAACGCTTTGATTTTTCAGCGGACAAAACAAAGAAATCCTTGATTTTCCTATATGTTCATTTGCCGCAGTTGCCGTTACAATCAAAATATAAATTTCGTTTTATTTTTTCAATCGGGAGGGATGAGGATGAATTTTATCAACGCGGGTGTCATCGGACTGGGCTTCATCGGGCCCCAGCATATAGACGCGATCTGCCGTGCGCCGGACGCAAGACTCGCCGCAGTCTGCGACGCGGATGAGAACGCGGCCCATGCCGCCGCAGAGCGCTATCATGTGGAAAAAGTATATACCGACTGGCGGCAAATGATCGCTGACCCGGACATTCAGGTCGTCCATAACTGTACGCCCCATTTTCTGCATGAGGCCATCAACGAAGCCGCCCTCCTGGCCGGAAAGCACGTTTATGCCGAAAAACCGCTGGCCCAAAGTGCCGCAGGTGCAAGACGGCTGATCGGTCTGGCCGGGGAGCACCCCATGGCGCTGGGACTGAACCATCAGTACCGTATGAACGCCGCCGTGCAGGAGATGAAGGCGCGTTTCGCCCACGGTCTGCCAGGCCGTCCCCTGATGCTGTGGGGACGCTACCTGCAGGAAAGCGCCTCGCAGGAAACGGATTGGAGCCCCAAAATGGAAAATACCGGTATCGCCCGGTGCATCAACGACATCGGCATTCATTGGGTGGATACCGCCTGCGCCGTGCTGGGGCAGCCAGTGGCGGAGGTCATGGCAGAGCTGATCACCCACTATCCCGTCCGCCGGGGGCCGGATGGGGCAGCGCATCCCATGACAACCGAGGACACCGGCATGATCCTGCTCCGCTTCGCCGATGGTACGCCCGGCCAGCTGCTGACCAGTAAAGCCTCTAACGGCCATAAAAACGACCTGCGTCTGACGGTGGACTGTGAAAACTATTCCATGGAATGGCGGCAGGAAGAGCCGGATCGCCTGCGGATCGGTGAAAAAGGCGTCGGTACTTCCGTTATCTATCCGAACCCCCGCACCTGCCAATCGGAAACGAGACCCTACATCACCCTGCCCATAGGGCACGTCATGGGATGGGCGGATGCGCTGCGCAATTCCGTGGATGCGTTTTACCGCTCCATTGCAGACGAAAGCTGGCGTACCTCGCCTCAGCCCTACGCTTCCTTCGAAGACGGCTTCCGGGGCATGGCCTTCGTGGAAGCCTGCGTGCGTTCGTCCAAGGAGCGGCGCTGGGTGAAGGTAGAACAGCTGTAAATGAATCAAAAAAGCAGTGCTCTTCCCTTTTCATCGGGATAAGCGCTGCTTTTGTTTCATTTTTGTTTGCCTCCGAGGCTATGTTTTTCTTCGTCAATCGGCATTATTCTTCCCATTCGCCCCTGGCCACTGGCCGCAAGGCTTGTCGCCGAGCGGCGGCCATTCTCAGCCAACCAGCATATCACCACACCAAACCGGCGAGCCGTGGCACCTGTCGTGCCACGGCGGTAAAACCCCGGCCAACTCTCATGTTGCTCTACGCCCTTGCGCGCAGTGATGGGTGCAGGGCTTTAGCCCTGCCCTGCCAGAAGGCCGGTGGCAAAGGCAAAAAGAAGATTGTAGCCGCCACAGTCGCCGTCCGCGTCCAGAAGCTCGCCTGTTGCGTATAAGCCGGGGATCAGACGGCTCTCCATCGTGGCAGGATCAAATTCAGAGGCGGAAATGCCGCCCGCCGTGACCTGCGCCGCCTCAAAGCCCCGTACCCCGGAAAGTACCAGTCGAAAGTCCCGAATCGCCCGGCTAAGCGCTCTCACTTCCCCCGCACTCCATTCGGAGACCCGTGTTTCCCCCTGCGGGCTTCCCGCCTGACGGAAAATCTCGTCTGCCAGAGCAGGAACCGCCGCGCCGGTGAAAAATTGCGCAGCCGTGCGACCGGCCAGTTTTTTCAAACGCTCCTGTAACCACGCACCCAAATCCGTGTCCGCCACGCCGGTCAGCGCTTCTGTCAAATCGATGGATAACACGCAGCCGGGACGCACGCTCCGCGCCAGCTGCATGGCGGCGATCCCGCTGACCCCGTCCGCCGTAAATAATAGCTCGCCCCGGCGCTGATCCAGTAGTTTGCCCGCGCTGTCCCATAAAGTCAGCTTCGCCCGGACGCGCTGGCCCGCCAGCTTCTCCGGGATCGGAGCCGCCGTCACCAGCGGGCAGAGTGCGGGACAGGGCGTATGCAGCGTATGCCCCAACTCGGTCAACAGCCCGTAGGCCGTGCCGTCGGTGCCGTGAGCCGGGGCCGCTGCGCCGCCAAAGGCTGCGATCACCCGATCCGTCTGAAAGCAAACCGGCCGTTCTTCCAGCAGCTCGCCTTTTTTCACCTTGCCGTTCTTTTTGCTTTTTTCCTCGCCGTAAACGCTTTCCACGCCTTCCAACAGAAAGCCGCTGTGTTCCCGGCGAAGGGCCGTGACGCGCACGTTCTGGCGGCGCTCCACACCCAGCGCATCCATCTGTGCAAGCAGCGCGTCCACCGCCGCGGAGGCCTGATAGCAGGCGGGATAGACCCGGCCTTCGTCCTCCTCGGTCAGGGAAACGCCCGCGTTTTGCAGGAACTCCTCCACCTCCGGACGGGGCATGTGCTCCAATACCCGCAGGGCAAAATCCGCATCGCCGTAGTAGCGAAGCTCTCCCCGGTTGAGCAGATTGCCCCGGCCGTTGCCCGTCACGCCCAGCTTTTTCAGGGGTTTTCGGTTCCGATCCAGCACGGTGACCCGGTGGCCGGCCTGTGCGGCGGCGATGGCCGCAGCAGCGCCCGCCGCGCCGCAGCCGATGACGATCACCTTCATCAGAAGCGCCTCATTTCGTCGATCAGGCGTTGTTCGCCGTATAGGGCCTCCAGCAGATCGGTGTTGCGCATCATGCGCTCCCCTACCTTGCGGACGGCCTCGACAAATTCGCCGCTCATGGCCCGCAAACCGCCCATTTCCGGCAGGGGGCAGCAGCACCATGCCCGGGGGTCGATCTCCGGCACTGCCTTGACCGCCTGTCCGTCCTCCTGTGCGTCCAGCCGAATGCGCAGCGGGAACAACCGACAGGCCAGCGGACGATATTTCCGGGGGCAGGTTCCTTCGCAGACCAGCCGCTTGCCGCCCTTGTAAAGAGAATCGTCCGGCGACAGATGGAAGGGAAAATCGGGAATGGGCTTGCGGTAGAACCACTCCTCATAGGGGAACAGTAGCATCCCGTTTTCACCGGTCTCGTCGCTTTCGCAGCAGGCCGCGCCGCAGAGCTTGCCGCAGTTGGACTTCAGCGGGGTCAGATCACCTAGAATTTCGTAACAGTCCCGCAAAGCGCGCACGACGGCGGGGCGGGTAAACAGGGGCATGAATACGGACATGAAATACGCCTCCCGAAAAAGATGCCTCTATCTTAGCAGGAACGAGCGGAATTGGCAAGGCGGGCCGGGCGTGCTATACTGTTGGCAGCTTTTCAAAAGAAAGGGGGCGAGACCATGCCGGAGCTTCGGCTGACGATCCCGGCGGAACTGGACGGGCAGACCGTCCGTCAGGCAGCCATGAAGGGGCTGGGCATGTCCAACGGGCTGTTCAAGCGGGCCAAGTTTCACGGGCAGGTGCTGCTGGACAGCGTGCCCGTGCTGGCCAACGCCGCCGTTCGGCAGGGCCAGACTCTGCTGCTTTTCTTCCCGGAGAAGGAAAACACCGCCCCCGCGCCGGTGGAGCTGGGGCTGCGGGTCGCCTTTGAAGACGAATACCTGATGATGGTGGATAAGCCTGCGCCCCTGCCCTCGGCTTCCTCGCCCCGGCAGGCCCTGCCCACGCTGGAAAACGCCGTCTACGCCTATCTGGGCTGCCCGGAGGATTTCGTCTACCGGCCCGTGAACCGGCTGGACAAAGGCACCAGCGGCCTGATGCTGGTGGCCAAGACCGCCTACGCGCAGGATCAGATGCAGCGGCTTTTACACACTGACCATTTTCAGCGGGAATATCTGGCCGTCGCCGAAGGAAGGCTGCCCGAAAAACAAGGGCTGATCGATCGGCCCATCCGCAAGGCCGACGGCGCCACAGTGAAGCGGGAAGTCGGCCCGGGCGGCAAAGAAGCCCGCACGTGGTACTGGGTGCTGCGGGAGGAAAACAACCGCAGTCTGGTGCGGCTTCGGCTGGATACGGGACGTACCCATCAGATCCGCGTCCACTTAAGTGCGCTGGGCTGCCCCATCGTCGGCGATTTTCTCTATGGGACGGAATCGGAGGAACTGCCGGGCCGTTTCGCCCTGCACAGCTTTCGTTGCCGTTTCCTGCACCCGGTGACAGGCCAATGGGTGGAACGGGAAAGCGACCCGAAGGAGATTTTTGAGCCGCTGCTGGTGCGCAGCTCCACGGCGGAAGTAAAGTCATAAACTCTCTATAAAAGGATATGCAAAAGCGGCGGGAAAATTTCCCGCCGCTTTTACTGTTCGGTTTTCTGCTTACTTATTCTCATACACCGAGGGGGACAGGATGCCCACCTCCGGCAGGTTGCGGTACACCTCGTCGTAGTCCAGACCGTAGCCCACCACGAAAGCGTCCGGGATCACGAAGCAAGAGTAGTCCACCGTCAGTTCGGAAACGCGGCGGGCGGGCTTGTCCAGCAGGGTGGCGATCTTCATGCTGTTGGCGCCCCGGCTGTACAAAAGGCGCTTGAGATACTTCAGCGTCATGCCGGTATCCACGATGTCCTCCACCAAAATCACGTCCTTGCCCATAATGCTGCGGTCAAGGTCCTTAATGAGCCGAACTTCGCCGGAGGAGACGGTGCTGGCGCCGTAGCTGGACACCACCATGAAGTCGATGGTCAGGGGCAGGTCGATCTCCCGGATCAGGTCGGCGAAGAACAGGCTGGCTCCCTTCAGGATGCACACCATCACGGGCGCTTTTCCGGCATAATCCTCGGTGATGCGCTGACCGAGTTTTTTGACTGCTTCGGCGATCTGCTCTTTGGTGAAGAAGATGCGTTCCATGTCCTGATACATTTTCCGTTCGTTTTCCATTGCCGGTCACTCCTTATGGTCTGATGATAATCCAGTGCAGGGGACAGGGCGGCAGCAGAGCCGCCATAAACCTTGGGCGGATGCGCGGCGCAGGCTTTCCGAGGAAACCATGCCGGGGATCCACAGGATGTGATGATCGTCCGCCAGCAGCCACAGCGTCGGCCGAAGGGGCGCGTCCAGTCTGCGGTCGGTCAGGAAGCGGCGCAGGGGCTTTTCCCCCGGCGCTCCGAAGGGGCGGAGCCGGTCGCCGGGCAGCGGGGTTCTGAAGCGGCAGCGCTCCACCTCGTCCCGGGTCAGCAGCACGGCGTTTGCGTCCCGGGGCAGCGGAAAGGTTTCGGCCTCCGGCGGGGTCAGGGTGATTTCCCAGAAACCGCCGGGCAGCGGAAACGTCGCCGGGCCGTCGGCCCCATCCGCCAGTGTCTTTAATTCCAGCGGCTCCGAAACCGTCAGGGGAACCAGCGGCTCCCCTCCCTGGCGGAGCAGATGCAGCAGCTTTTGTCCCCGCAGCACCCGCAAATCGCCGGGCAAATTCATTCCCGCGCCGGGTTCCGTCTGCAAAAGGGCATTGAGTTCCCCACTGGTTTCCCGAGACAGCTCCCGTTCCTCCGGGTGCAGCCCGGCCAGCGCAGCCCCTTCCCGGTAAAACCGCCGCAGCACCCGCAGACGCAGCGCTTCGGGTCCCTCCCGGAGAGGGTCGGTCAACAGAGCAAACACGCCATTTCCCTGCCAATGGCAGCGGCGGTACAGGCCATCCGCCAGTGCTTCCAGACAATCCTCGTCCTGCCGCAGCGTCTCCGCCGCAGCCGCCAGATGGGAGGCCGCGCCGGGAAAGAGTTCCTCCAGTCGGGGCATCAGCTCCAGCCGAAGCGCATTGCGGGGCGTACAGGGCAGATCGTTGCTTTCATCGTGCCGGAAGGGAATGTTTTCCTCCCGGAGCACGGCTTCCAGTTCCGCTTTGGACAATGCCAGCAGGGGGCGCAGCAGCACTCCCCGGCCGAAGGCCGTCCGCGGCGCGATCCCGCTCAGGCCCTTTCCGCCCGCGCCCCGCAGCAGGTGCATCAGCACGGTCTCGGCCTGATCGTCCCGGTGATGAGCCGTCAGCAGCGCGTCGGCGGAAAGCTCGTCCATGCACTGGGCGAACAGCGCCCGACGCTTTTCCCGGGCCAGCGTTTCCATGCCCGGAGCGTTCATCCCCCCCATAAGCCCGGCCTCCCGGACAGTGAGGGGTACATTCCAACGGACGCAGAGTTCTTCTGTCAGGCGTTGATCCAACCGGGTGCTTTCGCCCCGAAGGCCGTGCTGCACATGGCACGCCGCCAGCCGAAAGCCGCCTTCGTCCCGAAGAAGGGTCAGCCCGTACAAAAGTGCCATGCTGTCGCCGCCGCCGCTGACCGCCGCCAGCAGCAGGGCGTTTTTCTGCCACAGACCCGCTGCCTCCAGCGAGCGTTTCAGCTCCGCAAGCAGGCGTTCTTTCATGCCTGACCTTCCCGAAGCATGGCGGTCAGTTCTTCCGCCAGCCCCTCCGTGTGCTCCACGGAAGCCAGCCATTGCCGGGCGTCCTGCTCCCGGCCCAGCAGCAGGGACAGGAACAGCTTCGTTTTTCCCGTGTGCAGGCAGACGGCTCCCGCCGCCTCCTGCCCACCAAACAGGCACAGGGACGGTTCACCGGGGCGGGCGGTCTTCAGGGCTTCTTCCAGATTGTCCGTCCGACGGGGCTGCACCGCTTCTGCCGCAGGAGGCAGCGTGTACAACCGGGTGATGAGCCGGGCGGCGTACTGGCGGAAGTGCCGGCTGGCCGCTTCGCAAAGGCGCTTGGAGTCGGTGTCGATGCGCAGGAACAGCGTCGGGTGTTCACCCTCGGTGACAGAGCAGCTGAGCCGGTATCGGCCCCGATCCGCCAGCTCATAGGCCGTGCGGATCTGGCGTTTTTCACTCAACTGGGCGGCGTACTGGGGCGCGGCCAGCAGAATGCGGTCGCGGTCGCTGCGGGGCATCCGCCGCTGGAACAGTTCCAGTGCCTCCCGTCCCCCGCCCGTTAAAAACAAAACGCCCTGTACTGCATACTGGCCTTCCATCAGGGAACCGTCCCTCAGGAGTTCGTCCAGATACAGACACATGGGCATGTATTCCATCAATTCCAGCTTTGCCACAAAGGGCCAGAGCTCCTCGCGGGTACAAAGGCCCAGAGCGTCGATGCAAAGAAGCAGCCGCAGTCGGTTTTCCGCATCGGAGATATGGCGTTTTGCGAATCCCTCCGGCATTTGCTTTCCCCCTCTCTGGCCTTTTCCGCACAAGTCCGGCGAATAAAGAAGAAGGATGCGCCGCAGGCAGCTGCGGCGCACCCACCAAATGCCCTTTCGGGCACCATTTCAACGAGTGCAGCTTGGCCTGCCCGAAGGCAGGCGGGCGGCATTAAGCCATGAAGGGCTTGATGTCGTTGAGCAGATCATCGCAGGAATCAGTGTAGATCTCCATGGTGATGGGTTTGCTCAGATCCAGACTGAAGATGCCCAGAATGGACTTTGCATCCACCACATGACGGCCTGCACGCAGATCAACGTCATAAGGATAACGATTCACGATGTTGACGAAAGACTTCACGTTTTCAGCCAAGCTCAGCTTGATGGTCACGGATTTCATCTTGCATTGTCCCCCTTTCTAATTTGGAACGATGACATTATACACCAGCGCCGAAAAAAATGCAAGGGTACGGGCCGGTCATTCCGTAAGTTTCAGCCATTTTCCCTCAAAAAGTACGTTTTCCGCACGGGGAAACCTCGTTTTCAGGGAGCGCCGCCAGCATTTGCTCCGCCGCCCCCAGCAGTTTCTCCCGGCGGTTGGGAACGCGACCGCTGACCGCCCGTTCCCACAGAGCGTTCAGCACGCCGCCCATACGGCTCAGCGGAACTCCCGCCGTGCGGAACAGGGGCAGCAGATCGTCCCCGGAAACGGCCAGCGCTTTCAGGGACAGGGGCGCGCCGCTTTCCCGAAGGGAGCGAATCCGTCCGGCCAGTCCATCAGCCTGTTCCCGCTGTCCCAGGGCCGAGCGCATCTGACACACGCCCTCCAGCACCTCCAGCCCAGCGCGGGCCAGCTGAACACTCGTTGGTTCGTCCAGCAGGAACGCGTCCATCAATCGAAGGGCCGCTTCGACTTCCCGGCGGGAAAAGCGCAGGTCTTCCAGCCTTGTGGCGGTCTCGGCCCGGTCGGCCCCTGCCAGCAATAGCGCCAGCCGCTGACTCACCGGCGGGAGGGTTTCCATCCGGGCCTGATTTTTCAGGGCGGACAGATTTTCCTCCCGGCAGGGCAGGGAACCCAGCAGTTCCGGCCATGCCCCAATATGAAGAATGGTACGCAGACCGCTCTCCGTACCCGGGCGGCGGCGTTTCAGCTGCGGATAGCGCCAGTCCGCCAGCAGGGTCTTCTGCAATTCCTCCCGCAGGCGTTCCCGGGCGATATCCCGCAGCAGCGAGGCATATCGGGTCAGGCTTTCCAGCAGCGCTTCCGTCGGCTCCAAGTCCAGCTCCGCCTGAAAGCGAGCGGCCCGCAGGATGCGCAGGCCGTCATCCTTGAGCACCTGATCCGGGTCGGCGGTGACGGTGTGCAGCACGCCCCGGCGAAGGTGTTCCAGCCCGCCGGTGGGGTCGATCACCGGCCCCAGCCCGTCCGGGAAAACCTGCCGGTACAGGGCGTTGACGCTGAAATCCCGGCGCAGGGCGTCCACGGCGATGTCCGTGGTGAAGCGCACCTGATCCGGCTTATGCCCGCAGCGGTAGCTGTCCTCCCGGAAGGTGGTGTACTCGGCCATATGCCGCGTACCGTCCGGGTCGGTCAGGTGCAGTTCGACAGTGCCGAAATGAGCGGCCCGCAGATGGGCCCGTACCTCCGTGCTCTCGCACATCGCCAGCACGGCTTCAGGCCGGGCGGGGCCGCATACGTCTACATCGCTGATGGGCAGTCCCATCAGGGGATTGCGCACCGCGCCGCCCACGATGTACAGGGGGGTATCAGCCCCCTGAAACACCGCAGCGGCGCGATGGATCCATGTTGCTTCGCTCAGCATTTCTTTTCGCTCAAGGCAAGGAATTCGTTGATCTCGCCGCGCACCACGTCCAGCGCGCTGCGCCAGTAGTCCACGCTGTTCACGTCGATGCCCACGGAGGCGGCCACATTACGCACGGTATCGCTGCCGCAGGAGGCCAGCAGCTTATCGTACTTGGGCACGAAAGCCGCGCCTTCCTTCTGGAACTGGACGAATACGCCCAGACCGAACAGCAGGCCGAAAGCATAGGGGAAGTTATAGAAGTGCAGGCCGGTGGAGTAGTAATGGCTCTTGCATACCCACATGGAGGGATGGCGCGCATCCTTGCTCAGACCGTCGCCGTAGCTCTGCTCCTGCGCGTCCAGCATGAAGCCGTTCAGTTCCTGCGCGGAGGGGATATGGGTCTTGCGGGCCTCAATGACGGCGGATTCGAACAGATAGCGGCTGTAGATATCCACCACGGTCTGGGTGGCCTCCATCAGGCTGTTTTCCAGCAGCACAAGACGGGTCGCGTCGTCGGCGCTGCGGCGGACAGTCTGGCTCAGCAGGGTCTCGTTGAAGATGGAAGCCGTTTCGGCCAAAGGCATGGGCGTCTCGGTCATCAGCATGGGCACAGAGGTCAGGCAGCGGTTATGCCACGCGTGGCCCAGCTCATGAGCCAGCGTGCTCACGTCGGAGAAGCTGCCCACAAAGTTGGTCAGCACCCGGCTCTGATCGTGCTGATGGAAGCCCTCGCAGAACGCGCCGCCTTCCTTGCCCTCGGCGGGGAAGAAGTCGATCCAGTGATTGCGGAAGGCCTCGTCCATCAGGGCGGCAATGCCGGGATGCACCTTGGAGAAGGTGTCGATCAGCAGGTCGTGGGCTTCGTCCACCGTATAGCGGAGCTGCACGTCGCCCACCGGGGCGAACAGATCATAGAAGGGCAGGCCATCGGAATGGCCCAGCATTTCCGCCTTGCGGCGCAGGTAGCGGCGGAAATCCGGCAGTGCCTCCCGGATGGCGGTCAGCATGGCTTCCAACGTTTCCCGCTCCATGCGGGTTTCGGCCAACTGCTGGGTCAGCAGATCGGAATAGCCCCTCGCTTCGCACAGCGTCATGGCCTGACCCTTGATGGAGGACAGGCAGAAGGCCATGGGCGTTTCCACCTTGGCGTAGGACTTGAGTTCGGCCTCGTAGGCCTCCTTCCGCACCTTGGGGTCGGGATCGTAGGCCATGCCGCGCACAGCGGGCAGAGGCAGGCTTTCGCCGTTCAGTTCCACCGTATGGCTGCCCATCAGGCGGTCACGCAGCTTGGAGAAAGCGTCTCCGCCGTCCAGCGACAGGCGCAGCGCCCACTTTTCCAGATCGGCGTCCAGCATATGGGCGGACTGTTCCTTATATTCCCGCAGGTGGAACGCAAGACTCTTCAAATAATCGCTCTGAGCAATAGCACCTTCCAAATCGTCCACCGCGCCGATGAAGCGAACCCAGGCGCTGCCGGTAAGCCGCACGTCCACCATCAGATTACTCAGTCGATCCAGCAGAAGCTGACCCTGCTGGTTATTGCAGTCGGTGGCCAGCGAAAGCTGCACAAAGCCGAAAGTCTGGTACAGCAGATCGTTCAGTTCCGTTTCTGCCTGCATCACGGCGGTCAGTTTTTCCACGTCGGAGCCTTCGCTTTCGGGGAGCTTCCGTCCTTCCAGCGCCAGTGCGTGGAGCTTTTCAATATCCTTCTCAAGCTGCGGGTCGTCAAAGCCCTTATAAAGGAAGGTAAGATCCCATTTTCCATTTGCCATGGTGTTTCCCTCTTTTCGTATGGATGATGTATATTGAAAAAGAACCATTCAAACCCAGATTATCCTAGCATGGAAAAGGTTTCAATGCAAGAGGGGCGAGGAAGGGATGAAAAAAGGCCGACAGGCTCGCCAGCCCTATGTTATCATGAAAACGTATTCCCGGGAAACCAAGAGCACAGGGAGCGCGGATAGGCTGACACCGAAACCAAACGCCATTCATGGACGGAAGGGAGGTGGGGCCTATGCAGTCCAAGACTACGGAAGTTATCACGATCCGCACCACCGTAACAACGACGGTAAAGATCGAGAGAACCACGCAGGAAAAAGAAAGCACCACGATGCCCGTAATCATCGTAGTGCTGGATCGTAAAGGCTAACCATTAAAAGCCTTTCCGCGCTCCTATCTTACCACAGAAGGCAGGTGAAAGTCAACGGCTGGGGTTCTTTGTGGGAGGGCGGGCCGCGCCGATGGTTGGAACAGAGGAAAGTCCTCTGCAAGTATGGAAGGCAGCCGCCCCTGCCGTAAGGAAACCCCGCGGCGGGGGCTGACGCGCCGACTCCGGCGCGGATTGGGACTTGTCGTCCAATGGGGCGCTCACACTTTTCTTTCGATGGCGAAAGAAAAGTGTGCAAAAGAAAGC
>ERZ827458.329-NODE-329-length-74265-cov-4.286390_pt1 | contig 74265 bp, 56 predicted proteins | sample MGYA00519706_ERZ827458 | MGnify/ENA primary metagenome ERZ827458 (study PRJEB31778, sample SAMEA3449309) | human gut metagenome | biome: human gut; feature: human-associated habitat; material: faeces | place: United Kingdom | collected 2010/2012 ...
TGTCGCCGACCTTGACGGCGGTGGCCGTCTCGATCTTGAACATGGGGTAGACCGTATCGACGCCCTTCTTGGCGACAAACATCTTGCCGCTCACGTCCTGCTCGGCGCAGGGGGCGGCGGGATAGTCCACCGGCGTGAGGACGGGGTCGAGCTTCCCTTCCGGAATGTCGGCGGGAACAACGAGCTCAAGCTCGCTGGAGTTATACGGGCTTCTCGCGGTGAGATCGCCCTTGAGGATGCAGACCGGGACGCGCGTGCCGGCAGCGCTCGCGGGCAGCGTGAAGTGGTAAGTCTGCGTGGACGATCCGTTCACACCGCCGACGACGCTGAACGGCCCGTCCTTTTCGAGCTGCTCAAGAAGCGCCGTGCGCGTGCCGAAATAGAGATACGAGTAAGTAAAGGCGCCGCTCGCCGCGGGGTTCACCTGCACCGTCGCGTAGATCGTGTCGCCGTACTTGACGGCGGTGGCCGTCTCGATCTTGAACATGGGGTAGACCGTATCAACGCCCTTCTTGGCGACGAACATCTTGCCGCTCACGTCCTCTTCGGCCATTGGCGCGGAAGCGTATTCCGCCGGCGCGGGGACGGGCGTTACCTTGCCTACGGGGATATCCTCGGCGATGACGAGCTCAAGCTCGCTGGAGTTATAGGGGCTCTTCGCGGTAAGATCGCCCTTGAGGATGCAGACCGGTACGCGCGTTCCGACGGCAGTCGCGGGCAGCGTGAAGTGGTAGGCCTGCGTGGCCGAGCCGTTCACGCCCGCGGCGACGCTGAACTCGCCGCCCTTATCGAGCTGCGCGACGAGATCCGTGCGCGTGCCGAAGTACAGATAGGAATAGGTGAAAGCGCCGCTCGCCGCGGGGTTCACCTGCACCGTGACATAGAGCTTGTCGCCGACCACGACGGCGGTGGCCGTCTCGATCTTGAACATGGGGTAGACCGCGTCCGCGCCCTGTTTGGCGACGAACACCTTGCCGCTCACGTCCTGCTCAGCCACCGGCGCAGCGGGATAGCTCGCCGCCACGGGGACGGGGTCGAGCTTGCCTTCCGGAATGTCGGCGGGGACGATGAGCTCAAGCTCGCTGGAGTTATAGGGGCTTCTCGCGGTGAGATCACTCTTGAGGATGCAGACCGGTACGCGCGTGCCGGCAGCGCTCTCGGGGAGCGTGAAGTGGTAGGTCTGCGTGCTCGTTCCGGCCACACCGGCCACGACGCCGAACGCGCCGCCCGCGTCAAGCTGCGCAAGAAGCGCCGTGCGCGTGCCGAAATAGAGGTACGAGTAAGTGAACGCACCGCTCGCCGCGGGGTTCACCTGCACCGTGACGTAAATTTTGCCGCCGTATTTAACGGCAGAGGCCGTCTCGATCTTGAACATGGGGTAGACCGTATCGGCGCCCTGCTTGGCGACGAACATCTTGCCGCTCATGTCTTTCTCGTCCATCGGCGCGGCGGGATAGCTCACCGCCGTGGGGACCGCCGGTTCCGGCGTGGCGGTCGGCTCCGCCGTCGGCGTCGGCTCCTCCGTCGCGGGAGTCTCGGTCGTTTCGGCCGCAGGCGTCGGCGCGGCCGTGGGAGTTGTCTCCGTTCCGGCCGTGGTCTCCGCCGCGGGGGTGGCCGCAGGAGCCGCAGTCGCTTCCGCCGTCGCCGTGGGAGAGGTCTCCGCGGTCGGCGTCACGGCGCCTGCGCTGCCGGTGTCGTCCGCGGCGAGCGTCGGGACGACATTCCCCAGCGCCAGACAGACCACGAGCAGCAGCACAACGATCCTGGACATTGTTTTGTGCATATTGATGCCCTCCTAAATGATCTCATGGGAAAATCTCGCAAAAATTCAGACGCTCCTCCCGGAAAAACAAAATCAGAGCAGCCCATAGGCTGCTCTGACGGTATTTTCAGAATAATAGCGTTTTAATCGGAAACATACCGTTCCAGGCAAGAATCCGCCGGGTAGCGGTATCCATCCGATGAAATATCCTGACTCCGTTTCCTCGCTCGCCCGCCTTCCCGGTTTCCCAGTGGCATAACGGGGTCGCTCCGCGTTACAGTTGCCGTTACAGTCCGTGATTCTCACACGGTTCCTTCATTCGGATGTTTCTATTCAATTTTACGGGAGATTCATCCATGTATAGCGAATATAGCATAAACATGATAGCTTTGCAATATATGTTCCCGCAGAATTTCCGAAAAAACGACATGGGGAAAGGCGCTCAGTCCCTCCGGTCGAGGATGCGGTACACGAGCTCCATGTCCAGCCCCTCGCGCACGACCTGCGCAAGCTTGTCGTACTGCTCCTCGCGGTAGGCCACGGGGTCGAAAGCGCCGAGAATAGAGGGGCTCAGCCCCTTTTTGCGGCAGAGCGCACCGAGCACGGCGTCAGCGACGCCGGGGGCGTCGAAAATGCCGTGGATATAGCTGCCGTACACGTTCCCGCCGCCGGTGACGACGCCGCGCGCTTCCCGGCTGCGTCCCATATGGATTTCATATCCTTCGTACGAAAGACCGTTCAGGCAGGCAAGCTCTCCCGCCACGCCGGAGAACGTTCCGCGCGTCTGCGTCTGCACCTTTTCGCCCCGAAAAACGGTGTCCATATCGAGAAGACCCATGCCCGCGATGTCCGTGATGCCCGCGGCTTCGACCTGCTCGGGGTCGGAAACGCTCCGGCCGAGCATCTGGTATCCGCCGCAGATGCCGAAAACGAGCGTCCCCCCGTCCGCGGCCTTCAGGATCGCCGCCTCCAGCCCGCTCTCGCGCAGCCATTTGAGATCGGCGATGGTGCTCTTCGTGCCGGGGAGGACGATCATGTCGGGCGCTCCGAGCTCCGCGGCGCGCTCAATGTAGCGCACGGACACGTTTTCGTACCGCTCAAACGGGCTCACGTCCGTAAAGTTCGAGATGCGCGGCAGACGAACGACGGCAATGTCGATCGCGCGGCGCTCGCTGCCGCGGTCAAAGCGCGTGGAGAGGCTGTCCTCGTCGTCGATATCGAGATGGACATACGGCACGACGCCCGCCACCGGCACGCCGCACAGCTCCTCGAGCGTTTTGAGCCCCGGCTCCAGGATCTTCTTATCTCCGCGGAATTTGTTGACGATGGTGCCGCGGATGCGCGCTCGCTCGTCCGGCTCGAGCAGCGCCACGGTGCCGTAGAGCTGCGCGAACACGCCGCCGCGGTCAATGTCGCCGACGAGGAGCACCGGCGCGTCCACGAGCTTCGCGAGGCCCATGTTCACGATGTCCTCCTGCTTGAGATTGATCTCCGCAGGGCTTCCCGCGCCCTCGATGACGAGGATATCGTTCTCCGCGGCGAGCGAGTTATACGCTTCCATCACCGCGGGGATATACTCGCGCTTGCGGCGGTAATACTCCATTGCGTGCATGTTGCCCTGCACGACGCCGTTGACGATCACCTGGCTGCCGACGTCGGTCGTCGGCTTGAGAAGAATGGGGTTCATGCGCACGTCCGGCGCGATGCCCGCGGCCTCCGCCTGCACGACCTGCGCGCGCCCCATCTCGCCGCCCGCGGCGGTGATGAAGGAGTTGAGCGCCATGTTCTGGCTTTTGAACGGCGCGACTCTGTAGCCGTCCTGCCGGAAAATGCGGCACAGTCCGGCACAGAGGATGCTCTTGCCCGCGTTGGACATCGTGCCCTGGATCATAATGTTTTTCGCCATGGTCAGACCTCCCGTAGGGCGCGGATGAGCGCCTCGTTTTCCGCGCGTGTGCGCACGGCGATGCGGTACCAGCTGGGGCAGAGCCCCACGTAATTTTCGCAATTTCGTATGAGGATCCCCTGTTCCCGCAGCGCGGCGTCCAGTCCGGGCGCGGCGCGGAACAGGAGATAGTTCGCGTCCGAGGGTATCACGCGAAAGCCGAGCGCGGCAAGCTGTTCCGCGAGCCACGCGCGCTCCGCGCGCACGAGCGCGCGGGTCTTTTCAAGAAAGTCCGTCTCCCCCAGCGCCGCGATGCCCGCCGCCTGCGCAAGCGTGGAGACGTTCCACGGCGGCACGGTCTCGGACATCTCGTGCAGCAGCGATGCGTCCGCGCAGAGACCGTAGCCGAGCCGGACGCCCGCCATGCCGTAGCTTTTCGTGAACGCCTTGAGGATAAAAAGCCGCGGGCAGCGCGTGAGGAACGGCTTCAGGCTCTCGCCGCCGTCCGTCAGATCAAGAAAGCACTCGTCCGCGAAAAGGTACGTTCCGAGCTTTTCGCAGAGCGCGAGAATTTCTTTAAGCAGCGCGCCATCGGCCAGCCGTCCGGTGGGGTTATTCGGGTTGCAGAGGAAAAACACCTCCGGCCTCGTCTCCCGCAGAAAATCCAGAATGCCGCCGTCCGGCGCAAAATCGTTCTTCTCCGAGAGCGTATAGCGCGCCACGGCGCAGCCCGTGCGCGCGAGCGCGAGCGAATATTCCGCAAACGTCGGCGCGAGCTCGGCGGCGCGCTGCGGCCGGACGGCGTCGGCAAAGGCGTATATGAGCTCCGCCGCGCCGCTGCCGCAGAGGATGTATTCCTCCGGCACGCCCTCCGCCGCGGCGATGGCGGCGCGCAGCGCGCGGCAGTAGGGGTCGGGGTAGCGGTGCACCTCGGGCAGCGCACGGGTGATGGCCGCGAGCACGCTCTCCGGCGTGCCGAAGGGGTTCGTATTGGCGGAAAAGTCCAGCCGGACGTTTCCGGCGTAAATATCCCCGCCGTGGGGGTTTTTCGTATCGTACAGCATTTACATCACCAGAAGGAAACGGACCGCGCCGAACAAAACGAGCGAGAGCGCCGCCGTCGCGTAGAGCAGCCGCCCCGCGCGGGGGATGTCCTCGTATTCGATTTCGCGCAGCGCGTCGCCGATGTACGGCTTTTTGTGGAGCTCGCCGTGGTAATACGCATCGCCCGCGAGACGCACGCCGAGCAGGCCCGCGCACACGGACTCCGTCTGCGCGGAGTTGGGGCTGGCATGGTTCCGGCGGTCGCGCCGCCAGATCCGCCAGCCGTTTTTCGCGTCCATACCGAGCAGCGCGCCCGCCGCGAGCATCAAAAGCGCCGAGAGCCGCGCGGGGATATAGTTCAGCACGTCGTCCATTTTCGCCGGGACAAGGCCGATGTTCTTATACGGCATCTCGATATACCCGAGCATGGAGTCCATGGTGTTGGCGGCCTTATAGAAAAAGCCGAGCGGAGCGCCGCCGAGCGCGAGAAAGAGCATCGGCGCGATGACGCCGTCGGAAGCGTTCTCCGCCACGGTCTCCACCGCGGCGCGCGTTACGGCCAGATCGTCCAGCTCCGCGGTATCGCGCCCGACGATCATCGAAACGGCGCGGCGGTACTCCTCCGGCACGCCCTTTTTCAGCGCGGCATAGACCTTCATGCTTTCGTCGCGCAGCGACCGGGTCGCGAGGATCTGCCAGCACATGATGCTCTCGAGGACAAGTCCCGCCGCCGGATGGAGACGGTAGGCCGCGTACAGAAGCAGCGCCGGAACGGCGGTCGAGACGAGCACGACAATGACCCAGAGCACGCCTCCGGCGATGTTCTCGCCGCGGACGGTTTTGGGGAACAGGCGCCGCACGAGCTTTTCCGCCGCCGAGATCAGCTTCCCGATCCACACGACCGGGTGCGGGATGCTGTGCGGGTCGCCGAGCAGCAGATCGACAAAAAAGCCGATCAGCAGCGCGATGAGATGGTACATCGGTTCTTCACCCCTGCATGGTAAAAATGTACACCGGGTTCTGGCCGGTCATCAGATGGTACGCGCCGGCTTTGCGGCTGCGCGCGGCGGTGAGAGACACCGCCTCCGTTTCGCAAAACGGAAACGCCTTCACGCACTCGGTAAGCTCCGCAACGGATTCGAGCGTTACCGCCGTCGCCACGATGCGCACGCGCGGATTTTTCTCCAGCAGCAGCGCGATGATCTCCTTCATATGGCCGGTCGTCCCGCCGAGAAAGGCGTGCGTCGGCGCGGGGAGATCGGCGCAGGCGTCCGGCGCGGTGCCGGAAACGGGCGTCACATTGTCGGTGTGGAACCTGCGGAGATTTTCGCGCAGGATATCAAAGGCGGCGTCTTTGCGCTCCACGGCGTATACGCGCCCCCGCCGGGCGGCCATCGCCGCTTCGACGGTGACGCTGCCCGTGCCCGCGCCGACGTCCCAGACAACGGAGTCTTCGCGCAGCGCGAGCTTCGAGAGGCACACGGCGCGGATCTCGCTTTTCGTCATCGGCACGCTCTCGGCGCGCGAAAACGCCTCGTCCGGCAGCCCCGCCGTTACGGGCAGCGGTTCGCCGCCGTATTCAATGAGCGCCACGGCGAGACTTTCAAAATGTCTTTCCGAAAGCTCCTTCGCCGTGCCGGTGGTGATGGCCTCGTCGGGGTAGCTCAGATGCTCGCCGACCGAAACTCGCGCCGCGCCCATGCCGTTTTCCGTAAGCGCGCGGCAGAGCTTTCCCATGCCGTTTTCGCCGCCGACGAGCGCGAAGACCCGCCGTCCCTGCGCGAGCGGGAGCAAAATCGGCTCGCTCCGGCCGTGGAGCGTAACGGGGAGCACATCCTCGTAAGACGTGCCGAGCCTCGCGCAGAGACAGGAGAGCGAGCTCAGCCCCGGCAGCACCGTGACGCGGCAGCCGGCGAGCAGCGGCAGGAGCTTCTTCGTGCCGCTGAAAAAGCCGGTGTCGCCGGACATAACGACCGCGAACGAGCGGTATTCCGGGTGCACAAGAATGTAATCGCGGATATCCTCCGGCGCGATGGCGGCATGCACCGCCTGTCCGGGCGCGGCGGCGGCTTCGATCATCCGCGCCGCGCCGACGAGACACCCGGCGCGGGACAGCGCTTCGCGCGCCTCGCCGGTGAGTGCGGCGCGGCTGCCGGGGCCGAGCCCCACGACGGCGACCTCCGGCTTTGCGGAAAAGCCGAACCGGCGGCAGAGAAGCTCCACCGTTTCCGCGGCGGAGAGCCCCTCGCGCTGCGGCGGACGGCCGATGATGACCGGCACCGCGCCCGTTTCCGCCGCGGCGGCGATCTTTTCTTCAAATCCTCCGGCGCTGCCGGAGGCCTTCGTTACGAGATACGCCGCGCCGAAGCTCCGGAGCATGGCGGCGTTGAGTTCCCTGGAAAACGGCCCCTGCATCGCGAGAATGTGCGCCGGCGGCAGTCCCGCCTCGCGGCAGGCGCGGAGCGAATCCTCCATCGGCAGCACGCGGGCGTAAGCACGCGAAGCGAAATCGCGGACGGTCGCAAAGGCGTGCAGCTCCCGGCTGCCGGTCGTAAGCAGGATGTTCCCGTCCACGCGGTCGAGATACTCCGCCGCTCCGGCGGCGTCCTCGACAAAGACGGCGTTTTCCGGCGCAGCCGTGTCGGGCCGCAGGAGCCGGAGATATTCCGTGTCCGTGCCGGCGCAGGTCGCGGCGATGCTCTCGGTGATGCGCTTGGCGTACGGGTGCGTCGCGTCGATGACAAGATCGAAGCGCTCGCGGCGGAAGAGCTCCGCCATCTCCTCGCGCGGCAGAGGCCGCGCGGAAATGTGCAGCCCCTCTCCCTGCGGGAGCAGCGTTTCGCCGTATTCCGTAGCCACGCACACGGTCACGTCCGCGCTCTGCCCGGCGAGAAACTCGGCGATCTCGCGTCCCTCGGTCGTGCCGGCAAATACGCAGAGCTTAGGCATCCGGCACCTCTTTGCGGCGGTAGCCGCGCGGCGTCACCATCGCGCCGCCGATCATTTTCGTCATGGCGTTGCCGATGAACACGGTGCTGAACATATCCACATCGGCATCGCGCAGCGCGCCGAGCGTCATATACTCGCCCGCCTCGCCCTCGCGCCCGATGGAATGCGCCACGCCGCAGGGCCGGTCCTCCGGCAGATACCGCAGCAGGATATCGCACGCCATGCGGAGATTGTCCGGGCGGCCCTTGCTGCGGGGGTTATAAAGCACGATGCCGAGATCCGCCTCGGCGGCGCACGCGAGCCGCTTTTCGATCTTCTCCCACGGCGTCAGCCGGTTGCTCAGACTGATGACGGCAAAGTCGTGCGTGAGCGGCGCGCCGAGCAGCGCTCCGCCGCTGCACGCGGCGGTGAGGCCGGGGATGACCTCGATCTCGGGCTCGGCTGCCTCGCCGCGCAGCTCATAGAGCAGCGCCGCCATGCCGTAAATGCCGCTGTCGCCGGAGCAGATCATCGCAACGGTCTTTCCGCCGCGCGCCGTTTCGAGCGCCATTTCGCAGCGCTCCACCTCGCGCAGCATCGGCGTGGTGAGAAATTCCTTATCCGCGTAGCGCTCCTTTACGAGATCGACGTACACGGTATACCCGACGATCACGTCGCACTCGCGCAGCGCGCGGTCGGCGCGGATCGTCATATTTTCATAGTTTCCGGGGCCGATGCCCACAACAGCCAGCTTACGCAAAGCGCACCTCCCAATGTTCTGCCGCCGCCGCCACGGTCACGCCGCTGCGGGCGGTCTTTTTTACCAATAACGTTTCGGCGTTTCGGAGCGCGGCTCTCTCGCACACGTTGTCCACGCCGGTGATGCTTTTCACAAATTCCGAAGGGGTGAACTCGCCGCGCACCGCGCGCAGCTCGTCCGCCGTGTAAAACTCCGCGCTCAGCCCCTCCGAGCGGCAGTAGGCGAGAAGCCCCGCCTCCTCCGCCTTGAGATCGATGGACGCGGCGCACTTCACCGCGCGCCGGTCGATGCCGTGCGCGGCGAGCGCTTCGTTCACCGCCGCGCGGATCGTTTCCTCGTCCGTTCCCTTCCGGCAGCCGATGCCGAGACGCACGACGCGCGGAACGAGCCGCAGCGTCTTTGCAAACGGCGTCTTTTCATAGACGCCGATGTATACGCCGAGCGCGCCGGCATCGCCCGGCGCGAGCCCGCGCGGCAGATCCGTCACGACCGGAAAGTCGCTGAGAAACGGCACGTCCCCCTCGAGCACGGCGGCGGACACGGCCTTCGCGAGCGGCAGGCTCGCGATGGCGCAGCCATTCTGCACCGCCCACGCGTCCACGGAGAAGCGGCCGTTGATGTCGGTCGCCGTTGTGATGACCGCCTGCGCGCCGAGCGAGGCGGCAAGCGCTTTGGCCAGCTCGTTCGCCCCGCCGATATGGCCCGAGAGCACGGGGATCACATACTGCCCCAGCTCGTCGAGCACGATCACCGCGGGGTCGGTCGCCTTGCTTTTGAGATGCGGCGCGACCTCCCGCACGGCGAGCCCGACGCTCGAAACAAAGATCATGGCCTGCACGTCCCCGAAGATCGGCCCGTAAAACTCCCTCGCCGGACGGCCGAGCGGCGCGAAGCCGTCCTCCGCAAACCGCTCCATGGTATACGGCTGTATGTCCCAGTCCGCCAGCGCCGCCATGACGCGGCGCGCCGTGGCGCAGCCGCGGCGGCTGTAGGCGAAGAGCGCGGCGTTCATTCCGTGGCCTCCCGGAACTCCGTGGTGAAGCCGGGATGGTACAAAAGCGAGCGGAGATACTTATCCCCCATGCACTCGCCCACGATGATGAGGCTCGTTTTCGTAAGGCCGTTTTCCGTAACGGTCTTATGCAGCGTCCCGACGGTGCAGCGGAAGATCTTCTCCTCCGGCCACGTCGCCTTGTATACGACCGCCGCGGGCGTGCTCTCGGGGTAGCCGCCCGCGAGCAGCTCGCGCTGGAGCTTTTCGGTGAGGCTCGTGCTGAGGAAGAGCACCATCGTCGCCTGATGCGCAGCGAGCGCCGCGATAGACTGCTTTTCCGGCACCGGCGTCCGGCCCGGCGCGCGGGTGATGATGACGGTCTGGCTCACGTCGGGCAGCGTGTACTCCGTTTTGAGCGAGGCCGCCGCGCCGCAGAACGCGCTCACGCCGGGGCATACGTCGTAGGCAATGCCGAGCTTGTCGAGCTCGTCGAACTGCTCGCGCACCGCGCCGTAAATGCTCGAGTCGCCGGTGTGGAGACGGACGGTCGTTTCCCCCGCGGCCTCGGCCTTTCGGATGGCGTCGATGACCTGCTCGAGCGTCATTTCGGCGCTGTTGTAAATGCGGCAGTCCTTCCGGCAATACGCGAGCAGCGCGGGGTTCACGAGACTTCCGGCGTAGATGACCACGTCACACTCGCCGAGCAGCTTCGCTCCCCGCACCGTGATGAGATCGGCAGCGCCGCTGCCGGCTCCGACAAAATGTACCATACGATTTCATTCCTCCATGATCTTTTTGAGAAGCGCCGGGGCGTTTTCACTCTGCCCCAGAACGCCGTATTCCTTGGAAAACATCAAAAGGCCGACCTCCATGCCGTCCGCGCGGTGCGAAAGATGGAAGAGCGCCCGTTCCGTGACGCGCGCGAGCGCCGGGGCGTCCCGACCGCATTCGCGCAGGATGCGCACCGCGTCGTCGCAGGCGGCGCAGTCGAGTATCTCGCGGATGTGCTCCGCGTCCACGCCCGCCGCCGCGGCGTGCGCGGCGAGGATCTCCATGCGGCAGTCGCCGTATTTGGAGTGGGTGTTCATCATGCCGCCCGCAGTCTTTACGAGCTTGCCGACATGCCCGACGAGCAGCGCGCCGCGAAAGCCGAGCGCGCGGCAGATATCGAGCGCGTCGCCGAGGAAGTTGGAGACCTGCACCGCGGTATTCAGATCGACGTCGAGATTCTGCCGGATGAAGTCCGAGCCGTAGTTGCCGGGCGTGAGCAGGGCGTATTCCTTCCCCATCGCGCGGCGCTGCCGCAGCTCCACGCGGATGGTCTCCACGAGCGCCGCTTCGCTCATCGGCTCCACGATGCCGGTCGTTCCGAGGATGGATATCCCGCCCACGATGCCGAGGCGGGGGTTGAACGTCTTTTTCGCGAGAGTCTCGCCCTCGGGCGCGGAGATGACCACGTCCAGCCCGCCGGAGGAATCCGTGAGCGCCATGACCTCCTCCACGTTCTCGCGGATCATCTGCCGCGGCACGGAGTTGATGGCGGCGTTCCCGACCGGCTGGTCGAGCCCGCGCTTTGTCACGCGGCCGACGCCCTCGCCGCCGTCGATATGTACGCCCGGCTCGTCCGTCCGGCGGACTGAGGCAAAAATGAGCGTGCCTTTCGTCACATCGGGGTCGTCCCCGCTGTCCTTTTCGATGGCGCAGGAGACGCTGTCCGCGCGCATCGTGATCTCACGCACGGCGAGCTCGAGCCGGATGCCCTTCGGCGTATCGAGCGTGATGGTCTCCTTCCTCCGGCCGGTGAGCAGCATCCATGCCGCCGCCTTGGCCGCCGCTGCGGCGCACGAGCCGGTCGTATATCCGAGCCGGAGACGCTTGCCGTCCTTTTCGATGTACTGTTCCATATTACCGCAGGATCTGATAGAGCAGCGCGTTGCAGATGGCGGCGGCGACGTTGCTGCCGCCCTTGCGGCCGCGGGCGATGATGTGCGGCACCGGGGAATCGAGGAAGAGCTCCTTGCTCTCCACCACGTTCACGAACCCGACCGGCACGCCGATGATGAGCGCGGGGTCGAGCTTTCCCTCTTCGATGAGGCCGTGCAGCGCGATGAGCGCCGTGGGCGCGTTGCCGATGGCGAAAATGCACTTCCCCGGCAGCTGCGCCGCCTTCTCCATGGAGACGATCGCGCGCGTGACGCCGCGCTCCTTCGCCTCGGCGGCGACGTCCGCATCGGACATGAAGCAGTGCACCTCGCCGCCGAGACGGCCGAGGATCGTTTTGTTGATGCCCGCTTTCGCCATCTGCGTGTCTGTGACGATGTGGCAGCCCGCGCGGAGCGCGTCGAGTCCCTTCGTCACGGCGTGCGGGGAGAACACAAGATTCTGCACATAGTCAAAATCCGCGGTCGTGTGGATAACGCGCTTGATGACAAGCTCGTTTTCCTCCTCGAGCTTCGTATCGCCGAGCAGCTCGGTGATGATGGCAAAGCTGCGCTTTTCAATGTCCATGGGTTTAATATTTTCCATCATGGCGGTGTTTCTCCTTTATACAGGCGTCATAAAAGCTGTAAAGAAATTCCAGGTTGGAATAGAAATGAAAATGCGGATAGCCCGCATAGAGCGTATCGGAGGCCGCGGCGCACTCCCAGCGCCGTCCCGTCGGCTTTTCGGCGGCAAAGGCGTCGCCGGGGCAGGTGCAGTCCCAATGGTGGAACTCGTGCGCGGCGATCTCGCCTCCCGTGCGGCAGAGAAGATTGTCCTTCTTCGCGCGCAGCGTCACATATCCGAAGCGGGTGAGCTTTCCGGTATCGAAGCATGTCCCCGGCAGGAAGCCTGCCATGGGCTCATCGCCGATGGCTTCGGTGAGATACATGAACCCGCCGCACTCGGCGATGCACGGCACGCCCCGCTCCAGCGCCGCGCGGACGGACGCGCGCATGGAGGCGTTTTCGCCAAGCTCCTTCGCGTACAGCTCCGGATACCCGCCGCCGAGATAAAGTCCGTCGATATTCTCCGGCAGCGCGCCGTCGGTGATCGGGCTGAACGGCACAAGCTCGCCGCCCATCTCCCGCACGGCGTCAAGACTGTCTTCATAATAAAAGCAGAAGGCGTTGTCCCGCGCAACAGCCAGCCGGATCTTCTCCTTTTTCGGCAGCACGGCGGGCGTATAGTCCAGAGGCTCGGCCTCGTGCGCGAGCGCGAGAAGAGCGTCGATATCCAGCGTCTTTTCCGCCTGCGCGGCGAGCGTCTGCATCTTTTCGCGGAGATCTCGGATCTCCCCCGCCGTCACGAGCCCCAGATGGCGGCTCTCGAGCACGCATTCGTCGAGCCGCGGCAGAAAGCCGAAGCATCGGATGCCGAAGCGCTCCTCGATGGCGGCGGAGAGCGAAGCGTACGTCATGGCAGTACACTGGTTGAGTATAACGCCGCGGATGCCGCTCTCGGGCCGGAAGCGCAAAAACCCTTCGATGACCGCGAGCACCGAGAGCGCCGCGCCGCGCGCGTTCACCACGAGCACGACCGGCGTTTTCGTAACGAGGGCGAGCTCATACGCGCTCGTTTTCCATGTGGTGAGCCCCGCGCCGTCATAAAAGCCCATTGCCCCCTCGATAACGCTCACATCGCACCCCGCGGCGTTTTTCGCGAGCAGGAAGCGGAGCGTGTTTTCCGAAAAGAAATGCAGATCGAGATTGGCGCTCTTCGCGCCGATGATGCGGCTGTGGAACATCGGGTCGATGTAGTCCGGCCCGCATTTGAACGCGCCGGTCTTCAAGCCGCGGTTCACCAGCGCCTGCAATACGGCGCACACGACCGTCGTCTTACCGCAGCCGCTGCTCACGCCGGAGATCATGATTCGGTCCATAAGATCCTCCCCATGCAGAAAAGCCGCGGCGGTCCAAAAGGACCGCTGCGGCCGTTTTTCCGCTGGCATGATGTATTCCCCATAGCCGGGGAAGCGACGCATCTCTGAGCAGGTCTCCTGACTTGTACATCCTCAGCTCCGCGCAGCCTTCTCGGGTCTCCCCAATGACCGGCTTTCGCCCCGGCGGAGCTTCCGCACTTACAGTGGCGGTACCGTTCCGGATCTTCCCCGGATTTCCTATTCTCTCCGAAGCGTTTTTCCCTGTCTACGGAGCACTCAGGCGTCTTTTTTTGATTGGATTTTACTCTGCTGCCCTCGGTTTGTCAAGGCGGCAGAACGTCTGCCGGACGGCGGCATCAGAAGCCGAAATACTCCATGCGTTCCTCCTCGCCCACGCCGAGAGCGTCGCAGAGGTTCCGGACGGCGTGGGCGGCGTAGTCGTCGGCAATGTTCGCGCGCAGCGCGTCCACCTGTTCGTTCCAGCCTTCCTCGCTGCCGCCCCAGTGCGCACGCTCCCGCGCGATCTCCGGCGCGAGCAGCGCGCGGAATCCGTCGATCTTCTCCGTGACGTGCTCGTCCGAGAGCGTCGTTTCCGTCAGCTCGGCGTACCGCGTGAGAAGCCGCTCCTTAAAGTCGTCGATGCCGAAGAGCCAGCGGATCGTCGGGGCGATCTGCGCGTTCTGCTCCGAGCCGATGAGATTGAAAAAACAGTTGCTCCTTGTCTGGAACGCCCAGTCGAGATCGTAAAAGGCGATCTGCCACGGCCCGTCGCCGGTGCGGAAATAGCGGAGGTTGCTCTTGATGTCTACGTTTGCGCAGTAGCCCTCGAGCAGCACCCAGTCGATGAAGCCGTCCATATCCATGGCCTCGCAGAAGCGCTCATAGGCTTCCCGGCGTGTGAGTGAGGTGTCCCGCCAGAGTCCGAGCGCCTCGGTATATACCGCCGTGCTCTGCGCCACCGGCGAGGGCAGCATCGTCACGTCTTCCTTCGCCGTGCCGGTGAGATTGGCATAAAACTGCCGCGTGATATCGTCCTTGAGACAGTAGATGCCCCAGTATTCGCCGTTGATGTACAGCACGCAGTAGCGGCTGCGCTGCGTCACGGTCGTATCGAGCTCGGCGCACAGCTCCTGCATGAGCTCGTTGCGGAACACCGTGGAGATATAGTCCTGCCCGGCGCGGATGGAAAGCTCGGTGAACTCCGCCGGGCCTTTACCGAAGATGTCGTATTGAAGCGTCTCCGCGCCGTAACAGCCGCGGAACGAAACGCCGAGGCTCTTTTTCGGGTTGAAAAGACTGGTGCGTCCCTTGAGCTCCACGCCGCAGTCGATGGAAAAGCCGCCTTCCGGGGCGAGAAGCGAGAGATTCGCCGCGCATTCGCGGTATTTTACGGCGCCGTTATATGTTTCGGAAAACCGTCGGGGTGAGTCGGTCACAAGACTGAGCACCGGCAGCGTGTGCTCCTCGCCGATGAAGAAGCTGAGCGTGAGCGCGCGCGACGGCGCGCCGCCCTCCTCCACGGCAGCGGCGCGAAGGACGGTCGTTTTGTCCACGGTGATCGCGCCGGTGTACGGCGTGCTCTCCTCCGTGGGGGCGGAGCCGTCGGTCGTATAGTAAATATCGCCCGCCGCGGCGAGCTTCACGCGCACGGTCTGCCCCGCTTCGTAGACCCCCGATTCGCGGTTCGCCGTGGGGGCTTCGGAGATATACCGGTAAGCGTCGGTCTCGTTCGGCTCGTTCGGCGTCTGCCTGCGGAGATAGAAAAAGCCGTTTTCGGCGTCCGTGCGGCCCATGCTGTACCCGTAGGGGATATCGTGCAGCCAGACGAAGTCCGCCGCCGCGCTCTCGCCCTTCTTCGTGAGATAGAGCGTTTCACTCGAAGCGTTGAGCGCGAAATTCGCCCGCAGGCCGTTGCCGGTCGTCGGGTTCTCCTCGCCGGTGCAGTAGATGAGGATCGACTGTCCCTTCGCGAGCGTCCGGTTGGGAAGCGACCATTTTTCCAGCTCCCGCCGGTCGTCCGAAAGGCAGTAGTCGGAGAGCTTCACGCTCTCTTTCGATACGTTCTTTATCTCTACCCAGTCGTAATACTCGCCTTTGAGGGCGAACGTGTCGTTATAGACCGCCGCCTCATAGATCACGAGCGGGCTTTCCGTTTTGCGGCTCTCGCAGAACGCCGCGTACCCCGCGGCGGTGTTCGGGTATCCCGGCGTCGCCCAGACACTTTCGGTGAGCTCGCCGCCGTTTTCGCGCCGCAGCACATGGTCGGCGGGCAGCTCGGGATCGCACGCGGCGCGGTCGGCGATCGTCCCGCCCGGCGCGATGAGATACAGCGTCTCCCCCTCGCCGAGCGCGAACGACGTGTGGCTTTCGCCCGCCGCGGTCTTATCCTTGCGTGAGGCGAAAACGACGCGCACCCCACCGCGCGGTATCGTCGCGTCCGCGGGAAAATCCCAGACGGTCTTTCCGTCCGACACGCTCCACCCCTTGAGGCGCACGACGCGGTTCGACGTATTCTCCAGCTCGAACCAGTCGGAAAAATCGCCGTCGGCATCCTGGAGTGTCGCGTGGTTTTTATACATCATTTCGGAGATGCGCACCGCCGGCGTATCGTCCGCCGCGGCGGCGGTGCCGGGCAGCGCGAGCGTAAGCGCAAGCAGCGCTGCGGTGAGCATCTTTGCGGTTCTTTTCATAAAAAATCTTCCGTTTTACGGCAGAGCGTGCCGAGCTGATAAAACGCCACGGCGCTCGCCGCGGCTACGTTCAGGCTGTCCACGCCGTGCGACATGGGGATACGCACGGTATAGTCGCAGTCGGCAATGGTATCGTTTGCGAGCCCGTCGCCCTCCGTGCCGAGACAGAGCGCGAGCTTTTCGACCCTTCCAAGACGCGGATCGGCGATGCTCAGGCTGTCGTCCCGCAGCGCGAGCGCCGCGGTTTCAAAGCCGAGCGCGTGCAGCGTATCCTGCCAGCGCTCCCCCGCCGGGAGATACGTCCACGGCACCTGAAAGACCGTGCCCATGCTCACGCGCGCAGCGCGGCGGTACAAAGGGTCGCTCCCGGCCTCGGTGAGCAGCACGGCGTCCATGCCGAGCGCTGCCGCGCTGCGGAAGATCGCGCCGATGTTCGTCGGGTTCATCACGTTTTCGAGCACCGCGACGCGCCGCGCGTCCCGGCAGAGCGCCTCCGCCGGCGGCAGCGCCCGGCGGCGCATGCAGCAGAGCATGCCGCGCGTCAGGTGAAACCCCGTGAGATTCACGAGCACGCTGTCCGGCGCGGTAAATACCGGCACGTCCGCGCCGAGACGCGCTAAGATCTCCGCGCCCGCGCCGTTTCCATGCCGCGCCTCCATGAGCACCGACACCGGCTCATACCCGGCATCGAGCGCCCGGCCGATGACGAGCGGGCTCTCGGCGATGAACATCGCGTTTGCAGGGTCGGCGCGGCTCACGAGCTGGTTTTCCGTCAGGCGGGCGTAAACGTCCAGCGCCGGGGAAGAGAAATCCGTAATTTCGACAGTTTTCGACATATTCTTTTATCCCCGGAAAAAGAGCAGCCACGCGCCGAGCGCGATATGGATAAACAGAAACGCCGGCACGAGGATGAGAAACTTCTTATGCTTTGTCTTGTGATGCAGGCTTACCATGCCGAGCCACTCGCCCAGACTTCCGCCGAGCGCCGCGATCAGAAGGAGCGTTATTTCCGGAATGCGCCGCGCCTTTCGCATGGCGTTTGTCTTGTCCACCGCCATGAGGATGTACGCCGCCGCGTTCATTCCGAGCAGATACGCGAACAGGAGGATGCTTTTTGTTTCCATGGTCCTTTTCCTTTCCTTCGCCGGGGTCAGACGGTTTTTCGCCCTTTGCCGGGCGCACGAGGCACTTTCCGCCGTAACCGATCAGATCCTCGCGTCCGGCAAAGGCGAGCGCTTCGCGCACGAGCCGGGCGTTTTTGGGGTCGTTATACTGCAAAAGCGCGCGCTGCATCGCCTTTTCGTGCGCGTCGGTCGGGACGTACACGTCCTTCATCGTGATGGGGTCGATGCCCGTGTGGTACATGCAGGTGCTGATCGTGCCGGGCGTCGGGTAAAAATCCTGCACCTGCTCGGGGCGGGCGTTGTGCGCCTTTAAATACAGCGCGAGCGCCACGGCGTCCTCCATCCGGCTGCCCGGGTGCGAGGACATGAGATACGGCACGACGAACTGCGCCTTGCCGTAGCGCGCGTTGAGCGCGTGGTATTTATCGAGAAACCGTTCGTATACCGCGACCGGCGGCTTGCCCATATAGCCGAGCACCGTATCGACGCAGTGCTCCGGCGCCACCTTGAGCTGGCCGGAGATGTGGTACTGCACAAGCTCCGAGAGGAACGGGCTGTTCTTGTCGCAGAGGACATAGTCAAACCGCACGCCGGAGCGCACAAACACCTTCTTGACGCCCGGAACGGCGCGCAGCTTCCGCAGCAGCGCGAGATAGTCGCGGTGGTCGGCAACGAGATTTTTGCACGGCGTCGGCGCAAGGCAGTGCTTCAGAGGACACATGCCGTCTTTGCTCTGCTTTTTGCAGCTGGGGCCGCGGAAATTCGCCGTCGGGCCGCCGACATCGGAAACATAGCCCTTCCAGAGCGGATGGTGCGTCATCTGCTCCACCTCGCGGATGACGGATTCGTGGCTGCGGGATGTGACCATCCGCCCCTGGTGGAATGCGAGCGAGCAGAAGTTGCACCCGCCGAAGCATCCGCGGTTGTGGATGACGCTGAAGCGCACCTCCTCAATGGCCGGAACGCCGCCGAGGGGATCGTACATCGGGTGGGGCTCGCGCGTGTACGGCAGCGCCGCGACCGCGTCCAGCTCCTCCGTTTTGAGCGGCATGGCCGGCGGGTAGACGACAAGGAATTTATCGCCGTGCGCCTGCGCGAGCGTCTTTCCCCGGATGGGGTCGTGCTCGGCGTATTCCGCGCGCGTGGCGAGAGCGTATTTCTTCGTATCGTCCCGCACTTCCTCAAACGACGGCAGGAGCACCGCGCCCTCCGGCGCTTTATCGGCAATGACTGCCGTGCCGCGGATGCCGCGCAGGGGCTTGCCGTCGCGCAGGCGGTCAGCGGCCTCGAGCGTCGCGCTCTCGCCCATGCCGTAGACAAGAATATCCGCGCGCGCGTCGAAAATGACGCTCCGGCGGACCTTATCGTCCCAGTAATCGTAATGCGCGAACCGGCGCAGCGACGCCTCCATCCCGCCGAGCAGGACGGGGATGCCGGGGAACGCCTGCCGCGCGCGGTTGGCGTACACGGTGCAGGCGCGGTCGGGCCGCAGCCCGGCCTTCCGGCCGGGGGAATAGAAATCCTCGCTGCGGCGCTTTTTCGCCGCCGTATAGTGCGCGACCATGCTGTCGAGATTGCCCGCGCCGATGAAAACGCCGAGCTCGGGCCGCCCCATCGCCGCAAACGCGGAGGCGTCGTTCCACGCGGGCTGCGCGAGCACCGCCACGCGGTAGCCCGCGTTCTCGAGCAGCCGTCCGATGACGGCCGCGCCGAACGACGGGTGATCGACGTAAGCGTCGCCCGTCACGAGCAGTATATCGTACCAGTCCCAGCCGCGCGCGAGCATATCCTCGCGCGAGACGGGCAGAAAATCCTTTGTATCCGTTTTATGTGTCCTCCCGGTCATTCATGACCTCCCAGATCTCCGTTTCGGCAAGCGTGGCAGCGGCATGGCAGCAGTAGCGCCGCTTCTCTTTGTCCCCGCCGCCGGAAACGGCGAGGAAGTCCGCCCAGCTTCCGGGCCGAATGCGGAGCGTATTGCGCAGCGGCGGGAGAAAATTGCCCCGCGCCATGGCGAGCAGCGGCAGTATTTCATACGCCGAGGCGGTCGCGGCGTTGTCCCCGCGCAGCAGCCCCCGCCGGAGATCGATCGCCGGGTACATCCGCAGCACGAAGCCGATGCGCGTTTCCGGCAGCTGCCGCTGCGCGCGCGTGTCGCGCACGAGCTTCACGGCGCGCACGTGGGCGCACGCCATGTGCGAAAGCATTTTGAAGCGCAGATTGAGATTGCGGTTGGCGCTCTTTTTCCAAACAAGCTCGTTCGGCTCAAAGAGCGTGATGTATTCGTCCGTCAGATGGCCGAACGCGCGCGCCGCGCGCCCGGCATAGCGCAGGAAGCAGCGGAGATTGTCCTCCGCGAGCCAGCCGCCCTTCGCGGCGAACCATGCCGGGTCCTCCCCGGCGTACAGGCACAAAACCGGCAGTTCTCCGCGGGCGATGCAGCGCATCAGCTCTTCGCGCACGGCAGCCGCGGCGGGCGCATCCGTGTGTCCCTCCGTCGGCTCGAGCAGCGCCCACGACGCGAAGACGACGCGCCGCGCCGTGTCCTCCGGCACGCGTCCGGAACCGGCGTACAGCCGCGGGAACGTATTCTCTTTTCCCGGCGCGTTTTCCATAGTCTCCCGCCTGTATCTATAGATAGTTTAATTGACACACTATAAAATAATATTTTTCCGCGCGCGTGTCAATCGCCTTGCAAAAATGCGGCGGGCGTGTATAATTATATGGATACTACCGGCAGGAGGACACTTTGCCATGAACGTTCGCAATGCCCAGAATCTTTCGATGCTCTGCGATTTTTACGAGCTGACGATGAGCAACGGCTACTTCCGCAACGGATATAGGGACCGCATCACCTACTTCGACCTCTTCTTCCGGCAGGTGCCGGACGGCGGCGGCTTCGCCATTGCCGCGGGGCTGGAGCAGGTCGTGGAATATATCACCAATCTCCACTTCTCCGATGAGGACATCGACTATCTCCGCTCGAGGGGCATTTTCTGCGAGGAGTTTCTGCAGTATCTCCGCAATTTCCGGTTCACCGGCGACATCTGGGCCGTGCCGGAGGGCACGCCGGTGTTCCCGCGCGAGCCGCTCATTACGGTGCGCGCCCCCGCGATCGAGGCGCAGCTCGTGGAGACGTATCTCCTGCTCGCGGTGAACCACCAGTCGCTCATCGCAACGAAGGCAAGCCGCATCGTCCGTGCCGCGCGGGGCCGCGCGGTGATGGAATTCGGCTCCCGCCGGGCGCAGGGGGCGGATGCGGCGATCCTCGGCGCGCGCGCGGCGTATATCGCGGGCTGCTCCGGCACCGCCTGCACGATCTCCGACCAGCTCTACGGCGTTCCCGCTCTCGGCACGATGGCGCACTCCTGGGTGCAGATGTTCGATTCTGAATACGAGGCCTTCCGCACCTACTGCGAGAGCTACCCGACGAACGCGGTGCTGCTCGTAGATACCTACAACACGCTCAAATCCGGTATTCCCAACGCCATCCGCGCCTTCAACGACGTGCTCAAGCCGATGGGCATCACCAAATGCGGCATCCGGCTCGACTCCGGCGATATGTCCTATCTCACGAAGGAGGCCCGCCGCATGCTCGACGAGGCGGGCTGGGAGAGCTGCACCATCACCTGCTCCAACTCGCTCGACGAATATATCATCCAGGACCTGCTGCTGCAGGGCGCGTGCATCGACTCCTTCGGTGTCGGCGAGCGGCTCATCACCGCCAAGAGCGAGCCGGTGTTCGGCGGCGTATACAAGCTCGTCGCCGTGGAGCGCGAATCGGGCGAGGTCGTACCGAAGATCAAGGTGAGCGAAAACGTCGCCAAGATCACGATCCCCCACTTCAAGAAGTTTTTCCGCTTCTACGACCGCACGAACGGCAAGGCGCTTGCGGACTATCTCTGCCTGTATGACGAGACGCCGGACGATACGCAGCCGCTCACGATCTTCCACCCGGAAAACACATGGAAGCGCAAAACGCTCACGAACTTCCGCGCCGAAAACATGATGGTCCCCGTGTTCCGCGCGGGCGAGCTCGTCTATGATCTCCCGTCGCTCAAGGCTATCCGGAAGCGCTGCGCCGAGCAGCTCGAAACGCTCTGGCCCGAGGTGCTCCGGTTTGAAAACCCGCACGGGTACTACGTCGATCTCTCGAACCGCCTGTGGGACATCCGGCATGACCTTCTCGTAAACGCCGGCCATTCGCAGATACCGGAAAAGAAATAAAAATCCAAACGGTTTTCGCCCGCAGACAATGTCTGCGGGCGAAAATTTTTCTTGCTCTTATTCACCTGCCGGTTTTACGGCTCCCCGAAGGTCATCCAGTCCAGCTGCGATCTGTCCAGCGGATACTCTGTCAGGATATAGCAGTTCTCGCCGCGGCACCATGCGGCCCTGTCCTGCCGAAAATAAAACTTCTTGTGCGCCGGTTCCGGCAACGGGAACACGGTTTTCCCCCGCGGAGCCTCTTTTCCTCTGCGGCGGGCGAGTTTTTCGGTTGAATTTTACATAACACCGCGGTATAATATAGTGTCTGAGTATAGGCCTTCTCAAGGTCTGCTCAGAGTCCATAGCATACGGAGGATAAAAATATGGCGAAAAAAGAATTTCAGGCGGAATCCCGGCGGCTGCTGGAGCTGATGATCAATTCCATCTACACGCATCAGGAGATCTTTCTGCGCGAGCTGATCTCCAACGCCTCGGACGCTATCGACAAGCTCTGCTTCCGCTCGCTGACCGACGAGAATGTCGGCATGGAGCGCGGAGATTTCTTCATCCGCATCAAAGGCGACAAGGAAAACGGAACGCTCACGATCTCCGACAACGGCATCGGCATGACCGCCGAGGAGATGGAATCCAATCTCGGCGTGATCGCGAAGTCCGGCTCGCTCGCCTTCAAGAAGGATCTGGACGCCGCCGAGAAGGACAAAGCGGACATCGACGTGATCGGTCAGTTCGGCGTGGGCTTCTATTCCGCGTTCATGGTCGCGAGCAAAGTCACCGTCATCTCCCGCGCCTACGGGCAGGAGACCGCCAACCGCTGGGAGAGCGAGGGCGCGGACGGCTACACCGTCACTCCCTGCGAAAAGGAGACCGTCGGCACCGACGTCATCCTCACCATGAAGAGCGACACCGAGGACGACTGCTACAGCGTGTATCTCATGCCCTGGAAGATCCAGGAGCTTGTGAAGAAATATTCGGACTATGTCCGCTGGCCGATCCGCACCGACGTGGAGACGACCGAGAAATACGAGACCGGCGAGGTGGACGAGGCCGGCATTCAGAAGATGGGCGTGCGCACCGTCACAAAGGAAGAGGTCATCAACTCGATGATCCCCATCTGGCAGCGCAGCAAGAAGGAAGCCTCCGACGCCGACTGCATCGCCTTCTATAAGGAGAAGTTCAAGGACACCGAGGATCCCGTGTCCGTCATCCGCGTGAACGCCGAGGGCACCGTGAGCTACCGCGCGATGCTGTTCGTCCCGGCGAAGGCGCCCTATGACTACTACACGCGCGACTATGTCCCCGGCCTGCGGCTCTACTCCAACGGCGTGATGATCATGGAGAAATGCCCCGACCTGCTGCCGGAATGCTTCCGCTTCGTGCGCGGCATCGTCGACTCTCCCGATCTTTCGCTGAACATCTCCCGCGAGATGCTCCAGCACGACCGCCAGCTCAAGCTCATCTCCATGAATCTTGAAAAGAAGATCAAAGGCGAGCTTTCCCGGCTCATGGAGTGCGACCGCGAGAAGTACGAAAAGTTCTTCAACGTGTTTGGCACGCAGCTCAAATACGGCATCATCGGCGATTACGGCATGAAGCGCGATCTGCTGACCGATCTTCTGCTCTATCGCAGCGCGGAGAAGGAAAAGCTCGTCTCCCTGCGCGAGTATGTGGACGCGATGCCGGAAAACCAGAAATACATCTATTACGCCGCCGCCGAAACGCCGGAGCGCGCCGCGAAGCTTCCGCAGACCGAGCAGGTGCGCGCCAAGGGCTTTGATATTCTCTGCTTCTCGACCGACGCGGACGAGTTCGTCGCGGAGATCCTCGGCAGCTACGCCGAGAAGAAGTTCTGCAATGTCTGCTCGCAGGATCTCGGTCTCGAGTCCGACGAGGAGAAGGCCGCCGCCGACAAGACCGACGAGGAGTATAAGCCCCTCACCGATTTTGTCAAGGAGACGCTCGGCGACGCCGTGGCGAATGTGAAGATCTCCCGCAAGCTCAAGAATTACGCCGTGTGCCTCTCCGTCGAGGGCGGCATCACGCTCGAAATGGAGCGCTACTTCCACGCCATGCCGGGCGCCGACCCGAACGCGATGCGCGCACAGCGCGTGCTCGAGCTCAATCTCGATCACCCCGCCGTCAAAGCGCTCGACGCCGCGCGTCAGGAGAACCCGGAGCGCGCCGCCGTAATGGCGAAGGTGCTCTTCGCGCAGGCGCAGCTCGTCGCCGGCATCACCCCGGACGATCCGGCGGAGTATGGCGAGCTTGTCTGCAAACTATTCTGACGAATTCAAACAAACCCCTCAGTCGCGGCTGCGCCGCGCCAGCTCCCCTATTAGGGGAGCCAAGTTAGTATTCTGCAAACCCACTTGCCTCCCCTAACAGGGGAGGTGGCAAAACCGAAGGTTTTGACGGAGGGGTTTCCCCGCACCCACCACCCACATTCTGGAGGAACTATGAGCGACCAAGACAAACGCCTGGGCGTATATTTTCACATACCGTTCTGCGCATCGAAGTGCGCGTACTGCGACTTCTGCAGTCTGCCGGGCAGGGACAAGCTCATGCCCTATTACCAGGATGCGCTGCTCATTCAATTGCAGGAAACGATGCCCCGCATGACCGATTACTTCATCGACACGGTGTACTTCGGCGGCGGCACGCCGAGCTACTACGGCGCGCGGCGCATCGTGGAGATATTGCAGGAGCTGAAGGTCACGAACCGGCTGATGAAGCAGAGCGAGATCACCGTGGAGTGCAACCCGGACAGCGTCCGGCGCAAGGAGCTGCGCATGCTGCGCAAGGAGGGCGTGAACCGCCTTTCCATCGGCGCGCAGAGCGCCAACGACGACATTCTCCGGCTCATCGGCCGCCGCCACAACTGGCGGCAGGTGGAAATGGCGGTCAAGCGCGCGCGCAAGGCCGGATTCCGCAACGTGAGTCTTGATCTCATCTACGGTCTGCCGAGCCAGACGCGCGAGGACTGGGCCGACACGCTCACCAAGGCGCTCGCGCTCAAGCCCGCGCACATCTCCTGCTACGGCCTGCGTCTTGAGGAAGGCACGCCCATGTACGACGAGTATGAGGGCACCGACATTCTCCCCTCCGACGACGATCAGGCGGACATGTACCTTTACGCCGTGGACTTCCTTTCGCGCCACGGCTTCCGGCAGTATGAGATCTCCAACTTCGCCCGCCCCGGCTACGAGAGCCGCCACAATCTCAAGTACTGGCGGCTGGATGACTATATCGGCTTCGGCGCGGCGGCGGCCTCCAACATCGGGCTGCTGCGCTATACCTACACCCACAATGTCCGCGAGTATATTTCCGGCGTTTTGGGGGACAAGGGTATTATCGCCGAAGAGGAGGAGCTCACGCCGTTCGACCGCGCGAGCGAGTATCTGATGCTCGGCATGCGCACCGCGGCCGGCATCTCCCGCGAGGAGTACCGGAGCGTGTACCAGAGCAGCTTCGACAAGCTCGAAGAGATGCTGGAGGTATTTCAGGAAAACGGCTGGGCCGTATGCGACAACGGCCGCTGGCACTTCACGCCCGGCGGATTCCTCGTTTCCAACGTCCTCATCGGCGTGCTGCTCGAATCGCAGACGAAAGAGAAATTCAACGCCAACCCGTGGATCCGCGAGGCGTTTGAGGCAAAGGGACAGAAGGTCCCGCTGCCGACGGCGTCCGAGCCGTATATGAACTGAACTGAGGCGAAAGCCGCAAACAGAGAAAGGCGGTACCCATCATCCGTAACGACGAGAATTACATCCCCTTCCCGGACGAAGAGCCGCAGGAGACGGGGAATACCGAATATAACGAATATGAGCCCGAGCCGGAGATCGTCGGCGAGAGCTACGATTCCGCCGACCGGGATACGGGCGAGACCGTGACCGGCGAGCCGGAGACCGCGCCGCGCACGCTCAGCCGCAAGGAGCGCCGTGAGCGAGAAGCCGCGGCGGAACGGGAGAAAAATTCCCGCGCCGCGAAGCGCGCGAAACGCGAGGCCGAATACGCCGCGCCCCCGGCGGATCTCCCGCCGCTGCCGGTGCGCGCGCGCCGGGCCGAGCGCGAAGACCCGGAGGAGAAAACGCCGAAAAAGCGCTCCCGCCGCGCGAGTGAAGCGCCCATCACGCCGGATGCGCCCGCGCCGCGCGGGGGCTGGAAGCTGCCGGTCATCATCGTGTGCGTCGTGCTGCTGCTTCTGCTCGCGCTCGTCGTGACAGGCGCGCTGCTCGTGCACAAAGTGGATACGATCTATCCGGGCGTGACGATCGCCGACACCGATCTCTCCGGCATGACGCGCAATGAGGCGCGGGATAAGCTTCTTGTGCTCGGCCACGAGCGCTACGACGGTTACTCCGTCACGGCAAACCTCCCGCTCGGCAACACGCTCGCCATGTCCTCCGCGGACGCGGGCATGCGTTTTTCCGCCGACACCGCGGCGGACGCCGCCTGGAACTACGGCCGCGGCGACGGGCTCTTCGGCGCGCTGGTGAAATATGTCCAGTGCCGCTATCTCGGTAAGTGCGGCTTTGCGTACGGCGGCGAGCTTTTTGACGTAACGCTCGACGAGGCGAAGATGCGCTCCATCATCGAGGCGAAGGCCGTGGATATCGACGCGCAGCTTCTCGAGAGCAGCATCGTCGTCGGCGAGGACAGCATCACCCTTCTCAAGGGCGCGAGCGGCATGACGCTCGACACCGATTCGGTGTTCAACTCCTTCCGCGATGCGTTCCTCTCCGGCGGCAGCACGTCGTTCACCTATGAGAGCGCGCCGAACACGGATGAATCGTTCGATTTCCAGTCGCTCTATAACGACATTTATTCCGAGGTCGCCGAAGCGGAGATCGTTTATAACCCCGACATTGAAACGACCGACCCCGGCAAGGACGACGGCAAGGGCGAAAAGCCCACGGCAACGCCCGAACCCACCGCGACCCCCGCGCCGTCCGACACACCGGAGGCCTCCGCCTCCCCGGAGGCGACCCCCGCGGCGGGCAGCAAGACCGATCCCTCGCAGATCGACTTCCACGGCGAGCCGTTCATCGTGACGCAGTCCTCCGTCGGCCGGACATTTGACGTAGCCGAAGCCGAAAAGGCCTGGGCCGCGGCGTCCTACGGCGACACGGTCACGATCCCGATGACCGTCACCAACCCCGAGCACACCACGGAGGAGATCAACGCCATGCTCTTCCGCGACGAACTCTCCAAAAACTGGACGATGGTCCGGCTCTGGAACCGCGACTACTGCAACGAGGTGCGCACATCGCTCTCCGGCAGCAGCGCTGACCGCATTTCCAACGTGAAGAAGGCGTGTGAGCTGCTCGACGGGCTGGTGCTCATCCCCGGACAGACGCTCTCCTTCAACGACACGCTCGGCGAGCGCACGGAAGCCAACGGCTGGAAGCCCGCCACGGCCTACGCCAACGGCGAGGTCCGGCAGGAATACGGCGGCGGCATCTGCCAGGTGAGCTCCACGCTCTACAACGCCGTGCTCTACGCCAATCTGGAGATCGTCGAGCGCGCCTGCCACCAGTTCCAGGTGGGCTATCTCCCCTGGGGCATGGACGCCACGGTGAGCTGGGGCTGGCCGGACTTCAAGTTCCGCAACGACGCCGAATACCCCGTCAAGATCCATGCGTGGGTGGACGACGAGACAAACGAGTGCTGCATCCAGATCCTCGGCACCGACGTGAAGCACCAGTATGTGCTCATGCAGTTCAACAACTGGGAGGTCTTCGACGAGACCGGCACGTATTTTGACGCCAACGGCAATCCGCTCTCCGTCGGCATGGCGGCGGCAACGTGGCGGCTGGTGTTCAACGACGGTGACGACTACAACACCGCCACTCCCATCAGCAAGGAATACGAGGCCTACAGCACCTACAATTACCACACCGAGGACATCGAAGCCCGCAACGTCCCGCAGGGCTGAGCATAAAAGAAAGTCAGGAGAGAGAAGTCTTATGGAAAAACCGACCTTTTATATTACAACGCCGATCTACTACCCCTCCGCGAAGCTCCACATCGGCCACGCCTACTGCACCGTCGCGAGCGACGCGATCGCCCGCTACAAGCGCCTGTGCGGCTACGACGTGATGTTCCTCACCGGCACCGACGAGCACGGCCAGAAGATCGAGGACAAGGCCAAAGCCGCCGGCGTCACGCCGCAGCAGTTCGTGGACAACATCGTCACCGGCGAGAAGGGCGTGCTCGATCTCTGGAAGCTGATGAACATCTCCAACGACCGCTTCATCCGCACCACGGACGATTACCACGTCAAGAGCATCCAGCGCATTTTCCGCAAGATGTACGACAACGGCGATATCTACAAGGGCAAGTATTCCGGCATGTACTGCACGCCGTGCGAGAGCTTCTGGACCGAGAGCCAGCTCGTAAACGGCCGCTGCCCCGACTGCGGCGGCGAGGTCAAGTACGCCGAGGAAGAAGCCTACTTCTTCCGTCTGAGCAAGTATGCCGACCGCGTTCGCTCGCTTCTGACCGGCGGCGAGTTTCTCGAGCCCGCGAGCCGCGTGAACGAGATGGTCCATAACTTCATCGACTGCGAGGGCGGGCTGCAGGATCTCTGCGTCTCCCGCACGAGCTTTACCTGGGGCGTGCCCGTGGACTTTGACCCCGGCCACGTCGTGTACGTGTGGATCGACGCGCTCTTCAACTACGCGACCGCGCTCGGCTACGAGAACGACAAGTACCACGATTTCGATAAATACTGGCCCGCGGACGTACACATCGTCGGCAAGGAGATCGTCCGCTTCCACTCGATCATCTGGCCCGCGATGCTTATGAGCGTGGGTCTGCCGCTGCCGAAGAAGGTATACGGTCACGGCTGGCTCATCATGGACGGCGGCAAAATGTCCAAGAGCAAGGGCAACGTTGTCGATCCCTACATGCTCGCCGAGCGCTACGGCGTGGACGCGCTGCGCTTCTTCCTGCTGCGCAGCTTCCCCTTCGGCTCGGACGGCAACTTCTCCAACGAGCTTCTGATCTCCACCATCAATACCGATCTTGCAAACGATCTCGGCAACCTTCTCTCCCGCACGACGGCCATGGCCGGCAAATACTTCGGCGGCACGCTGCCGGAGACGCAGGAGGAAGGCGTCGAGGACGCGGAGCTTCTCTGGATGCTCGGCGAGCTTCGCGGCAGGTACGCCGCGCAGATGGAGAAATTCCAGATGCAGAACGCTCTCGCGGAGGTGTTCCGCGTGATCGCCCGCGCCAACAAGTACATCGACGAGACCGCCCCCTGGGTGCTCGCGAAGGACGAAGCAAAGAAGCCGCGTCTCGCGCGTGTGCTCTACAATCTGCTCGAAACGCTGCGCGTGTGCGGCACGCTCCTCAAGCCCTTCATGCCCGAGAGCATGGAGAAGCTCGCCGCGCAGATCGGCGCGGACGATGCCGCCATGAGCTGGGAAGCCGCGGAGAAGTACGGCGTTCTCCCCGCCGCGGTGTCCGTCACGAAGGGCGAAAACCTCTTCCCGCGCATCGATATGGAAAAGGAGCTCGCCGCGCTCGAAGCGCTCAAGGCGCCGAAGGCGGATCCCATCGAGCCGTTCAAGCCGAACGTGGTGTTCGACGATTTTGAAAAGTGCGACTTCCGCGTCTGCCGCGTGCTCAAGTGCGAGGCGGTGAAAAAGTCGCAGAAGCTGCTGCGCTTTGAGCTGGACGACGGCTCGGGCACAACGCGCCAGATCCTCTCCGGCATCGCCATGCACTATAAGCCGGAAGAGCTCGTCGGCAAGACGGTCGCCGCGATCGTCAACCTGCCGCCGCGCAAGATGATGGGGCTCGAGTCCTGCGGCATGCTGCTCTCCGCCGTGCGTATGGTGAACGGCAAGGAAGAGCTGCATCTCGTCATGCTTGATGATTCCATCCCCACCGGCAGCGTGCTCTGCTGAATCAAAAAGGCTCCATCGTACGATGGAGCCTTTTTTCGGAGGAAGACATGAAGAAGCGATTGGAAAAAGACGAAATTCGCGTCATGAAGCTGTCCCGCGAGGCGATCGCCGAAATGCTGTGGGAGAGCTTTATGGAGATGTATCATGACCGGCTGGACGTTCCGAATGACGATCACCACGTCTGTCACATGACGCTGAATGAGGATATGTCCGAGCTGACCTTTTACAGCTGCTATTCCTCCAGCACCCAAAAACCGGACTTTGACGCGATCGACGCGTTCCTAAAAACGGAAGCCGTGGGCGCGGCAGATTCCTTCTATACAGACCTTGAGTCCCATAAATACGCAATGCTTCGATTCCCCGGCGGCTTCCGCAAAACGCCCCGAAAGAAAAAGCCCTCCGGCGGATGACGGACTTTGATGCTTCTATGAGGTGCCAATGAAAAAATTTCCTATTACAAAATTCTATTTCAACCTGTTTGTTGCATTGTTTGTTATATTTCTTTTTTTAACTTTTTTTATACAAAAATTATAAGCGAAGACGGGCCCTCCTTTAGCGATTACTTTATTATTGCGATTCTTGCTTTCAACACAATATGGATGCTCGGAGCATTGCTTTTCACCTTCTCCGGTGGAAAAATTTCTGTTGATCGCAGCGGGTGCATAATGTATATCGGCTGGAAAAAGTACTGCTATACTTGGGATGACCTTCCCTGCTGCGGTATGGCGGACGTGGACGTCGGTTCTGTCGGAAACGCCGTAGATACTTATTGGGTCTACCTGAGCAGCCGAAATCTGTCCGTCAACGAACGGCGGCGGTTCCTTCAGAATACGAACCGTTATGTCAAAACCATGATCTTCTTTCCGTATGACCCGGAGCTCTTTGATCTCGTGCTGCAATATGCACCGGAACCTCTCCGCGCGCAGCTTGAGCAGCTTTCCCGCCCGCAGAAATGGAAGCGCTCGCCCCTCGCTCTGCGCAAGCGCTGACAGCTCCTTCCCTGCATATAAAAACCGGCGCCGGAGTTCATCACGCTCCGGCGCCGGTTTTTAAGAAAGAGAGGCTTTATCGGAAGAACTGCTTTCCGATGGTTCTATCATAAACCATTTTGCCGCTGGACAGGCAAATAGTTTTTTCACCCGATTTTCGGGGGGCTTTTTGTGCGAAAAGACGGCATCCGAAAAGCAAAAACCGCCGCGATCGCCGGAAAACGCAGGCTTTCCGGTAATCGCAGCGTTATAGCGGCTTTAGCCCTGCGTTTCACGGACGGGCAGCCACACTTCATAATAGCGAAGCACCGCGCCGTCGGAAGCGGCGTTTACGATGTCGCGGCCATAGACCGTCCCCTCCGGCGTGAGATCTTGCTGCGCGGCAAAATCGTACAGCAGCCGGAGCGCCTCGCGGCGAAGGAAGTCCATGCCCGGCGTTTCGACCACGGTGTACAGGCAGTACCGCGCCGGGACAAACACCGCGCCCGGCAGATCCGTGAACCCCAGCTCCTCGGCAAACGGCGAGGGCATCGTCACGTCCCAGTCCACGCAGTCGTCCGCCTCGCCCACGGCGGGCAGCGAGAACGAAAACGCGAACGCGCTGCCGCACCTGGAGTGCGCTGCACGGCTCGCCTCTTCAAAGCAGATGTGCCCGTCGCGGCTGTAGGGTACATGCCAGCACGCCGGGCGCTCGAGATACATCACCCGCCCGCGGCAGACGCCGAGCCGGTCGAGCTGCGCGGACAGACGGTCAAGATTGAGCTGCGCGAGCCGGAGCGCGCGCTGCTTTTCCTCGATGTCGGCGCGTTTTTCCTCCAGCAGCGCGCCGAGCCGCGGCGTGATCGCGCCGGAGAGCACCTGCTCGGTTTCCTGCAGGGAGAAGCCCTGCGCCTTATAAAGACTGCGCCGGACAAGATTGAGCACATCGTAATACGAATACAGCCGCTGGCCCTGCGCGCCGCGCTGCGGCACAACGACGCCGATGCTGTCGTAGTACCGGATGGTCTGCGGCGTGAGACCGGTCAGCGCCGAAACGTCGTGCACCGTGTACTGCGGATAGGACATGTCATAAAACTGGGAACTCATAACGACCCCTTCTTTCGGGAAACGGATAAATTACTGCGCGGAGGCTTCTGTTTTGGATGCGGTATTCTGCAAAACGATGCCCGCGAGCACGAGCACGATGCCGACAACGCAGAGCACGCCGAACGGCTCGCGGAACACGAATACGCTCACGAGCGTTTCCACCACGGGCTCGCTGCTCGCCAGAATGGACACCGTGCCGCTCTTGCAGCCGTGCAGTGCCAGCGAGAAGAAGCGGTAGGCCAGAAAGCCCGTCGTGAGCGCCATGGTGATGCCCACAAGGAAGATCTTCCAGCCGGAGAAGAGCACCGCAAACGGGCGGGAAAACCCTTCACGGAAGAGCAGCAGATCCATAACGATGCCGAACAGAGCGGCAAACGCGCAGATCCAGAAGTTGACAGCCTTGCCGGTATAGCCGCGGCCAAGGAGCGCGCGCGTGAGAATATTGATGAGCGCGAACGCGATCGCGGATCCCAGCCCGCAGATGAGACCGAGCAGCGTCATCGTGCCGCCGAAGCCGGACACGCACGCGCACCCGACGATGCAGAGAATGATCGCCAACACCGTGCGGCGGGAAATGCCGTCCTTGAACACAAAGTGCGCCATAATGGTGACAAACACCGGCGAGAGATACATGAGGATGCACGCCGTGGAGATGGACATCAAGTTGATCGCGTTATAATAGCAGAACGAGAACATGCCCTGCCCGAGAATGCCGACGGCAGCGAAGAGCCAGAAGTCCTTCTTGTGCATTTTGAGCTGGCGGATATCGCCGAGAGCGGTGCAGAAGAAGCAGAGCGCGGCCACGGAACAGCGGATGGAAAGAATGCCCATCGTGCTCAGTCCCGCGCCGGTCAGCGTGCGGGTAAAGAGCCCGGTCAGACCGAAAAATGCGCCGGACAGCACGGCGGCGACCGCGTAGCGATTCATAAAGTTTCCTCTCTCTCGTTATTCTATAATAACAGAATATGGCATGCAGCAGCTATAAGGCAAAGTAAAAATCCGGCAAAGATTTTTGCCGGATTTTTGGCGTTTTGACGAATCGAATATTGAGAACAAACCGAATTATGCGATATTTTATTTAAGGCCTCCTGCCGCCGGGTTATTCTAACTATAATCCGCTCCGCGTGGGGATGGGATAACCCTCTCCGTCAAAACCTTCGGTTTTGCCGCCTCCCCTGTTAGGGGAGGCAAGACAGTTTTCCGCAAATCGACTTTCCCCTCCTAACAGGGGGCCGGCAGCCGCAAGGCTGGTCGAGGGGGGGCGCCAACCGCTCCTAGAAAGATGCGGGAGCCGCAGCTCCCGCATCTCTCTTTTATTCGCTTACATCCACGCCGCGCTCGCGCAATTCTCTGCGCAGGCGGGCGGCGTCGCCGAAGAAGACGATGGCGTCGAGCCCTACGCGCTGCGCGCCCTCGGCATTCGCGGCCGAGTCGTCAATGAACACGCACTCCGCGCGGTCCAGACCGAACTTTTCAAGCGCGCCTTCAAAGAACGCCGGATCGGGCTTGAGGAGATGCACGTCCGCCGAGCGGTACACGCGCTCCTCCGGGAAGTGCTCGCCCGCCCGGAACCGCGGCCAGTATTCCCGCTGGCGCGGGCCCGCGTTCGTAAGAAGGTACAGCCCGTATCCCTTTTCATAAAGCTCGTCCGTGAGCGCTTTCATACCCTCGACGGGCAGCTCCGGCCGGTCCCAGTGGCCGACGAGCTTTTCGGCAGCGCCGCGGAGATGCTCGCCGACACGCGAAACGCACCGGTCGATGACTTCCGCTTCGGTGAGCGTGCCGCGGTCGAGCCGCACCCAGTCGATGCTGCCGTAAAGCTCGCGCAGCAGGAGCTGCTGGTCGCTCTCGGACAGGCCGGCGTTTTTCACATACTGCTTCGGCTCGAACCGGATGAGCACGTTGCCCATATCAAAGAGGATGTTTTTGATCATTGGGGGCTTGCCGCCTCCGCCGGCTGTTTTTTGCGGAATACGGCTTTTATCCGATCCATGCGTTTCCGGCGGCGGTCACGCGCTTCGAGCCGCTCGCCGAGATCGCGCGCGCCCACGCCGTATACGAGATACAGAATGAGGCCCGACACGAGCATGATGAACACCGTGGAGGCGCACCGGCGGCCGGAGGCGTTGACATTGTAGCCGTACAGTCCCTCCTCGCGGCACATGCTCTGGATGACCATGGCGTACGTTGTGCCGTAGGTACTCGCAAATGTGGCCGACATATCGTACTCGGTAAAGAGCGCGTTGAAGTTCAGTGCGAACACCGCAAGCACGCTCGGCAGGATGATCGGGAGCTTTACCTTGAGGAACGTCCGGACCGGCCCGGAGCCGAGATTCCGCGCGGCGTCCTCCAGCTCCTCGTCGATCGCGTAGAACGACGCTTTGATCATGCGCAGCGAGAACGGCAGCTTTACTACCGTATACGCGATAACGATCAATATCCTCACGCGGTCGGCATAGTACAGGTTCTGGCCGAACACATACCAGACGTCGCCGCTGTTGAAGAACGTGCGGTAAGAATAGCAGATGAGGATCGTCGGCAGCAGCCACGGGAAGAGCAGCGCGTACTCCAAGATCGTGCCGGTCTTCTTGTGCTTGAAGATGTAGTTGCAGGCCACAACGACGATCACGCACGCGAGCGCCGCGGCGATGACGGACATGACAAAGCTCATCTGGATGCCGCCGAGCGTCGCCTCGTTGGAGAACACGCCGGAGATCGAGCCCTCGCGGATCTTGTAGGTGCCGCGGGACGTGAGATACGAATAGTCCTGCTTGCCGAAGTAGTTCACGAGCGTCCACTGCGAAAGATCGAGCTTGCGCATACGCACGGCGCTGAACGTCTGGAACGAGAAGATGACGATCATCACGACCGGCGTCATGTAGATGATGAACAGGACGTAGGCGTAGATATGCGCGAGGACGTTCGCCACGGGGTTCGTGATCTTCTGCTTCTGGAGCTTCGCCTTCGTCTTGGAAACGGAGAGGTAATGCCCCTTGCGCTCATAGGACGAGAGAACGGTGAGCAGGAGGATCGTGAAGCACGCGAGGATGATCGAAAGCAGCGCCGCTCGCGCCTGCGGGAACGCCTCATCCGCCACGGACGAACCGGCCAGACGGACGATCTCGGGGTTGATGGAGTCATAGCCGAGCAGCGTCGGCGCGCTCATGGCGCACAGGCCCGTGATAAACGTCATGACCGTGAGCGAGAAGAGCGTCGGCAGAAGCGTCGGGAATACGACCTTCCAGAGCACCTTGAAGGGCTTCGCGCCCATGTTGCGGGCGGCCTCGACGGTGTTGTAGTCGATGCCGCGGATGGCGTTGCGCAGGAAGAGCGCGTGGTTGCTCGTGCAGGCGAACGTCATCGTGAAGAGCACCGCGTTGAAGCCGGTGAACCAGTTGACGTTGATGTTCGGGAACGCGTCCTTGAGCTGCGTGGTGATGATGCCGTCGCTGGCGTACAGGAACATGTAGCCCGTGACAAGCGCGACGCCGGAGTAGATGAGCGTCGTCATATAGCCGAGACGGAGGATCTTTGCGCCCTTGATGTCAAAGTACTCGGTCAGTAGCACGATGGAAATGCCGACGACGTTGACCGTGATGACAAGGCACAGCGCCAGCTTGAGCGAGTTCCACACATACTGGGACATGGACCCGGCGAGGAAGAAACGGATGACCGCGAGGGGATCGGTTTCCCCGGCGGCGTTCTTGACGGTGAAAATGCTGGTGAGCGTGTTCAGGCACGGCAGCAGCATAAACCCGAAGAAGAGATACGCGAAGAAAACGCCGCCGATGATCTGCAGCATTTTGATCGGCTGGAAGGGCTTCGGCCGCAGTGTCATTTCTCGGCCTCCTCCCCGTTGGGAGCGTAGCTCATGAGATCGTCGGGGTGGACGGTGACGGTCACGGCGTCGCCGGTATCGTGCAGATGCACGCCGTCGTTGCGCTCGATGACCTTGAGCGTCTGGCTGCCGACATTGATGTAATACTTTATATACAGACCGTAATACTCTCTCGATTCCACGGTGCCGGAAAGCGAAACGGCGCCGGATTCCGCGTGCTGAGCGTCGTTCACATGGACACGCTCGAGACGGATGTAGTGGTGGTGTGTCGGGTCAAGCTGCGCGCCTTTGGCGTTGAGCTTTTCCACGATATCGTCCGAGAGACGGTTGATGTCGCCGATGAAGTTGCACACGAATTCCGTGGCGGAGTGGTTGTAAATTTCGTTCGGCGTGCCGATCTGCTCGATCACGCCCTTGTTGAACACCGCGATGCGGTCGGAAAGCGTAAGAGCCTCCTCCTGATCGTGGGTGACGTAGATGCTCGTGATGCCGAAATCCTTCTGCATCTTCTTGAGCTCCAGACGGAGCTGCACGCGGAGCTTGGCGTCCAGGTTGGAGAGCGGCTCGTCCAGACAGATGATCGCCGGCTCGGTGACGAGCGCGCGGGCGATGGCGACGCGCTGCTGCTGGCCGCCGGATAGCTGCGACACGGCTTTCCTGAGCTGCTCGTCCGAAAGATCGACCTTTTTGGCGATGGCGCGGACTTTTTCGTCCACCTCGGCCTTCTTCATTTTCTTGACGCGCAGACCGAACGCGATGTTGTCGTACACGGTCATCGTCGGGAAGAGCGCGTAGCTCTGGAACACGATGCCGATGTTCCGGTCCTCGATGGGCACATGGGTGATGTCCTTATCGCGGACGAACACCTGGCCCTCCGCCGGTTCGATGAAGCCGGTAATGGTGCGGAGCGTTGTCGTTTTGCCGCAGCCGGACGGGCCGAGGAACGTGAAGAATTCGCCCTCTTTTACCTGGACGTTGATGTCGTGCAGCGCGGTGAAGTCGCCGAATTTGACGACGATGTTATTGAGCCGGATCACAGTGGCATTCCTTCCTCTCTTTTGCAGGGACTGTGGGTGGTTGGCGGATATTTTCGGAAAATACGAAGTATGGCGAGCCGCGGGGGCTCGCCATACAGGATTTCAAGGTGACGGAGAATTACTCAGCCTTCTGCGTCAGGGTCGCCCAGTCGAGATTGTCCCAATCGGGCTCGGCAGGAGCGTTGCTGGCATCGGCCCAGTAGAAGCCGAGGTTGGTCATGATGTTCGTCCACTCGGAGCTGTGGGCAGCGACGTAAGCGGCGTAGGTCATGTCGGTGCCTTCCACGGTCGTGAGGGCGAAGTTCTTGATGAGGTAGATCTCGGGGACGTCGGAGCCGTAGACCAGCTCAACAGCACCCTGGTTGCAGGGGAAGGAGTCGAACTCTTCGGCCCAGGCAGCCTGGGTCTCGGCGGAGCCGAACCACTCGGCGAACGCCTTGACGGCTTCGGTCTCTTCCTCGGTGCGGCCTTCCTTGTTCAGGATGCCGATGTACTCGGCGATGTAGTAGGTGCCGTCGTCGATGTCAACGAGCTTCCAGCAGTCGGTGATGGGGTGCTCGGAGCCTTCCGCCGCGGCGTCCAGCTTGCCGTAGAGAGAAGAGGAGTAGAACGAGGAAACGGCAACGTCGCCCTTGTTCAGAGGATCAAAGCCGTACTTCCAGTCGTCGCCGCCGAACTTGCCCTCGGCGCAGTACTTCCACAGGGTCTTCCAGCCATCGACGGAGATGCCGCCGGCAGGAGAGGCGGGATCGGTGAAGGGGTAGAGCATGGCGGAGTTGATGTTGGCGTTGGTCGTGCCGCCGACCTTGTTCTGGCGGTACCAGGTGTAGCCGCTGTCAACGACGTCGGCCCAGTGCGCAAAGTGCAGCTCTTCGCCGTTGGTGCCGAGCTCGTCGGTACGGTAGAGCATGAGGACGTTCTGGATGACGAGGCCGTAGGCCTGGCCGTCATACTTGTATTCGCCGACTTCTTCCGCCCAGGACGGAGTCCAGTCAACGAGGGACAGGTTCTCGTAGACGCCGTCCACGACCTGGCCCCAGCGGGTCTCGTTCAGACCGAAGAGGATGTCGCCGTCCTTCTTCTCGTTGGCAGCCTGGATGGCGGCCGTGTCGCCGGAGATGACGCTGTTGTCGTCAATGCTGATGGTGAAGCCGGCTTCCTTCGCCTCGTTCACGAGCCACGTGGTGCGCTCGGTGGAGTTGGAGTTGGAGTAGATGCGGATGGTGTAGCCGGAGTAATCCTTCGGGGTTTCGGTCTCAGCGGGCTGCTCGGCGGGCGCTTCCGCAGGGGCTTCCGTCGGCTCGGTGGCCGGAGTCTCGGCCTGGGTGCCGCAGGCAGCCAGCGAGAGGACCATGACCAGAGCCAGAATGAGAGCAAGTGCTTTCTTCATGGGTTATCTTCCTCCTAAAATTAATCCCCTGTACGGGAATTTGTGCCTTACATTATAGCCTCTTCATCGGGAAAATGCAATAGAACATTAGCGCATTTTTGTAGCACTTTGTGTAGTTTGTTCACGCGGGAAACACAAACATCCTTTACGCGGCTTTACAATGTAAATTCCAGCGCGGAGGAAGCGTCGATATTGACCTGCTGCGCAAGGAACGGAGCGAGCTCGCGGGCGATCGTGCGCGCGCCGTGCTCCCTGTCGCTCTCGATATTGAGCGGCAGGATCGGATCGTGCAGCGAAAGGCGCAGGAGGAACCAGCCGTCGCCGTGCGCTTTATCGAGATTTACGCGCACGCCCTCGCAGTTGTCCGGCGCGATGCTCCAGCCGGGCTGCTCCTTCGCGTACTCCGCAAGAGAATCTAGCACCGCTGTGCCCGCGGCGCGGAAGTCCTCCGCAAGGATCTTCAGTCGGAACTCACGGCTCTCGACCGGCTCGTAAAGCCCTTCGAGCAGGCTCTCGAGCGAGCGCCCCGCGGCGATCTCCATCAGAAAGCGGGTGACGAGATACGCGCCGTCGTCAAGGAAATAATTCTCCTTGAGCGCGGCGTGGCCGGAGGTCTCGATGGCGAGCTGGCAGTCCTGCCCCGCGGCGTTGAGCCGCAGCGCTTCGTTGATGACGTTGCGGTAGCCGCGGCGGAAGCGGCGGTGCACGCCGCCGTGCGCGGCGATAAACTCCGCAAGCCCCGTGGACGTGATGGAATCGGTCACGATCGCCGTGCCGGGGTGCTCCCGCAGCAGTATGGCGGAGATGAGCGCGATGAGGCGGTTGCGGTTGAGCTCCTCGCCGTTCGAGAGCACCGCCCCGGCGCGGTCCACGTCGGTATCAAAAATAACGCCGAAATCGGCATGGCTCTCGAGTACCGCCTCGCGGATGCTGTCCATCGCCTCGGGCAGCTCGGGGTTCGGCACATGGTTGGGGAAGCGCCCGTCGGGGTCGAGATAGCGGCTGCCGGCCGTGTCCGCGCTGAGAGGGGCGAGCACGCGCTCGGCGAAAAAGCCGCCCGCGCCGTTTCCGGCGTCCACAACGATATGCTTGCCCGCGAGAGGCTTTTCGTTCCCGTTCGCCGCGGCGATGATCTTTTCGCGCAGAATGGCGGCATAGGTCTCCATAAATTCGCCCCGCGCCACGCTCCCACCGGGGGCGAGCGGCGTCTCCTCCGCGGCGAGGCGGAGGATCTCGCGCACGTCCGCGCTCTCTGCGCCGCCCGCGGCGGTGAAGAATTTGAGTCCGTTGCGGTTCCACGGCAGATGGCTCGCCGTGATCATAACGGCGGCGTCAAAGGGGCGGTCTCCCGTCACGGTCGTCATAAACATCGCCGGAGTGGTGCAGAGACCGAGATCGGTCACTTCCGCGCCGCACGCGGCGAGCGTTTCGCAAAGCGCTGCGGCGATCGCTTCGCCCGAAAGACGCGAGTCGCGCCCGACGCTCACGCGGCAGCTCTCTTTTCCGAGCCGCGCGCGCAGAAAGCGCGCAAATCCGCCCGCAATGGCGCGCACCGCCGCATCGTCAAGCGTTACCGGTTCATTCTCCACGCCAGCGAGCGCCACACCGCGCACGTCGCTGCCGTTCTGCAGTTTGCTGAGGTCCATATTCCGTTCCTCCCGGAAAAATTATTATCGCGTTCATTTTACCGCGCCGCATGGCTCTTTGCAAGTGCGCCCTGATTGCATTTGCGCCGCGGCTGTGGTATGGTAAGCGGTAAGAAAACGTTGGGGGATACGATGAAAGAGAAGCTCAAAAGCATTCTGCGCACGCTTTGGTCGTGGCGGCGGTGGCCGTATCTGCTCTGGCTGCGCCGGAGAGTGAAAAACCGCCGGTTTCTCCTTATTGCAAGCGACTGCAACGGCGGACTGCTGCTGCACGATCTCGGGATGCAGTTTACCATGCCCACAGTCAATATGGCGTTCCACCGGTTTGAAAAGCTGTGCACGCATCTGGACGAATATCTCGCCATGACGCCCGTCCCCATGGACGCGCCGGAGCGGAGCTACCCGATGTTCACGCTCGGCGAGGCAATCATCGAGGGTACGCACTACAAAAGCCGCGAGGAATTTCTCGCCGCCTGGGAGCGCCGTCTGCAGCGCTTCAACGCCTGCCGCGCGCAGGGATATGAGATCCTGCTCATGGCGGACGAAACGAGCCTTTCCAAAAACGGCGGGCTGGCGGAGTATCTCGCCGCACCGTACCGAAAGATCTGCTTTACAAACGATCCGGCCAAGACCGGGAAGGAGTTCGTGTACATCCCCGACCGGAAAAAGAACGGCTACCGCGACTCGTGGCGCACCGTGGGTCTGCTGGGCGAGCGCGTGTTTGAGCGCGCCATGGACATTCCCGCGTTTCTCGATCCTGTCGGCGAATAAGCGTCAACGGCTCCCGATCCCGGGAGCTTTTGACTTTTGACAGAAAAGGAAGTTTGACATGAACGTAAAAACAGGCAGAGATCCCGCGCTCGGCACCGCTCCGGTCGGCAAGCTCTTCTGGAAGCTGGCGCTTCCGGCGATCGCGGCGCAGCTCGTGAACGTTCTATATAATATTGTAGACCGCATCTACATCGGCCACATCCCGGTCTACGGCGCGGCGGCGCTCACCGGCGTCGGCGTGACGATGCCGGCGATCATGATCATCTCGGCGTTCGCCGCGCTCGTGAGCGCGGGCGGCGCGCCGCGCGTTTCCATGCTCATGGGAAAGGGAGCCCCGGACAGTGCGGAGCGCATTATCGGCACGTGTACCTTCACGCTCTGCGCGATCTCGCTCGCGCTCACGCTCATCATGCAGCTTTTCGCCGTGCCGATCCTCCGTCTCTTCGGCGCGAGCGACGCAACGCTCCCCTACGCGCTCGAATATATCTCGATCTACAGTCTCGGCACGATCTTCGTGCAGCTCTCGCTCGGGCTCAACGCCTTCATCACCGCGCAGGGCTTTTCCACAACGAGCATGCTCACCGTGACGATCAGCGCGGCGCTCAACATCGTGCTCGACCCGCTGTTCATGTTCGTGTTCGGCATGGGCGTGCGCGGCGCGGCGCTCGCAACGATCCTCTCGCAGGCCGTTTCGTGCGCGTGGGTCGTGCGTTTCCTATGCTCGGAAAAATCTACGCTGCGGCTGCGCGTGAAGAACCTTCTGCCGGACATGAAGCTCCTTCTCCCCTGTCTCGCGCTCGGGCTCTCGCCGTTTCTCATGCAGATCACGGAAAACCTCGTCGCGGTGAGCTTCAATGTGACGCTCCTCCGCTTCGCCGGAGATACCGCCGTCGGCGCGGTGACGGTCCTTACGACCACGATGAGTCTCTGCATGCAGCTCCTGCACGGTCTCACGCAGGGCGCGCAGCCCATTATGAGCTTCAACTACGGCGCGGGGAACGGACAGCGTGTGCGCGAAACGTTCCGCATCCTGTTCATAAGCTGTCTCACAGGCTCCATGCTCGTGTGGGCGGTGTGCATGCTCTTCCCCGGCGCCGTTGCCGGAATGTTCACGCCGGACGCGGAGCTTTCCTCCTACACCGCATGGGCCATGCGCATTTACATGGCCGCGAGCGGCATTTTCGGCATCCAGATCGCGTGCCAGCAGAGCTTTGTTGCGCTCGGGCAGGCAAAGGTGGCGATCTTCCTCGCGCTGCTGCGCAAGGTGATCCTGCTCATCCCGCTCATCCTGCTCCTGCCGCGGCTCGGCATTTTTGAAAACGCCGCCTTCGCCGTGTTTCTCGCCGAGCCCGTCGCGGACACGCTCGCCGTGTGCACGACCGCCGCGAAGTTCTTCACGCGTTTCGGCAAACTCACTGCCGGAGCGGAAAATGCCTGATATTTTTTAAAAGGAACGCTCCCCTTGTCCATTGCCGTAAGAAACTATCTCGACGACGGGACATATGCCGATATCTGTCCCTATTATAAAGCGCTCGATTGAGGTATACTATAAGATAGAGGGAGAGTTCCTCCGTCTTTTGTCCAAGGCCCCCTTGCGTAAAGGGAGGCAATACGAAAGGAAACGAGGTATTGCATCATGTGCACAGCCGCGACATATAAAACCGACGGATTCTATTTTGGCCGGACGCTTGACTATGAGTTTTCCTACGGTGACGAGATCGTCGTGACGCCCCGGCGCTTCCCGCTCGCCTTTAGCGGCGGCAAGGCGCTTTCGGAGCACTTTGCCCTGCTCGGCATGGCGCACGTCGCGGACGGCTATCCGCTCTACTACGACGCGATGAACGAAAAAGGTCTCTGCATGGCGGGGCTGAACTTTGTCGGCAACGCCGTATACGCCGCGCCGCGCGGCGGCGAGGGCGACGTCGCGCAGTTTGAATTCATCCCGTGGGTGCTCGCGCAGTGCGCCTCTGTTTCCGAGGCGCGCGTGCTGCTCGGGAAGACGAGTCTCACCGGCACGCCGTTTTCCGCCGCCCTTCCCGCCGCGCAGCTCCACTGGCTGCTTGCGGACAAGGACGAATGCGTCACGATCGAGTCCACCGCGGACGGTCTGCACGTCTATGATAACCCCGCCGGGGTCCTGACGAACAACCCGCCGTTCCCGCAGCAGCTCTTCCGGCTGAACGACTATCAATCGCTCTCCCCGCGGCAGCCGGAAAATACGTTCGCGCCCGCGCTCGATCTGCGCTCCTACAGCCGCGGCATGGGCGCGCTCGGGCTGCCGGGCGACCTCTCGTCGAGCTCGCGCTTCGTGCGCGCGGCGTTCACGCGCGCAAATGCCGTTTCCGGCTCTTCGGAAACGGAGAGCGTCAGCCAGTTTTTCCACATTCTCGGCGCCGTGGAGCAGGTGCGCGGCTGCTGCGAGGTCACGCCCGGCAAGCACGAGATCACGCTTTATACCTCCTGCTGCAGCGCGCAGCGCGGCATTTACTACTATACGACCTACGAAAACCGCCGCATCAGCGCCGTGGACATGCACCGCTGCAATCTTGACGCCGCGGCACTCGTCCGCTTCGCGCCCCGCACGGATGAGGATGTCTTTTATCAGAACTGACACAGCAAAGAAGCCTCGCTTTGCCAAGTGCAAAAAGCTCCCGATGCAGCTGCATCAGGAGCTTTTTGCGCGGTGTTCAGTTTCTCTCGACCGTGCCTTCCCAGGTGTCAACGGTCTTTTTGCGGGAGTGTTCATCGTACCAGTGCTTGGTGACGGTCTTGGCGCGGGTATAGAAGCGCACGCCGTCCAGGCCAAGCACATGCTGGTCGCCGAAGAACGAGTCCTTGTTGCCGGAGAACGGGAAATACGCCGAGGGCACGGGGATGCCGACGTTGATGCCGACCATGCCGCCGTCGGTGAGCATTTCAAACTGGCGGGCATAGTAGCCGCTCTGCGTAAAGATGGCCGAGCCGTTGGCGAACGGGTTGGCGTTCATGACGGCCAGCCCCTCTTCAAACGTCTTGACACGCTTGATGAGCGTGACCGGCCCAAAGATCTCGCGCTGGCCGATGGCCATATCGGGCGTCACATGGTCAAGGATCGTCGGGCCGACGAAGAAGCCGTTCTCATAGCCCGGCACTACGATATCGCGCCCGTCGAGCACGAGCTCCGCTCCGTCGTCGATGCCGCGCTGGATCCAGTCGCAAATGGACTTCTTGTGCTTGGCGCTCACGACCGGGCCGAGCTTCGTCTCTGGGTCATAGGCGCAGCCGACCTTCATCGCCATTGCCTTTTCCCTGAGCAGGGCAACGAATTTGTCCGCAATGCTTTCCTGCACCACGATGACAGGCAGCGCCATGCAGCGCATGCCGGCGCAGCCATAGGTGGAGTTAATGATCGCGTTTACGGTGCTCTCCAGATCGCAGTCCTCGAGAACAAGAGCGTGGTTTTTCGCCTCGCACTGCGCCTGCACGCGCTTTCCGTGCGCCGCGGCAATCGAATAGATGTGCTTGCCGACCTCGGTCGTGCCGACGAACGTGACGGCCTTGACGCGCGGGTCGGTCAGCAGTACCTCGGATTCGCCGCGCGAGCACGTGACAAGGTTCACAACGCCCGCGGGGAAGCCGCCCTCTTCATAGAAGAGTTCCATGATACGCATGGCGGTGAGCGGCGTCTGCGAGGCTGCCTTGAGCACGACCGTGTTGCCCGTGGCGATCGCGAGCGGCACCATCCAGCCCCAGGGGATCATCGCCGGGAAGTTGAACGGCACGATGCCTGCCACGACGCCAAGCGGCATACGGTAGGTGGCCGTATCAAATCCGGTCGTGACCTGCAGTGAGGCCGAGCCCTGCGAAACAAACGGCGTAGCGCAGGCAAGCTCCGTCGGCTCGATGGCCTTGAGCACGTCGCCGCGCGCCTCGCTCAGGTTTTTGCCCAGCTCCTTGGCGCAAAGATACGTCAGCTCGTCCAGGTGTTCAACGAGAATGTTGCGCCACTTGAACATCATCTGCGTGCGCTTGGAAACGGAGACCTGACTCCACTCCTTAAACGCCTTGTCCGCCGCGTCGATCGCTTCGAGCACCTCGTCCTGCGTGCAGGAGGGGACTTCCGCGATAACTTCGCCCGTGGACGAGTCGGTCACCGGCATCCATTTCTCCGTTTTGGAGTCCTTCCAGACGCCGCCGACGCAGTACTGCTTGCGAATAGCTTCACTCATATCGGGTGTATACTCCTTTTCGTTTGTATGACCCGCCGGGGAAACGGCGGGTCATGAATGTAATGCTTATTTATACCACGAGGTAGTTGACGAAAACGCCGGTGATGACCACCGAGGTGATCGTCAGGCAGACAAAGCCTGCCACGAGCATCTTGGGCATGATGTTGTCGAGCAGCATCTGGCGCTCGTCGTCGGTCGTGCCGATCTGCTTGGAGACTTCGGTGGAGACGACAAACGTTCCCGGGAAGCCAAACAGGCATGAGCAGGCGATGCCGCAGGCCATCTGCCAGCTGAACTTGAAGATTTTGCCGACGACAACGGCGATCACGAACATGCTGAGCAGGCCGATGACAAACGCGCCGAGGACAACGGGCAGGAGGCTCAGAACATCCTGCGGGGTAACGGCTGTCAGGAACACGAGGATGGAGACCATGCAGATCACAAGGCCGATGCCGTAGCAGTTGGACTTCTTCATAACGTCGTGCTCCAGGAAGCCGATCTCCTGCGCGACGACGCCCATGATGAGGCAGACAACATATCTGTGCACGGTGCCGCCGGTGAGATTGGAGATCCAGAACGACAGCAGGGACACAAGGCAGGCCTTGCCGAGCAGGACGAACGGGGTCTGGTACTTGGCGGCCAGAGGGGGAATGAGCTTTTTCTTGACAACGGCGGTCTGCGCAGCCTCGTCGCCTTCAAAGACGGTGCGCGTCCACTTCACGGTACCGGCGTTGTAGCCCTTGACAAGGCGCTTGGCCTCGCTGCGCAGGAACGCAGAGGCGAGAGGGTAGCCGATGATGCCCTGCACCGCGACAATGATCGTGGCCAGAACACCGGCGAGCTTGAGGGAATCGGGAGAGCCGAGCGCCTTGATGGCGTCGTTGACGACGACGGCGGAAACCCAGCCGCCGGTGATCGGGCCGACGAGAGCCACGGCGAAGTTGTTGCCCAGAACCGGGCGGGAGGCGAAGAACATCAGAACGCCGCCCACGATAACGATCGCGAGGCCAAGCACCACGGTCTTCCACTGGGAAACGAACTCCTTGAAGTCAAGAAGCGTTCCCATATTGACGATGAAGATGCCGGTCATCATATTGGAAATGGCGATAAGGCCGGCATCGGTGAACAGAGTCGTCGGAACAACGCCCGTCCAGAACAGGATCAGGAACGTGACCGAGGCGAAGAGCAGTACGGGGATGATGGCGTGCGTTTTGTCGGAAATGAAGTCGCCGATCGCGAATACAACACACACGATCGTCAGGGCTAACATACCGTCCATTGATTTTTCCTCCTTGTTTTTTCTCTCTTTTTTATTGCTCCGCGCGCGCTTTGCGCAGTGCGTCCAACACACGCACCGGCGTCATGGGCAGCTCGTTAATGCTCACGCCGACGGCGTTGCGAATGGCATTGTGAATGGCGGGCGCCGCGCCGACAATGGGCGGCTCGCCGATTCCCTTCGCGCCGTAAGGCCCGAGGGAGTTGGGATGCTCAACGATGATCGTGCGCAGCTTCGGCAGATCCATCGCCGTGGGGATGAGATAGTCGTGGAACGTATGGTTGCGCATTTTTCCGTCTTTCATGAATTCCTCTTCCATGAGCGACCAGCCGATGGCCTGCGCCATGCCGCCGTGCATCTGTCCCTCCACCGTATCCGGGTTGATGGCGTGACCGACGTCCACGGCGAGCACCGTGTCGTCCACCGCTACCTCGCCGGTCTTGACGTTTACGGAGACGATCGCTGCCTGCGCGGCAAAGGCATAGGTGTGCATTTTCACGCCCTGGCCGTTTTCGTCGGCATAGGCTTTCGGCGGATACCACGAACCGACACACGCGAGCGGGATCTGCATGGCAAATGCCTTGGAAATCACGGAAGCATACGGCACGCGTTTTGCCTCGTCGGTCGTGTCGAACACGAAGCCGTTATCCACGTCGAGGTCTTCCTTCTTCGCGCCGAGCATCTGCGCCGCTACCGGCAGAAACCGTTCGCGCAGGACATTGCAGCCGTTCATCACGGCATTGCCGAGGAACACGGTCGTTCTTGAAGCGACCGTCGCGCCCGCTTCCACCGAGGCGGCGGAATCGGAAAAGTCGAGATAGACCTTTTCGATCGGAACGCCGAACGTGTCCGCAGCGATCTGGCGCATGGCGATGAGGAAGCCCTGGCCGAGCTCATTGGAGGAAATACCGATATTCAGCGAGCCGTCCGGCTGCGCCTGCACAAAGCAGTGCGCGCCGTCGGTGATATAACCGGTACCGGTGCCGTACATATAGCAGGCCACGCCTTTGCCGCGGCGGACGTCGGGATCTTCGCTCGGCGTGAGAGGCTTGTCCCAGCCAATCGCCTCGCGGACACGGGTAAGGCATTCGGCAATGCCGAGCCCGCGCTCCTCGAGCATTTCCTGTCCCCAGATCGTCGTATCGCCCGGGCGCAGGAGGTTTTTCATGCGCAGGTCGATCGGATCGATACCGAGTTTTTCGGCCAGTTCATCCATCTGCGACTCTACGGCGAACGTCGCCTGCGGGCAGCCGAGCCCGCGGAACGCACAGCCGTAGGGATGGTCTGTGAACACCGACCACGAATGCGTGAGCGCATTATCGATGCGGTAAACGCTGCCGGCGTACTGCGCCGTGCGCGAGGGGATGGCATCAATGGACTTCCACGCGCCCTTATCGATAATAGAATCGACCTCAATGCCGAGGATGTTTCCTTCCTTATCCGCAGCCAGCCGGTGATGGATGGCGGCAGCATGACGCTTACCGGTGTTTTTAAATACCTCGTCGCGCGTCAGCTCGTAAAATACCGGCCGCCCCGTTTTGATCGCGAGCACGCCCGCGACGACGCTCGCGTCGAACGTGGAGTCCTCCTTGCCGCCGAAGCCGCCGCCGACGACCTGACTGATAACGCGGATCTTGCTCTGCGGCATGTTGAAAGCTCCGCACAGCGCCTTTTTCGCCAGCTGGACCGCGTGCTGCGGGCTGTAGATCGTGATACCGCCCTGCACCGGGTCGGGCTCGGCGAGCGCGCAGTCCGGCTCGAGATAGGCGTGATCGAGCATCGGGGTCTTATACCAGTTGTCCACAACGACGTCCGCGTCCTCGAACGCCGTTTTCACGTCGCCCTTGCGGATGAGCACCTCGTCGGAAATGTTTCCCTTGCGCGGGATGGGGTACTCTCGGTGGAGCACCGGCGCGTCCTCGCGCAGCATATCGGCAGGGCTGTCATAGCTCTCCAGCGGTTCATATTCGACCTCGATGAGCGACACGGCCTTCTCGGCAGTCTTGAGATCTTCCGCCGCCACGAGAGCGACGGGGTCGCCCTCATAAAACACCTCGTCCTTAGCAATGACGGGCTTATCGTGAATCATGCCGCCGTAGCCGTTCTCGCCGGGAAGATCGTCTGCGGTCATCACGATCGCAACGCCCGGCAGCGCCGCAGCTTTGGATGTATCGATGCGAAGGATCTTCGCGTGGCCGTAGGGCGGGTAGAGCGCCTTGGCATGGAGCACATCCCGCCGGTGAACGACGAGATCAGCGGTATACTGTGCCGCCCCCGTCGCTTTCGCCAGTGCGTCGGGGCGCTGCATGCGCTGGCCGACATAGTGTAATTCGTGCATGGAAGCGCCTCCTGTCAAGCGTCCTTGCGAACGGCGGTCACGACGATCTCCACAAGCGCTTCTTCCTTTGCCATCTTGGCCTGCACCGTGGCGCGGGCAGGTTCACAGCCGGGCGTGACCCAGCTCTCCCAGACCTCGTTCATATCGTCAAAATCGCGGATGACATCCTTGAGGAACACCTGGGCAAACAGAATGTGCTCCTTATCCGAGCCATACTTGGCAAGCACGTTGTCAATGATCTTCAGCACACCGGCGGTCTGCGACTTCACGTCATCGCCGCTGGGAATGTCCGGGTAAGAGCCCGGCATGCAGGTACGGCCTGTCATGTGAATGATGCCGTTGCACTCCGTAGCAACGCTCAGCCGGCCGTTTCCCTCATAGTGTTTGACTTCCATTGTTGTTGTCCCCCTTCTTGGATTTGTTGCTTTTGTCTCTTTTCTTATTTCTTTTCGCCGCGCAGGCGTTTTGCCGAGAGCCGGACGGCCTCTACGATCTTTTCATACCCGGTGCACCGGCAGAGATTGCCGGAAAGCGCCACGCGGATCTCCTCCTCGCTCGGGTTTGGATTAACACTTAGCAGCGCGATCGTCGTGAGCACCATGCCGGGTGTGCAGTAGCCGCACTGCACCGCGCCTGCATCCACGAACGCCTGCTGCACCGGATGGGGAGAGGAAAGCGTGCCCACGCCCTCGATCGTTGTGATCTCATGTCCCTCAGCCATGGCGGTGAGATAAATGCACGAGCGAATGGCCACGCCGTCGAGCAGTACGGTGCACGCACCGCAGTCGCCCGTACCGCATGCCTTTTTTGTGCCGGTCAGACAGAAGGTATTGCGCAGCGTGTCAACGAGCACCTCGTCGGCCTCCGCCTCGCAGGAAACACTTCTTCCGTTGAGAACAAATGAAACTTTCATGCTCTCTCTCCTTTCGCATCGGCCAGCGCCATCGAAAGCGCCCGGACGACCGCCGGGCAGACGGCGTCCTGCTTGTAGGTTTTGTAATAGCTCTCGCGAAGCTTTGCCTCCGCGGGATACGTCACTGCGGCAAGAGCAAGCGCCTCCTCCGGTGTTTTACCGACGAGAAGCCCCTCCAGTTCCGCAGCGTGGACGACCGTGGGGTTGAGCGCGCCGAGGCTCAGGGAGACTTCCGCAATACGTTCCCCGTCGAGCCGCACGCGGCAACCGATGAGAATTTTGCCGATATCCTGCGCCTTGCGCCGGGAAAGCCGGCAGTAGCCTGTCCCCTCTCCCGGCCGGAGCGCCGGGATCTCAATGGCCGTGACAAGCTCGTCGCTCTCACGTATGGTCTTGTAGGTCGAAACGAAAAAAGCATCCAGCGGAACGCGCCTCTCGCCGCGGTTTGACGCAAGAACGGCGCTCGCGCCGAGCGCGAAGAGCATAGTTGTACAATCCGCCGCAGGAGCGGCCGTGCAGATATTCCCCACCGGCGTCGCCACCGCGCGGATGGCGGGGCTCGCCAGATGCAGCACCGCCTCGCGCAGCCCCCGGTACAACCGGAGGACATCGCTTGCAAGCAGCTCGTTATAGGTAACGCCGGACGCCAGACGCACCGTATCGTCAGAGGCGGCAATCTCGTGCCGTTCCGGAATAGCGTCCAGCGAGAGGATGACGGCAGGAGCGGTCTTTTTCTGTGTCAGCCGCAGCACGGCGTCCGTACCGCCGGCGACGATCATGGCATCCTGCTTATACTGTGTCAGCAGCGCCAAAGCCTCCTCCTGCGTGGAGGGTCTGAGAAATAACATGTCCATCCGTTTCCCGCTCCTTTTCTATCTCTGCGGAGAATAAACTATTCATACCGCCGGAATTTTTGCGTTAATTATACAGCAGTACAGGCAAATTACCAGTCCAAAAAAACATACCGCTCTGTAGCGATTTTTTGTGCTAAAGTGCAATTGTTCTGTTTTTTGAAACTCTGTTTTTTTCATAGCGGATTTTGCCGTGTACTTTAATTTCATTTTTTGAAATAGGATTTTAAAAAGGATAAACGGTTCCAAAAATCTCTTGAAAATTTTGTGGAAATCGTATAATATAAAAACAACGAAAATCGACAGAACGGAGAGAAAGTGATGGCTGGAAAAGAAGGAGGCAATCTTTCCTCAGATAAATTGTTCCGAATCATCGAATGTCTGGCGGCAAACCGGTTGCCGAACCGGCTGACAGATCTCGCTGACAAGCTCGATATGCCGCAGCCGACGCTACTGCGCTATCTCAAGACACTGTGCGCGCAGGGCTACGCCTACCATGACGATGTGACCGGCTGTTACGCGCTCACATGGAAGATCTGCCGTCTGGCCGATTCGATAAAATCCAATCTTTCGCTGCGCAGCATTGCCTCGCCGTTTTTGAACCACGCGGCCAACGTCATGAACGCCGGAACGCTCCTCGCCATTGAGCAGGATCGAGGCGTTTTGTATCTGGATTTTGTGGATAATCCCCGCTGGATGATGAAAACGATGCTCCGCATCGGGAAAAACGCCCCCATCCACACGACAGCCTCCGGCAAAGTGCTGCTCAGCTCGTTTTCATACCGCAAGGTTGAGGAGATTGTTGCCGAAAAGGGGCTTGAACGGCTGACGGAGAATACGATTACCACCCCGGAAAAGCTCTTTGGAGAGCTTGCACTCATCCGCAAGCGCGGCTACGCCGTGGATGACGAGGAATGTGAGATCGGCCACCGGTGCATCGCCGTACCGATCTATGACTATTCCGGCAACGTGGCCGGGGCGATCAGCGCGTTTGACAACATTGAGCGCGTCACCGACCGGCGCATCGAAACCGTGCTCCTCCCTGAGCTGAAGCGTACCGCGCGGGAGATCTCCCTCCGACTCGGGTATACACCGGACGAAATGCCGTAAAAAAGCCAACCCCGTCACCTTTTTTAAGGCCGCGGGGTTGGCTTTTCTTTGCATGGATTGTCCAAATACGCTAAAAGCTGCCAACGGGGAACTCTCTCTGCCGCAAATGCCGTCAGCCAGAATTCCCCATTGACACGTTTTACATTTTGATGTTCTTCGCGGATGGGTACATATCCTCCATCGTCTGCTGCGCAGCTGCGAACACTTGCTCCGCCCTCCGAATATCCAGTGCCTCTGTACCCGCGCGAAACAGGGTAAAATACATGCGTCAAGTGCGCGCCGGAGCGGTACGAGGAAACGCCGGACAACATGGCGGAATAAGTCCCGCCCCCGCGGCTCGTTGAGATGTGGCCCAAAAAAATTAGACAAAAAACAGGAAAAAATTATTCAAGCTACCAAAAGGGCTTGCCGTCTGTGAATTGCAGGTGGCAAGCCCTTCAGTTTTGCCTTGATCCTGCGGTTGTTGTAGTAATCCAGATAATCAAGGAGTTCCTGTTTGAAGTGTTCCATAGACTGAAACTCTTGTAAGTACAGCAGTTTACTTTTGAGTAAGCCAAAGAAGTTTTCGATTACCGCATTGTCCAGACAATTCCCCTTGCGGCTCATGCTCTGCCGGATGTCCTTCTCGCGGAGCATCCGCTGATACTGCCAGTGCTGATATTGCTAGCCCTGATCAGAGTGAAGAATCAGGTGTGTTCCGTCCGGGATCTTTGCAAACGCCTCGTCCGGCATGGTTGTCACCATACTCAGCGCAGGACGATTCGAGATAGTATAGCTGACCAGATCGCTGCTGTGCAGATCGAGAATCGGGGACAAATACAGTTCCTCCCCAAACAGGCTGAACTCGGTCACATCCGTGACCCATTTTTGATTCGGCTTGTCCGCATGGAAATCCCGATTCAGCAGATTTGGAGCAATTTTACCTACTTCTCCCTTGTAAGAACAGTACTTCTTCATTCTGACACGGCAAACCAAACCCGGCTCCTTCATGAGCCGCTGCACAGTCTTATGATTTAAGGGCAACTTGCGGTTACTCAGCTCTGCCGTGATACGGCGGTAGCCGTACCGCCCCTTATTTTCATGGTATATTGCCGTGATTTCTTCTTTGACAGATTCGTATTTATCTGCGCTATTCATTCGTTTCAGATGATAGTAGAAGGTCGCGCGGGGCAGTTGAGCGATTGAGAGAAGAATCTCCTGGAAATGTCTTTGCCTCAGCTCTTGAACTACCTGCGTTTTCTGCGCTGGCATCGCTCGTCTTCCAAAACCAAGTCTTGCAAGTTTTTAGGTATTCTAACTCAGCACGCAGCCGCTGGACTTCTGCCAGCAGATCTTCTTCCACCTCTTTCGGCAGCTGCTTCGGCGGACGTCCCTCGCTGCTGCGGCCCCGCCGCTCGATGGCAAACCCTTTCGGCCCTTCTTCCAGATAGATTCGCTCCCATACGGCAACACGCTTGTCATCGCTGATTTCAAACTGCCTTGCCGTCTCGCGATAGCTAATCCTTTCTTTCTGCATCGTTTTTACGACCAGCTTCTTAAATTCCGGGGTGTATCGTTTGTTCCGTACGCCTTTTGGCACAGAAATGCCCCCGCTGACGCTTTTGTCGTTGGACGATTCCCGCTGACAACTTTTTAAGTATTTCCGCCTGTTTCGCCGTACTGTATAATAGACCGGTCAAAAAGAAAACGAGGTGAAACCCTTGACAGACGAAAAGACCGCCGCGGCGCTTGCCGCGCACTCCGAGCGCGCCGTTGCCGACGTGATCGCGCGCTATTCCCGGCATCTCTATACCGTGGCCGCCGCCGCGCTCCGCGGTGTCGGCACCGAGCAGGACGCGGAAGAGGCCGCGGCGGATGCGTTCGTATATTTATGGGAGCATCCGGAAAAGTTCGATCCCCGCCGTGGCTCGCTCAAGACATGGCTTTCGGTCGTGGCGCGCTCGCGCGCTCTCGACCGCAGTCGGGAGATATTGCGCTGCCGCGCCGTATCGCTCGAGGAGATCGAGCTGGCCGACCCGCTGGGCGTGCCGGAGACGCTGCTCGCCGGGGAACGGCGCGCCGCGCTCGCCGCGGCGGTGGACGCGCTCGCAGAGCCGGACCGCGAGATACTGCTCCGGCGCTACTATTTCGGGCAGAAGCCGCGCGAGATCGCCGCGGCGCTCGGCCTGGACAAAAAGCAGGTGGACAACCGGCTGTATCAGACAAAGCGGCGGCTGCGCGCGAGCGTGACCGGCGCGGAAGGAGAGTAATATGCGCTCATTCAGCGAGGAAAACTACCGTAACATTCAGAGCTTATTTACCGAAAAAACCGGCGTGCCGCTCCGAAAACGCCGCGTCGCGCGCGCTGCGCCGTTCGCACTTGCCGCGGCGTTGCTCGCGGCGCTCCTCACCGTAACGGCGCTCGCCGCCGACCTCTTCTCGCCGCTTGCCGGGGACGATCTCGCGCTCGGCGCGGTGTACGAGGGGGACGGCGTCGTATCGGTGCATGTGGAAAACCGCTCGGACAAGGAGCTGAAATTCCAGGAGCAGCTCCGCCTTCTGCGCTGGGATACGTCCGAGGAGATCGCGCCGAAGCGCGGCGCGGCCGTGCGCTTTGCGAACACGGCGTTCGCGCCGCACACCGAGGGCGTGATGACGCTCGATCTGTCCCGCGCTTACGATCTCGCGGCGCTGGACGAACCGCTCGCGCAGGGCGGATACTATCTCGTTTTGACGAACAGCAATTTTGTGTTCGGTCAGGACTGGATCTGCTTCATCCATGCCGCCGCGCCGGAAGAGACCGGGGAAACGGCGGGAGCCGTACCGGAGAAAACGCCAGAGCCCACCGCCGCACCCCTCGCCCCCGCGGAGACGGACGCGGAGCTTACCGCCCGTGTGGAGGAAACGCTGCGGCCATATTTTGCAATGACCGGCGACGTGGCGCAGCGCCGCGCCCGCAGCGCGGAGTACTACGCCGCGTGCTCCGAGCTTCTCACGCCGCTGGGGACGCGCGTGGCGCGCCCCGCCCCGTCGGATCTTGTCATCGGCGATGCGGAGGAGGGCGTCATCTTCGATCCCGCCGCTCCCGCGGACGCGCAGCACCTTCTCACGGGCGAGAACTATACGACGCTCGACGCTTACGGCCTGCCGGTCGGCGGCGCGCCGGGCGAGGAAGCGCTCGTCCTCTCCGCGCTCGTGGCGCAGCGCGCGGGGGATACGGACGGCGGCGCGCCAATCCCGGTCGTGTACCTGTTCACGTATTTCCGCGAGGACGTCGAAAACGCGGACCATCTCTTCGTCCACGGCCAGCTCGTGCCGCTTTCGGAGGTCGAAGACCGGCGCGTGTACGAGGACGAGCGGTACGTCTGCTACGAGCTTTCGGAGTATTTCTATACGGACGTGCAGACCCACGTGGAGACGCTCTGCGAGCAGCGGGGGGATGTGTGCTGGAACGACGCCGCGCGGCAGCGCGTGCAGAAGATCTACGATTACTACACCAGCGCCGAAACACTCGCCAGGCTCGTCCGGCATCTTGCCGCATGACCGGAGGAGCGAAAACGATGTCAACGGGAACCGTCCCCGTTGACATCGTTTGAAACGAAAACAGCCGGAGGGAATTTCCCTCCGGCTGTTTGTATGCAGTTGGAATCAGTCTTTTTCGTCCTCGTCGTCTTCATCGTCGAAAACGACTTCCTCGACGGCGGCGTTTTCAAAGTCGATGACTTCGCCGCACTCCGGGCACTCGAAGGAGCCCGCGTCAAGCGTGTCCTCGTCCACGGTCAGCTTAAAGCCGCAGCCCGGGCACTCCACGGAGTAGAAGACGGTGTCGTCTTCGTCCTCGTCGTCGTACTCTTCGTCCTCGTCGTCTCCGCCGCAGCAGGAGCAGGGGCTCTCATAAAACTCGTTTTCGAGCTCGGCGAGATCTTCGTTGATCTCCTCCACGCCGTCGGTCAGATCGACCAGCGCGTCCTTCGTGTCCGCGAGATCGAGAGAAAGATCTTCCAGAATGTCGATAATGACATGGAACAGCTTTCCCTGGCCGCCGTCCTCCTGAATGCCCATACCTTCGGCAAGACCCTTCAGATAGGCCACTTTTTCGGATGTTGTCATAAGAAACCCTCCCTTTGTTGATGGTTGGACGTTATTGCAGGACTTCTCAGCCCTTGGCGCGCTCGAGATACTCGCCGGTGCGGGTGTCGATCTTGATGCGCTCGCCCTCTTCGAGGAACAGGGGCACCTTGATCTCCGCGCCGGTCTCCAGCTTGGCGGGCTTGGTGGCGTTGGTGGCGGTGTTGCCGGCGAAGCCGGGGTCGGTCTCGGTGATGACCAGCTCAACGAACGTCGGGGGATCGACCGCGAACACCTTGCCCTTGTAGGAGCTGACGGTGCAGACCATGTTTTCCTTCACGAAGCGGAAGCTGTCGGAGAGCATGCTCTCGTCGATGGGCTCAAGCTCGTAGGTTTCGGGATCCATGAAGTAGTAAAGGTTGCCGTCGTTGTAGCTGTACTCCATGCTGCGGCGCTCGACGAACGCTTCCTCGAACTTCGCGGTGGGGTTGAAGCTGGTCTCGACGACAGCGCCGGTGATGACGTTCTTCATCTTCGTGCGCACGAACGCCGCGCCTTTGCCGGGCTTGACGTGCTGGAACTCGACGACCTGCATGACCTGGCCGTCCATTTCAAAGGTTACTCCGTTGCGAAAATCGCCTGCGGAAATCATAGGAAACTCCTCCTCGTATGTGAATAAATTATTTGTATCCACTATTTAGCGGAAATATTTTATACTATAGAGCGCCATATTGCAAGCTTTTCTTGCGCACAAGACTGCTGCGCGGCGGTTTTTCTTCCGCTTCCAGATACCGGATCTCCGGGAAAGGTTGCTTTTTCAGTAGTTTTACGCTATAATACCTCTGTTATGCCATACTCTTACGGGGGCTAAGTCAAAAATGAAAAAAATCCGCTTTGCAATATGCGCTCTTATCGCCGCGCTCGCGCTGGGGCTCGTCTCGCCCGCGGCCATGGCGATCGACGATCCGGGGATCGACACGACGTACGCCGCCGTGCTCCTCGCCGAGGACGGTGACCAGGAAACGGTCCTCTATACGAAAAATGCCGACGAGCGGCTCTATCCCGCCTCGCTCACGAAGGTGATGACCGTCCTTCTCGCCGTGGAGGATATCGAGTCCGGCAAGATCGCTCTCTCCGACCCGGTCACGGCGCAGCCGGGATTTGATTTTGATATGATCGTCGGCGGCAGCAGCGTGTACATCATGCAGCAGGAGACGATGACGCTCGAAAGCCTTCTCTACTGCGCGATGGTCGCCTCGGCCAACGACGCCTGCAACGTGATCGCGCAATACGTCAGCGGCTCGATCTCCGATTTCGTCGCGCGCATGAACGCCCGCGCCGCGGAGCTCGGCTGCACCGGCACGAACTTCACGAACACCCACGGCCTGCCCGACGCGAACCACTATACGACCGCCTGGGACTTTTCTCGCATCGTGCACGAGGCTGCCAAGCACGAGCTTTTTATGACGATCGCCAGCACCATCAACTACACCGTGCCGGACACGAACGTTTCCTCCGAGCGCGTTCTGGAGAGCACGAACTCGCTCGTCAACCCCACGAACCCTCTCTATCCGGGCGACTGGGGCTATGAATACGCCAAGGGTATCAAGACCGGCCACACGAACGACGCCGGATACTGTCTCGCCTCCAGCGCGGAAAAGGACGGCGTGAAGCTCCTTTCCGTCGTGCTCAAATCGGAGGCGTATCAGCAGGACGACGGCAGCTGGTACTACGGCAACTTTGCCGACACGCGCACGCTCTTTGAGTGGGGCTTCAACAACTTCAGCTATCAGGACGTTCTCAAATCCACCGAGACCGTGACGGAGGTTCCCGTTGCGATGGGCGCGGACGCCGATACCGTTACGGCCCGCCCGAGCACGACCATCCGCGCCTTCCTGCCGAACGACGTCGACCTGACGGCGGTCGAGCGGACGATCACCCTCTCGCCGGACGTCGCCGCGGACGGACTGACCGCGCCGGTCAGCGCGGGACAGGTCGTCGGCGAGATCAGCGTGATCCGTGACGGCGTGGTGCTCGGCACCTCGCCGCTCGTCACGACCACCTCGGTCGATCTCTCGCGCGTGGAGTACATGAAGGATCAGCTCCGCGAAACGCTGCGCACGCCGGGCGTCATTCTCGCGTTCTGGGCGCTGGTGCTGCTCTTTGCCGCGTACATTTTCGTTGTGGTGCGCTACCGCTCGAAGCGCCGCGCGTACCAGAAGCGGCTGGAGCTCGCGCGCACCATCCGGCTCGATATGGAGGACGACGAGGAAGAGCTGCGGCATGAGCGCCGCGTCCGCGCCACGACCGGCGCGCCGCGCAGCCGCCGCCGCGAGGACGTGATGCTCACGCCCGACTCCGCCGTGGACGAGCCGACGCGCGTCACCGGCCATAGCGCCGGAGGACGAACCGACCCGCCCGGTGCCGGACGCGAAGGAAGCGAAGGACGCCCCCGGCCGCGACGCCACGCGGGACTACTTTGAAGAGTTCTTCGGGAAAAAGTAAATTATATAAGCACATAAGAAAAGTATCTGCCCCGCGAAAACCGCGGGGCAGATGCTTTTTGTGCGGGAAGGGAAAACGGAGTTCTCGCCTCCAGACGATCCTTATTCTATTTCGATGTTTTTGACGCCGTGCGCCAGAATGATGTTGATCAGCTCGTTGCGCGAATAGTTGCTTTCCGCGGCGATGCGGTCCAGCTCTGCGAGCGTGTCCTCCCGCAGGCGGACGGTAATGATCCGGCTTCCGTCCTCACCCCGGCGCTTTATTACCAAAGGTTCGTTTTTCAACACTGCACACCCCTCAATCTATGTTGATTTTACGATTGACGAGCATTACATAGTATGCTACAATTTAATAGCTATTATGATAGCGAAATGTAATACAAAGAGGGGTGCGGAAAAATGAAAAGACTTCTGACATTATTTTCGGCGCTGATTATTTTGGGGATTTTGTGCGGCTGTGGCGGTGCAGCGACCGAAACAGCAGAGGAGGAAATTGACCTCACAAGAACGACGGCTGCGGTGCAAAATGCGCTGGACGGAGCGGCGTATATCGTCACGGAGAGCGAGTGCTATCCGTTTACTTCCGGTCTGCGCGAAGGTTATGTGACGCCGGATCGAAATAATGTGGTAATGCTGACGGAGAGTGGAGAGCTTTCCTATTCCAACGCGGCGATGGAGAACATCGTGGAGGTAAGCGGCAGCGTTGCGTCTGTGTCCGACATCCGGAACGATGGGTTCTTTTATACGAGCGAGGATTCTATTACGTATCGCGTGCGGTTCGGCGCAGAGGAGAACGATAAGCTCGGAGAGGACGTCCGCTATACCGTGGCGAAACATACGACAAGCGTACTGTATGCGACTACGGAGGGAAAAATCTTCCTGCTCGGCTGCGATACGGCGGATAAAGTCCGCATAGGGACTTTTGAAGATCGAGTGACCGTATGGGAGGTCTCAGACAACGGCGGCATCGCCGTTTGGCTTTTGAACGAGGGCAAACAGTACACGCCCGTAATATATAACAGCGGGGATAAGAAGACCTGCGAACCCTATTCCTCCAATTACCCTGGCTTTAGTGCGGAGCTGTCCAAGGATCAGAAAATGGTTGTTTTGGGAAGTTATTACAGCAATACGGTGTATTTTGCCAAAGAGGGGGAAGAGGCGGTAAAGGTTTCTTTGCCGGACGATCTATTTCTGCCGATTTTCTATTCCGAAAAAGGCCGTATCCGGGACACGAACACAGAGGATGTCCGTGCCGTATTCTTCAATGTGGACGCGAAGTCTGGGACAAATTTTTATGGCATGACGCTTGATGGAGAAAAGGAGCGGCTGCTGACAAATACCGCATGGACGCTGGTGGAAAACGGCAACGTCATATATCTGGACGACGATGAAAACCTGTATATTGCAGCGGTGAGTGCGGCGGGGCTTGAAGAGGGGAAAAAGATCTCCGGCGGCGTAGATCGGGTTCGGATGCCGCTGAACGGGAGGTATGTTTATTTCACCAGAAATGCCGACAACGGTGTGGCAACGCTGTGTGTATACAATGTGGAAAAGGACAGCGTGCAGAAAATAGCTGACGAGTGTGCCGATAAGCTCTGCGTCAGCACGGACGGTGCTGCGGTTTTCTATTTCAAAAATACGGCAAACGTGAAAGATACATATTCCATATCCTATGGAGACCTGTACGGCTGGACATATTCCGAGGAGAATGCAGAGAGCGTCAAGATTGCCAGCGACGTGCTGATTGACAGCCTGACAAGCTTTCTGGCATCGGGAGAAGTGGAGAAGGATTGTTTCGTTTTTGAGCGCTTCAATGCCAGAACAAAAAAAAGACGAAACGGCATGCATATCTTACGATCTGGTGCGCTGGAACGGGACAGAGACAGAAAAGGTACAGTCGGAACTGTATAAAGACATCGCGTAAAAATGTAAAGGGCGGGAGCTGATATTCAGCTCCCGCCCTTTACTTTGGGAACGAACTCGGCGTAAGCCGAGATGAAAGGAGTGCGAATCTTACAGATACCGGTCCAGCGCTTCTCTTGCCTTGTCCCAACCGGTGCGGGCGCGGTTGATGAGCTCGGCGACGTCGCCGGTCCATTCCGGCGCGCCGGGGAGAACGCGGCGGCGCGGCAGATCGCCGCTATTCCAACGCTCGATCACGCTGCGGTACTGCGCGCGGGCGTTCTTCACGCTGTCTTCCCACGAGAGATAGATCTTCTCGGAGGCCGTCTCGCCGATGCGGGCGAAATACGCACGGTCCGCGCCCTCGCGCAGCAGCGCCGCGGCGAGACCGTCGCCGTTTTCGGGAATGAGGATGCCGGTGTCGCCGTCGGTGATGCCCTCGGCGGCGCAGCTGCCTTCAATGAGCACGCTGCCGAGCGAGCACGCTGCCGCCTCGCGCACGACGAGGCCGTTCGTGTCGAACGTCGAGGGGAAGAGCAGCAGATCGGCGCGGGTATACCATGCGCGGATCGTGTCGCGGTCGCGCTCGGTGCCGGTGAAGCGGCAGAGGTCGGCGAGACCGAGCTGCGCGGCGTATTCCTCCACGGCGGGGCGGTCCTGCCCGTCGCCGACGAACACCATGCAGAAATCGCCGCCGGCGTCGCGCACCTTTTTGAGCCCGTCGAGAATGATGCGCAGCCCCTTGTACCACATGATGCGCCCGATGAACAGGTATACCGGCTTGTCGGCGGGCAGCGCCCATTTTCTGCTCAGCGCGTCCACGGCCTCCGGGGATGCCTTGCCGCGCGGGAGATCGACGCCGTTCGGCATGACGATGTAGTCGCCCGCGTAGCCGAGAGAGCGGAGATTTTCTCCCGCGCCGCGGCTCACGACCCATACCTCGTCACACGCGGAAATGTTGCTTACCAGGAGCTTCACCGCCGCGTCCTGCAGCGTTTTGCCGCGGACGGCCTTGGCGATGTCGATATCGAATTTGGTGTGATAGGTGAACACGACCGGCTTATCGATCGCCTCGCGCAGACTGCGCGCGAGCAGCGTGGAGACGATCGGGCAATGCGTGTGGATGATGTCAAAGTCCATCGCCGCGAGCTCCGCCACGGCCGCCGGGGCGAACGGGTTTCCGGCGCGGTAGCCGGTCATCTTCGTCGTGTCGATGCTCGGATAGCGCACGACAGGGAACAGGTAATCGTCCACGACGCCCGGATACTCCGGCGTTGCCACGGCGCAGAGCCCCTCGGTCTCGGTGAGGATCTTCGCATAGTTCACCACGGCGTTCGCCACACCGTCCACGACCGGCGGGAACGAGTCGTTCATCAGACAGACGTTCAGCCCCTCGCCGCCGTCCGGACGGCGGCAGCCCTGCGCGGGCCGCTTGCGACCCAGCAGCGCCGGGGCCGGCCGCGCCGTTCCGCCCTGCCGGGCGAGCTTGCGCGCCGCCGGTTCGGCAAATGCCGCGGCGAGAGCGGCTCCGCCGCCGGCAAGCTCGAGCAGCGCGTCCGCCGTGACGATCTGCCAGGGATCAACGCCCTTGTGCTCCGCCGCGGCCTCGACGAGCGCCACGGCGAGATCGATGTAATCGCCCTTTTCCGCGTCGAGCCGCTTGGCGAGCGCCGGGAGCTGCTTTTCGCAGAGCGTGCGCAGACTCACGCTCTCCCCGGCGGAGGCGGCGTCCGACAAAAGCGAGAGCGCCTTCGTCTCGTCCCAATCGCAGTCCACATAGTATTTCGTGCCGCGCAGCCCGTAGAGGAAGCGCTGCATATCGTAATATCCGGCGCGCAGGTTTTCCCGGCTCTGCGCCGGTTCAAATTCGAGCGTGCTGCCGAGATCGGCCGTCGGCTCGACGGTATAGACGCGCGTATCCTCCGGGATCTTCACCGAGCGCTCCACGCCGATGCCGAACAGCCGCAGCGCGAGAATGTCCTTGTAGCCGTGCTCAATGAGCACGTGCAGCGGCAGCACGTCGCGCAGACCGCCGTCGGCGTAGCGCTTGCCGCCGAGCTTTTCGCTGCGGAACACCGGGAGATAGGCGCTTGCGAGCAGCATGTCGCAGAGCGTGCCCTCCGGCAGGTCCTTCGCGCGCAGCTCGAGCAGCTTCCCGTCCGAAAGGGAGAACGTGTCGATGAAAAGCTCCACGGGAGATTCGCGCACCGTTTTCTCGTCCACGACCTGCGATATCCACTTGCGCAGCGGCGTAACGTCAAAGCCGCGGTTTTTTATCACTTCGAACATCTGCTGCGCCACGTTGTCGAGCTCGTCGAGCTTCACGTCGCCCTTCAAAAGGCGCGACATCGTCTCGTCGTCCACGTCCATGACCTGCGAATAGCGGATGTTTTCCCAGATGTTTTCCGCCTTTTCCAGATCACCCATCACGATGAGCGAGCCGTTGAGCGCGCCGACGGAGGTGCCCGCGACGGCGGCGATCTTCACGCCCGCCTCACGCAGCGCCTTCCATGCGCCGATCTGGTACGCGCCCTTCGCTCCGCCGCCTTCGAGCGCGAGAGCGTAGGAGCGGGAGGTGTCGATGCGTAGTTTCATAGGGGATACGTCCTCCTTCCAAAATGTATAAAGGAAAAATTTTAAATTCTTGCCGCGCAGCCGAGCTCTTCGGCGAGCGCGTTGAGCGTATCGCGCAGCGCCGGAGCTACCGGCACGCCGTTCGCCGCGCTCTCGGCGGCGCGGCGCTCCTCCGGCTCGCCGGGGAGCAAAATCTCGCCGCCCGGCTGCGCCGGGGTGAGAGAAGTGACGCGCGAAAGGCTCTCCTCGCACAGAGCTTCAAACGTTTCGAGCGGCAGGAAGCGCTTTATATCCACGCAGCCGAAGATGTGCCCCGTTCCCGCCGGGCGCGAGAGATCGGAGAGAAGCCCCGTGCCGCCGAGAGCGCCGCTGCCCGTGAGCACGGCGCAGAGAAGCTCAATGAAGATCGCAAGCCCCGACCCCTTTGCGCCGCCGGCGGGAAGGAGCGTGCCGCCGTCGAGCACGGCGGCGGCGTCGGTCGTGGGCGCGCCGTGCGCGTCCAGCCCCCAGGTCTCAGGGATCGGCGTGCCGTTCAGCGCGGCGTAGCGGATCTTGCCGCGCGCTGCGGTGGAGAGCGCCATATCGAGCGCGAGGGGAGCCTTCCCCTCGCCGCGCGGCAGTGCCAGCCCGACCGGGTCGGTGCCGAGAAGCGGCTGCGCCGCGCCGTGCGGCGCCATGGCGCTGGCTGCCGAGGAAATGTTGAAAGCGAAAAAGCCGCGCCGCGCCGCGGGGATGGCGTACCATGCGCCCGTGCCGAAATGGTTGGAGTTTGCCACCGCTACGAACGAAACGCCGTATTCTGCGGCGAGCTCTTCCGCCTTATCGGATGCCTTCCGCCCGGCGAGCTGGCCGAGACCGTTCTGCGCGTCGAGCCGCGCCGTGCCGCCGGATTCCATCGTGAACGGCATCGGAACATTGCTTGCCGTCGCGCCCGAGCGGAGCCGGGCAATGTACTGCGGCAGACGCAGCAGCCCGTGCGACGTGACGCCCCGGCATTCGGCAAAGAGAATACTGTCGGTCAAAAGCGCAGCATCGTCCGCCGAAAGCCCCGCCGCGCGGCAGAGCGAAACGGAAAAATCGCGCAGTGCGGCGGTCTCGATGCGCTCGCTCATACGCGAACCTCCGCTTCGGCGACAAGCCCGCGCCCCTCGCCGCGGGCGAGCTGGCGCGCTTCGGGCAGATACCGCTCCAGCATTTCCATCACGATGGCGGCCTGCTGCGCCATGCGCGCGGCGTCCGCCTCCGTCGGCAGTGAGCCGTGGGCGGCGAGAGCGCTGTTGCCGATCTTGAGATACACCGGCGCGCAGCAGCGCACGATCTCGGGCGCTTCGTAGGTGCGGATGAATCCGCCGGAGCCCTCCGGACAGTCGGTGTGGACATCGAGCGGAACGGAAACGCTCGCGCGCAGCGCGCAGAGCATATCGAGCGCAAGATCGCGCACGGGGTTGATGCTGTCCGCGCCGCACTGCTCGAGCAGCCGGAACGATGCGCCGTTGCCGTGGCCGCAGTGGGCGCTCGCCTTGAGCACCGTGTCCGCGGGCAGCTCGCCGGTTTTCCGCGCCTCGCTGAGCACCCAGAGCAGTCCCTCGTCGTATACGAGCAGCCCCCGGATGCCGAGATCGCACACGCGCTTCGCGTCCTCAAGCGCGCGGACGAGCTGTTCCTCGCCGCGCAGCCGGTAGCCGATGACGGCGCCCTGCCGCGAAAGGCGCGTGGCGGAGGTGTCATACGCGGCCCGCGGGCCGATCGACACGGTGAGCGCAGCGCCGCTGTCGCGGCAGAGCGCGGCATATTCGAGGAGCTCCGCGCGCGTATGGCGGAACGCCCCGAGCGTTTCGTCGATGCGGTTGACCGTGACGCCGAAACGCTGCGTTTCGCGCAGCAGCGCCTTTGCCGCGGCAAAGGTGTTCACCGTGGGGATCTCCACGCCGAACTGCGCACCGCCGGGAAATGTCGCCTCCGAGGTCGGAAGAGCGTGCAGATCGCCTCCCGGCAGACCCAGAGCGCGCAGAAACGCTCTTGATTTATCCATCATAACGGCATCGCTCCTTGTTCTAAGAGATACAGAAAAAGTATACCGCATTTTTCCGCCGTTGAAAAGACCTTGACGGGGAAAACCCTTCCGCCGCAGCAAAACGGAAACGGAGGGGTTTTGCCGTGTGCCGATAAGACAGTAGTTTGAGAAAACTACAAAATCGGCATCTGCTAAGCAGGATTGGACAACAAAACAGACGGCACTCAGCTTCGGCTGGGTGCCGCCTGTTTTTGTACATTTAAGGGTTGAAAATCACTTATTTTTCTCTCTGTGGGGCATTGTTCAAAAGCGAGCATATCAGACTTCGTTTATTCGCATGGAATAGAATGGAGACGCGGGAATAGTCACATTTCAACATACCGGTTACACGGATCAAAACCCCGTTCGATGGTGAAGTCGTTATTCTTGACGGCATATATTTTCACTGGCTAGTACAGCGGTGATTTTATTCGCAGAAAACAGGATGAAATTAAAAGACAAAAAAGATACGCGTTTGCCAAGAAAAATAACCTGCACGGATTGAGATTGCCATATAAAGCAGGTAAAATCAGTTTGTAAACACAGAAACGCCATGCCAGAGTGGGGGTATCAAGGATGGAACAAGAGCGAAAGCCAAACGATTTCTTTGAGAAAGCAAGGTCTCTAACAAAGAATACTACGCAGGCAGTTTCAGATGTTGCTTCTGGTATTGCAGAAAATACCAGAACTGCCGTTGCTTCGACTGTCGAAAAGGTAAATATGGCAAGAAACGAAAAGAAGGCCTCTGCCGAAAAAGCACATAAAGAAAAATTTACTACAGCGATACTCCCACTAAATGGCACCGAAGCAGAGACATTTATCTATGCTCTTGGAGATTCGCCAATTACACTTACAGCAAGAAAAATAAATCAAATCAAAGATACATTCCCTGTTCCCCGTGAACAAGTGATACTTTGGGCAGATGCTGAATTTGACCTTCGCCCAAGTGGTATTGTCGTTACGAATAAAGGTGTGTTTATTAGAACCAATGTGTCGATACTCGACGGCAAAATCGGTATCGGCAATTTTGCACTCAATGATTTAGATGGAGATGAACAACAGGCTTATTTACAACATCAAGCGCAATATCATAGTGGAAAATCGGTTTTACTCTTTTACAGTTGGGACGATTTTGATGCAAATTGGTTTGCTGGTGAATCTGAGATTGAGAACAAGGCTTTGCTGGTCGAGCCTCAATGTTCAAAAACCTTTGTTGAAGTTTGCCGAAATCAAACCGCACAAGCTGCATACAATGGCACAGTATCTTTGGATTTGGGTGAAGTAGATTCTAATCTCAATGAAGAAACAATTAAGACGAGTGTTGCGGCTGGAGCAGCGGTTGAATCTTCACAAATTGCGATTTTTGCAGAGCAAAAATCCAACATTAACACTCCCGCGGGACATGGAGAGATGGCGGAAGAAGCTATCACTATATTGGATAAGCTGCATGGCCTCGACGCAAAAGTAGTCGGACGTGACAATGCCAAAGATGGAGCTGACCGACAAATAGGGGATATTTTCATCCAGACAAAATACTATAACTCTGCATGTGGCTCTCTCGAAGCCTGTTTTAATCCGGAAACTGGGCAGTACCGCTATATGAGCGAGGGAAAACCCATGCAACTTGAAGTACCAAAAGACCAGTATGAGAATGTGGTAAAAGACTTTAGAAGAAAAATAGAGAACGGAAAAGTACCGGGAGTTACCGATCCAAATGAAGCTGCAAAGATTGTTCGTAAAGGCAGACTAACATATCAGCAGGCAGTCAATTTAACCAAACCGGGAACAATAGAATCCCTTTCTTACGATGCCTTAACCGGTGTTGTAACCTGCTCTTGTGCTTTAGGAATCACGTTTGTGGCTACTGTGTTTTTGGCTTGGAGAAAAACAGGAGATATAACGCAAGCCATTCAAGCGGGAGCTTCCGCTGGATTGCAGGTATTTGGCATTTCCTTTATTCAGCACATGATCGTTTCACAAGTTGCTCGAACCGGATTAGCTAATTCCTTGCTGGTACCGAGCCAGTATGTCGTTGGCAAATTAGGGTATCAAGCATCCGCAACAATTGTAAATGGCATTCGCGCGCTTTCTGGAAAAGGCGCTATCTACGGTGCGGCAGCATCCAAACATCTTGCCAAAATTTTGAGGAGCAATGCCATAACATCCGTTCTCTCCTTTGCGGTTTTTTCTATTCCTGAAACATATAATGTTGCTTCTCGTAAAATATCAGGTGCTCAGTATGCAAAGAACATGAGCGTCCTTGCAGGTTCTATCGCCGCAGGTGCTGGTGGTGCGATTGCTGCCGGCGTTGTTGCAGCTAAGGTTGCAGGAGCGGCAGGAACTGCTGTTGCTCCCGGCGTTGGCACTGTGGTTGGAATAGCCGGTGGTTTTGTCGGCGGAGCTGTAGGCGCAAAAGTTGTTAAGGTTGCTGGGGATATTCTGCATGAGGATGATGTAGAAACTTTCGGCAGAATGTTTAACGCCTATGTGTCTTTGATGATAGGAGAATATCTGCTTGATGAAGGAGAAATCGACAGTTTGATCTCTCAGCTCAACGAAGTCAAACAAAAGGAATTTAAGACATTGTTTGAAAATCTCCAAAAGTCAAGCGAACAAGAATGTGTTGTGCGTGATTTTCTGAATCCACATTTTGAAGCTGTGGTTGCCAAGAGAACGCCGTTCCTGCTCCCGACGCCTGAGAATATTATTGATGCAATGGCTGAATTGGTCGGAGACGATACAGAGGATTAAAGTGCCAGATAACAGGAATCGCAAACGACCGATGTAGATGCGCCTGACAAGTCCAGCGGCAAGCGCAGGCGAAAGGTACATATCGAGTACGACCTTGTGGGCTGCATTCCCGTGGATGAGCTGCTAAAAGCGGAACAGGCATGACCGAAATCATGCCTGTTCCAAGAAATTAGAATTTTACTGTCTTACCAGCAGAGCCCCTCCGTTTTTCTGTTGGCCGCCTGCCGAGCGGTCGTTTATAATAGGGAATACTTAACGGGCTGGATCAATCTCTGCGGCCGCGAGCCGGTGCGCGAGAGCGAGGTCTTTTCGCTCATCGAGCGCCGCATCCGGCGGCTCTTCGCCGTGTACGCGCCGGAGACTCAGCGGTAATACTGCGCCTGCGCGTTCCAGAGCTGCGCATATTCGCCGCTCTCGTCCGCGAGCAGCGTCTCGTGCGCGCCCTGCTGGATGATCTTTCCGGCGTCAAACACGACGATCTCGTCGCAGAACTTGCACGAGGAGAGCCGGTGCGAAATGTAAATGGCGGTCTTGTCGCCGACCATGTCGTTGAGCTTTTCGTAGATCTCCGCCTCGGCGATCGGGTCGAGCGCGGCGGTCGGCTCGTCGAGAATGAGGAAGGGGGCGTCCTTATAGAGCGCGCGGGCGATGGCGATCTTCTGCCCCTCGCCGCCGGAGACCTCGACACCGTTCTCGTCAAAATCGCGGAAGAGGCTCGTCTCCGTCCCGAGCGGCAGCGCTTTGAGCCGGTCGCCGAAGCCGGCCTGCGCAAGCGCTTTCTCGGCTCTCGCGCGGTCATATTCCGGCGCGGCGGCCACGTTCTGCCCGAGCGAGAACGCCAGAAGCTGGAAGTCCTGGAACACAACGGAGAATACGTCCATATACTCCCGGTAATTATATTTCCGAATATCTATGCCATTGAGTAATATCTCGCCCTCGGTAGGGTCGTACAGACGGCAAAGCAGTTTGATGAACGTTGTTTTGCCGCTGCCGTTCGGCCCGACGACGGCGAGCTTTTTTCCGATCTCAAACTTCACCGACAGATGGCGCAGCGCCCAATTCTCCGTGCCGGGGTAGCGGAAGGACACGTCCCGGAACTCGATCTCGTACTTTCGGTCGGAGCGTTTCTCGGTCGTGAGCGAGCCCTGATACATCTCGTTCGGCGTATCGAGGAAGGCGAAGAGCTCCTGCAGGAACGGCGCGTTGCTGCGCACGTCGCCGCCGTAGACGACGAGCTGCGAGAGATGCCCGGAAAGGGCGGTGAGCGCGGAGACATACTGCACAACGCTGCCCGCGCCGAACGCGCCCGCGAGCGCCTTCAGGCATACGAAAAGGTACGCTGCCACGGTGAACAGCACGGAGAACAAAGCGCTCACGATCATCAGCACACCGCCGCGGCCCCACGCGAGCTTTGCAAACGGGCCGTTCGTACTGAACGGCGTATCGGATGAAGCATAGCTCTCGCAGATGTCCTGCTGGTTATACATGCGGATGTCGCTCGCGCGGTCGCGGTCGCTGATCGCCATGACCGAAAAGAAGTTGAAAAACCGATTGCCGAGCCGCGCGAGCGGCGCGAGCTCTGCCGTGAGCATCGAGGCGCGGTTCATGCACAGCGACGGCAGCACCGAGAGCAGAGCAAGCAGCAGCAAGCAACCGAGCAGAAACAGTGGATGGTTCAGCACCGTCCACGCCCCGGCGCTTTCCGGCACGCGCTGCGTGAAGAGCGTCACGGTGAGGGCGACAACGCCCAGAACACCAAAAACGGACATCGGCAGCTTTGTCTCCACATCGAGCACGCGCCCCAGACCGTAGCCGGACCACTTTTCGTTCTGGAGGATCTGGGAGAGATCGTCGTGCGTTTTGGGATCGTCCAGCCGGGGGAAATCCATGTCCAGCATCTTTTTGGCGTAGATCTTCTGGTTGATATAGAAGCTGTTGTCGTACAAAACCGTCTGCCGGCGCTCGAGCGCGGCGGTGATGAGCGGCAGCAGCGACGCCGCGGCCACGGCGGCAACGGCGAGCACCGTGAGCCGGTGCGCGTCGCGCGCGCCCGTCAGCTCGCCGATGATCTGCGCGGAAAGGTAGATCAGCACATACGGCGAGAGCGATTTGAACGCGGCATAGAGCCAGTTGACCGCGTGCAGCGCGGGCCGTTCGGCATAAAAGAGCTTCGCCGCGCGGCGGTGCAGCCGCCACGCCTCGCGCGAGGATACTTTTTTCTTATTCTCTTCCATCGTTTTCGCCCTCCTCCCGGTAATACTTGCTCTGCACTTCAAAGAGCCCGGCGTATTTTCCGCCGCGCGCGAGCAGCTCCTCGTGGCTGCCCTGCTCGGCGATGACGCCGCCGTCGATGAGCAGAATGCGGTCGCAGAAGCGCGTCGAGGCAAGGCGGTGCGAGATGAACACGCTCGTCCGCCCCACGGTCATGGCGGCGTATTTCTGATAGATATCGTTCTCGGCAATGGGGTCGAGCGCGGCGGTCGGCTCGTCGAGCAGCAGGATGGGCGCGTTCTTATAGAGCGCTCGGGCGAGCATGAGCCGCTGCATTTCGCCGCCGGAGAGCAGCACGCCGTCCTCGAACACCTCTCGGCCGATGTGCGTTTTGAGATCGTCCGGCAGCGCCGCCACGCGCTCCGTGAGCCCCGCCTTTTCGAGACATTCGCGCACGCGCGCCTCGTCGATGCCCTCGCGCGTCTGCGCAACGTTTTCCTCCAGCGTCGCTTCGAGCACCGAGAACTTCTGGAACACGGCGGTGAAGAGCGTGTAGTACTCCTGCCGGTTGAACTCCCGGATGTCCTCGCCGTTTAAGAGCACGCGCCCCTCGGTCGGGTCGTAAAAGCCGCAGAGCAGCTTTACGAGCGTCGTTTTGCCGGCGCCGTTTAAGCCCACAACGGCGAGCCGCTCGCCGGGATGCACCGTGAGATCGATACCGTGCAGCGCGTCCTTGTCCGCGCCGGGATAGCGGAAGGAGACGTTTTCCAGCCGCAGCTCGTATTTTCCGTCCGGGCATTCCGGCAGGGGCTTGCCGCCCTCCATGCGGAAGGGCTCCGGCAGCTCGAGAAATTCACGCAGGGTACAGAGCTCGAGACTCTGCCGCCGCAGCGTGCCGAGCTCGGTGAGAACGCCGTTGAGCTGCTCGGTATACGCGCCGACGGCGGAGAAGCACAGCAGAAAGTCGCCCGCGCCCATTCCCCCGGCGAGCGTCTGGCGCAGCAGGAAGTAATAGGCAAGGCCGTTTCGCACAGCGGTGAGCGCGGCGTCGATCACGTTCGTCCAGAAATACACCCGCTCGCGCCGCTCGACGAAGGCGTCGATCGCGCGGAGCGTTTTATCGTATACGGCTTCGAGCCACGGGCGCATGCCGAAAATGCGGATGTCCTTGCCGAGAACGGTGCTCCGCGCCTTGTCGGAAACATAGTCCATTTTCTTTTCGAGCGCGGCGGCCTCGTCGCGGTGGCGGTAGCCCCACTCGTTGATGCGCCGGTTGACGAAATACTCCGCCGCGGTCGTCACGGTGAGCGCGGCGAGAAGCCATGCGCTCGTATTCGTGAGCAGCAGCAGATACACCACAAAGCTCAGCGCTGCGGTGAGCAGCTTCTGCTCGTCCACCCAGAGCGCCTCGCTCGCGCAGCGGTTATTCATGGTCGCGCGTACGGCCTGCTCCTGCAGCTTGAGGATCTCCGGGTCCTCGGAGAGCGGATAGGACATCACGCAGGTCTTATAATGGATCTTGCGGACGAGCGCAAGGCGCACATCGACTCGCGCGAACATCGGCGCGTGCTCCAGATAGGCGCTGACCGCCGAACACACGAGCAGCACTCCGGCGAGCACGGCGATCGTCGCGAGAATACGCGAAAAGCCCGCCCCGTCCTCTACGCAGCGGACGATCTCCGGCGCGAGCAGGAGACCCGAAATGCCCGTGCCCGCCATGGCGAGCGCCTTTATGACAGCGAATACCTGCACATCGTCCCGGTGCGCCGCGTGCGCCTGCCGCAGCATCCAGAGCATGTTCTGCCCCAGATTGTAGCGCGGCTTTTTCGTTTTTTCTTTCATCGAAACCACCTCTTCTTTGCGAGGATAACACTATCACAAAACTTCGTCCCCGGCGCAGACCGGGGACGAATGGCTTATTTTCGGGGATGAACCGTTTCGCTCACACCTGCGGGAGCAGTATCTCGGTCGTGAACGCGCCGTCCTCGCTGTTGCGGGAGAGATACCCGTCCAGCCGCGCGACGATATCGTCGATGCGCACGAGACCGAAGCCGTGCCCCTCGCCCTTCGTGGTGCGGAAGCGCCCGCCGGTCTTTTCCAGCTTCTTTCCGGCGGTGAAGTTTGTGAAGGAGATATAAAGCTGCGTGCCCTTCATGTCCATGTACACGCGGATGAGCCGGTCCTTTTCCGGCAGGGCCATGCTTGCTTCAATGGCATTATCGAAGAGATTGCCGAGAATGCAGCAGAGATCAAGCTCCGACATTTTGAGCTTTACGGGGATGTGCGCGTCGGCCTGCACCGTGATGCCGCGCGATTTGGCGAGGGATATCTTGCTGTTCAAAATGGCGTCTGCCATGGCATTGCCGGTTTTGACGACGGTGTCTACGGTGTTCAGATCGGTGTCCAGCTCGTCGAGATAGGCGCGGATGGCGTCCATATCGCCCTTGGCGGCGAACGCCTTGAGCACCTGGATATGATTCCGGTAGTCGTGCCGCCAGCCGCGGATCTGGCGGTACATGTTCTCCACCTCTTTATAATGCGTGTCCACCAGCTCGCGCTGGTAGGCTTCGAGCTGCTTATCGACGCGGCGGGAAAAAAGGCTCATGCTCTCACCTCTCAATGATACGCGATAATGGCGCGGTTGAGCGCTTCGTAAGCGCCGCGCGGGAGCGGGACGGCTGCGCCGTCGGATAAGATCGCGTCCGTTTTCGTCACGCGGCGGATGTACGAAAGATTCACGATCGCCGCGCGCCCGATGCGGAAAAACCGCTCGTCCAGCTCGTCCGAGAGCGCGCCGAGCGTTTTCTTTACGGTATAATCCCGCTTCGCGTGGACGGTCGTGTAGTTTTTCTCCACATCGAGATAGCGTATTTCATAAAGCGGCACGCGGAAGATCTCGCCGCCGCACTCGAGCGTGAGCGCGCGGCTGTCGCTGCGCAGCTTCGCCGCGGCGCGGTCGAGCACCTCGAAGAGCTTTTCCTCGCGGACGGGCTTTACGAGATAGTGCAGCGCCGCCACGTCGTACCCCTCGGCGATGTAGTCCGTGTAGCCGGTGATGAAAACGATCTGCACGGCGGTGTTCTCCGCGCGGACGCGCCTGGCCATCGTCACGCCGTCCATGCCGCCCATCTCGACATCGAGCAGCAGAAGGTCAAAATTCTTGTCCTCGTCATAGGTGAAGAGGAACGCCTCGGCGGAGGGGAACATCTCGAGCGCGACGCTCTCTTCCCGGCTCTCGCCCCATTCGCGGACATACTGCGCGACGAGCTGCGCGTCCTCGGCGCGGTCGTCGCAGATAGCGGCTCGCATATTCTCCCCCCTCACGATGTTTTTTCCATAGTATTCAATTCGCAAACGCTTGTCAAACTAAAAATGTGTATGGTATACTGAATCGATATGGAAAAGATGATGCATTCGTATATAATCTCCGGCGACGGAGACGCGGCGCGCTCTCGCGCGCGGGAAATGGCGGCGGCGGCGCTCTGTGAGAGCAGCGGCGCGAAGCCCTGCCGCGCCTGCCGCCACTGCCGCAAGGTGTTCCAGGGCGCGTTCCCCGGCATCCATCCGGACGTGGCGCTCGTCGAGCGCGCGGCGGACAAGTCCGGCAAGCTGCGGCGCGAGATCACCGTCGATCAGATCCGCGCGCTCGCCGTGGACGCCGCCGTGCTGCCGAACGAGGCCGACGGCAAGGTATACATCTTTCCCGAAGCGGACACGATGAACATCGCCGCGCAGAATGCTTTCCTGAAGCTGCTCGAAGAGCCGCCGCGCGGCGTCATGTTCCTTCTCTGCGCCGAAAGCCGCGAAAAGCTGCTCGAAACGGTGCAGTCGCGCTGCGGTGAGATCCGGCTCGCGGGCGGGACTGCCGCGCCGGAGAACGAGCGCGCCCGCGGTTATCTTGAAGCGCGGCTCGACCGCGCGGAGCTTCTGCGCTGCTGCACGGCGATGGAAAAGCTCGATAACGCGCAGCTTCTCGAGGTCGTTACCGCGGCGGAGGAGCTCGCCGTGAAGCTCGTTTCCGACCGGCGGGAGCTTCTCGCGCTCGAAGCGTTTCTCCGCCGCGCGGAGGAATATCTCCGGCTGAATGTCGGCCCGAAGCACGTGACCGGTTATCTATCCACCTATCTGCCGGACGGCAAATGACCTCCGGCGCTCACACATCAGGAAATGAGGAAAATCCCGTGACAGAAGTAATCAGCATAAAATTCCGCGGCAAGACGTACTATTTCGACCCCGCCGGCGTGACCGCGAGGACGGGCGACACGCTCGTTGTGGAAACGTCCAAGGGCATGGAGCTTGGCGAGTGCGTCAAGGGAAATCACATGGTCGGGGACGGCGACTGCGTGCAGCCGCTGCGTCCCGTCGTGCGCCGCGCCACGCCGGACGATCTGCGCATCGCGGAGCTCAACCGCAAGCGCGAAAAGGAAGCGCTCGGCATCTGCCGGGAGCTCATCGAAAAGCACAAGCTCGAAATGAAGCTCGTGGACGTCGAGTGCTCGTTTGAGGGGAATAAAATTCTCTTCTTCTTCACCGCCGACGGGCGCGTGGACTTCCGCGAGCTCGTAAAGGACCTTGCGGGCGTGTTCCGCACGCGCATCGAGCTGCGGCAGATCGGCGTGCGGGACGAGGCGAAGATGCTCGGCGGTCTCGGCATCTGCGGGCGGCCTTTCTGCTGCCACCAGTTCCTCGACGACTTCCAGCCCGTCAGCACCAAAATGGCGAAAACGCAGTCGATGTCGCTCAACCCGGTGAAGATCTCCGGCACGTGCGGGCGGCTGATGTGCTGCCTGCGCTATGAGCAGGAGGCGTATGAGGATCTTCTGAAGCACGTGCCGAAAAACGGCGCGTTCGTCCAGACCGAGGACGGCTACGGCAGCGTCACGCTCGTCAATCTCCTGCGCCAGAACGTCAAGGTAAAGCTGGACGGCCCGGGCGAAGCGCAGATCCGCACCTACGATGCCGACGAGATCGCCGAGATCCCCGGCGGCCGCCCGGCGGAGGGCCAGCCCCTGCCCGACCTTCTCCGCAACAAGCCCAAAAAGGTCAAGGAAGAGAACGCCGAGCCGGAGACGAACGGCTGGATCATGCCGTCGATGATCGTGGAGGACGTGTGCACCGCGTCCGCCGCGCCGCAGAGCGCGGAGAAGCCCTCCGGCGAGAAGAAAAGCAGCCGCTCCCGCCGCCGGAAGCGCGGCGGCGCGAATGCCGAAAGAGCCGAGCGTCCGGAACGCGCCGAAAGACCCGAACGCTCCGAGCGCGCGGAAAAGAAGCCGGAGCGCAGCGAGAAAAAGCCCGCCGGGGAAAACCGCAGCGCGCGCCGCGGCGGTGAAAAGCCGCCGGTGAACGCCGCCCCCGCCGGGGACAAGGCCGAGCGCACGGATAAGCCCCGCCGCAACAACCACCGCCGCAGAAAGCCGAGACCCAAGACCGACGGCGAAGCAAAATCCTAAAACGCTTTTAAGGCCCCCTTGTGTAAAGGGGGCTGTCAGCGAAGCTGACTGAGGGATTGTAGTCTTCGGAAATCGACAATCCCTCCGGCTTTTGCCTGCGGCAAAACCCACCTCCCTTTACACAAGGG